>Ga0172365_10004314_pt1 | contig 10519 bp, 10 predicted proteins | sample LakKivSesite48cm_FD_114535 | JGI IMG/M metagenome (GOLD analysis project Ga0172365, IMG submission 114535) | Sediment microbial communities from Lake Kivu, Rwanda - Sediment site 48cm | ecosystem: Environmental > Aquatic > Freshwater > Lake > Sediment | place: Rwanda: Western Province, Lake... | reverse complement strand
TAAATACTGTCCATATGATATTGACGGCCCAGATACCGGCAGCCGCATTTGCCAGACTTTCCGAGATATTATCCTGTCTTTTGGATTGGTTGAAAAGGTTGTTACGCTTGTCAATATCCAATTCTGCCTTATAACTGTCATAAGTATTAATAGCCCTGCGGTTCATAAGCGCAGCACCGGCGACACAACCATACCCTGCCACACCCATAATAATGTAGGTATAATTTCCCCTGGCTTTCGCCTGTCCTAATCCCGGCAGAACCAGTGTTGAAACCATCATGTTGGTCTTTGAGATGGATTTTGTGGTGGTTGCAGGTTTATTTTCATCTGTTGTTTTTTCTGTTTCAGCAACTTCCGGTTTCATTTTTCTTGCAGTAACCTCCACAAAAACCTCCTCGTTCAGAACGAGCCTGTCAGCTTCTATATTCCAGACAATCACCTTGTTTGTGCCACACGTGATCCCTTCTCCTATATCTCCTGATAAAGAGCTTGCATTGATCACTCTGCCCGTGGAATCAGTGACCAGTAATCCTACTGTGAAAACATCCTGTGGTTTATAATTCAGGAAGTCATATCCGATGATCAGCTTATAATCCTTGTACTCCAGCCGTGGCTTGGAAAGAGATGTTTTTGTCTGGGCAGATAACGGCAATGTTGGGATCAGCCCTAAAGACAGCATCCATAGCACGAATGAATTTATCAGGAGATTAATCTTCATCTGTTACCATTGATTGTATAAAGATATAATAATCAAAAGATTAAATCAAGAGGTAAAAAATCGATTAAGGAAAATTTAATCAATAAAAGACAGAAGGTAGTTAATTTCTCTGTCAGAAATATTTATTTGTTCAGATTTATCATATATGGCGAGTAAATAAACATTGTTTTCAGTTACTTGTATGTGAATAATTACTCTTGCTCCACCTGATTTTCCTTTGCTTTTGGATTTAATGGCAATACGGATCTTATAACAGTTATTGGCCAAAGCAAAACCATGGAAAGGATCAATTTCCAGGCTTTATATTAAACGCAGATATTCATCTTTAAGAGATGGAAATTTTTTAACCAACCTTTTTATCTGGCGGTCAAAGGGAGGTATTGTAAATACCTTATAGCTCATTCAGAAGGTCTTTAGCGGGATTGGCCTTAAGTTTCCCATGTTTTACCATATTCAGGTTTTCGACCGCTTCCTTAAGTTCTTCAATGAATTGAGCTTTAGCCGGTGATATTGGTTTTGCTTTTACAAAAGGAAAGTTATTCAACAATTCCAATATAAAGTCTCCCTTATTGTCGCTGACATCAACCAGTACTTTCATAGCTATATAATTAATAATATGTCGTGCGAATAATGTTATAATTTTGATAATCAATATTATATATTTCCGCGCCAACGGCGCGGAAATATATAAAGGACTCACAACTAGTAATATACATCATTTAGTCTCACAACGCATTAATTATTACAAAATTAATCAATTATTCCGTATCTGTCTTTCCTGGTTTAATGCCCTGATGCCTGATGATCTTTGCATCTACAATAAAAATTATCGACTCTGCAATGTTGGCAATATGTCCTATGATCCGTTCCACGTTGCGGATGATCAGGATCAGGTCTGTGGCGATAAAGATCACATCTGATTTTTTTGTCATTGCAGAAACGATCTCGTTAAAGATCATTTTGCAATCTTCTTCTCTTTCCTTGCAATCTTTTATGATCTGAAACGCAAGGGCAGAATTCCCGTTATTAAAGGACTCCACGATCTGGTTGAACAGTTTCTGTGTACTTTCCAGCAGCGCGGGCACCCCGTACTTTTTAAGGATTTCCGGGTACTGGCTGACCGTTTCAGAACGGTGTGTGATCTCATAGGTCATATCGCTGATGCGTTCCATCTCGGTCCCTATTCGCAGGGAAGCCATGATAAAACGCAGGTCGCCGGCGACAGGCTGTGCAAGCGCAAATATCCGCTGGCATAATTTGTCGATCTTTATATCCAGCTTATCCACCCTGTCTTCATCTTTCCTGATAATCTCTATGAAACCGGTCTCTCCTTTAAGCAGGACGCGGAAAGAATTATCAAGCTGTCCGGAAACAAGGTTCAGCATTTTGGTGGTGCGTTTCCGCAGCTTCTCGAGCTCAGATTCAAAATAGGTTTGCATAGGTCATGTTTTGTTGGTTAACTACTTGATTCAGTTTTAAAAAGTTCCTGGTTCCTGGTTCCAGGTAAAAAGTATTCGTGTTACGTGTCTCCATAATACATTGTCTTTTTTAACCCGCAACCCGTAAACACGTCAACACGGGACAATTTAGAACCAGGAACTTCTTCCTTCCCTTTCCTTATCCAAACCTTCCTGATATATAATCCTCCGTCTGCTTCTTTGCCGGTTTGGTAAATATAGTACGTGTTTTATCCATTTCCACCAGCTCCCCAAGGTAAAAAAATGCGGTAAAATCACTTGTGCGTGCCGCCTGCTGCATGTTATGGGTCACAATAATGATCGTATAGCATTTTTTGAGTTCGTGTATAAGCTCTTCAATTTTGGCTGTCGAGATCGGATCGAGGGCACTTGCCGGCTCATCCATAAGAATAATCTCGGGATTGACAGCCAGTGTACGGGCAATGCATATCCGCTGCTGCTGTCCGCCCGACAAGCTGAGTGCCGACATATGCAAACGGTCTTTCACTTCATCAAAGATGGCTGCCTGTTTGAGGGATATCTCAACAATCTCATCCAGGCGCTTTTTATCTCTTATCCCATTGATCCGGGGACCGTATGCAATATTATCATAAACGGATTTGGCAAAGGGATTCGATTTCTGGAAGATCATACCTATCTTTTTCCTCAGGTTGACAACGTCGATATTATCCTGGTAAATATTAATATCATCTACCAGTACTTCTCCTTCGACACGCGTATTATCCACCAGGTCGTTCATGCGGTTAATGGTTCTGAGGAAGGTGGATTTGCCGCATCCTGAAGGGCCGATGAATGCTGTGACCTTATTCTCAGGAATATCCATGCTGATGTCTTTCAACGCAATGTTTGTCCCGTAGTAAAAGGACAGATTTCTGACACTTACCTTCGCTTCTTTCATACCTGTCACAATGCTTTCTTTCTTATTCTGTATCTGAGTATCACAGCCACCAGGCTCAGGGAGAAGGTCAGCAGCAGCAGGACCATCGTTGTAGCAAACTGTATCGGCAGGGTATCATCAACATTGGTCGACTGTGTCGACATGATATAAATATGATAACCCAGTGACATGAACTGGTCACTTAATGAATGGGGCAGTTCGGCCAGGTAATAAGCTGCACCGGTAAATAATATAGGGGCCACCTCACCGGCGCCACGGCTGATAGCCAGGATTGTTCCTGTGAGGATACCGGTATATGAGCCAGGCAGTACAACTTTTTTTATGGTCTGCCACCTGGTGGCACCCAGTGCCAGGCTGGCTTCACGCATATCATGAGGGATGGTCCTTATAGCCTCTTCCACGGAGACGATCACCACCGGCAATGTAAGTAGGGCCATAGTAAGACTTGCCCAGAGGATGTTCGGCTGCCCCCATCTTAATGCCCCTCCGTGAAAAATATTATCGAGCTGCAGGCCAACAAACTTGATAAAAAATCCCAGCCCGAACAGTCCGAAAATTATGGAAGGTACCACAGCCAGCGTTTTGACCGCAAAGCGTATAGTTTTAGCGAATGCCGACTTTTCTGATGCGTATTCAGCAAGATATATGGCGGTTATCGTTCCGAAAGGAACAGCTGCAATGGTCATGATCAGTGTCATCAGTGCTGTACCGACAATTGCAGGAAATATTCCTCCCTTTGTCATCCCTTCTTCAGGAAAGTGTGTCAGGAATTCCCAGGTCAGGTTTTTCCATCCGCCGATAACTATCACCGACAATATGGAAAAGATGATAAAAACTACTAACAGGACACTGACACCTGTCAGGCTTTTTATTATTATATCTTTTATAACCCTGCCTGCTATCATCTCTCTTATTTTAACTTCATTTTTCTGCGATCACCTGCCCTGGATACGCCTGATAATTTTATTCTTAAAATAAAACTCGGCAACAGCGTTCAGCAGGAAGGTGAAGATGAACAGCAAGGACCCGATAAGGAACAGTACGCTGTAATGTATATCACCGAATACCACCTCAGCCATTTCAGCGCCGATGGTAGCTGAAAGCGTCCTGACTGAGTCAAATGGATTGGCCGAGATCAGCGCTGCATTACCGGTAGCCATCAGAGCTATCATTGTTTCTCCGAACACACGGCCAATGCCAAGCAGGACAGCAGCAAAGATACCCGGTGTCGCTGCTGGCAGTATAACCGCAAAGGCCGTCTGGCGTATGCTGGCACCCAGACCGAGGCTCGCCTCAACAAAGGTGCGTGGGACAGCCGTCAGGGCATCCTCGGTAAGAGTATAAATAATGGGAATCGCAGCCAATCCCATTGCTATGGCACCGACAAATGCATTCAGGCGGCTTGTGTAGCCGAATATATTCTGGAAGAAAGAAGCCAGTACCATCAATGCAAAAAAACCGATAACTACTGATGGGAAACCAGCGAGTAGTTCAATGACCGGCTTGATGAATTCCTTCAACCTCCGCGGGGCAAACATGGCCGTGTACAGGGCAGCAAAAATTCCAACAGGTGCTGCAAATAAAATGGAAAGAATAGTAACCTTTAACGTGCCCACGAATAAGGGCAATAAGCCATAACGGGGCCTGTCAGATACCGGCTGCCAGTCTTTGGAGAATAATGTTTTTATCGGTTTATCCGGTTGCCCTTTTGCATCCGTTTGACCTGTGTGAACATTATTTTCCCCTGTTGTAACAGTGGCAGGAGTGGTAGAGTTCTGAATATCGCCGTACAATTCTGGTTTGAGCTCACCCTGGTTCTGGCTGTCATTGCCGGCAGAATAGATGTCAGGCTTCGCAGCACCAGATCCATCGTTTCCATCATTTCCTGTATACGTTTCCGGTCTGAGGTTTTCTGTCTGCGGGTATGAATCGCCAGGCGAATAAGTCTCAGGCTCCAGCTTATTTTTAGGATTTTGATTTGTACCCACGTATTCCGGCTGATTTTCAGATATTTTTTTACCGGTAAACATGGGCATTGTCTCACGGAAAACGAACAGGAATATCAGTATGACTATGGCAATGGAAAAAAGAGCCACCGACTTGATGAATTTTTCAGCAAACCAGTCGGAAAAGCGGAATTGCTTTTTCAGGAGGGATTTATATATCTCATCGGATGACCTCGAGTCATCCGATGAGTATCTGAAGTTTAATATTTTTTTCATAAGGAAACCAGGGTCCTTCTTTTTATAAGATCCGGAATGGATTATTTTATTGGGAAATACCCCACCTCGGTGACAATCTTTTGTCCATCCGGACTCAGTATCCAGTCGATATATTTCTTCAGTTCACCGCTAGGCCTGTTACGCAGATACATATACAGGTACCGGCTGATGGGATATATGTTCTGGGCTATATTTTCTGCTGTGGGTAGATATGCCTGGCTGCCCGCATCCTTTTTAACCTTGCAGAGTTTCACTCCCTCAGCGTATGCTGCTCCTCCGTATCCTATACCATTCTTATCCTTTTTAACTGCATTGACAACAGCAGCTGTGCCGGGCAGGGTCTGGCAGCTGGCGGCATAATCATCCTTCACTACTGTTTCCTTGAAATAAGCATATGTTCCCGAACTGTTCTCCCGGCCATAAAGGTTGATCCCGGCATCGGCGCCTCCCACTTCCTTCCAGTTTGTGATCTTTGCAGTGTAAATATCACTGAGCTGCTGCAGGGTAAGTACGTCCACCTTGTTCGATTCATGCAGGTATATGGTAATACCGTCCCTGGCACATGGAATCTCAACCCCCAGGGTATTATAGCGGTTTTTCAGTTTCTCTATTTCAGTGGATTTAATAGGGCGGCTTGAATTGGCTATATCTGTCGTCCCGTTTATGAGGGCTGCCAGGCCGACTCCTGAACCACCGCCGGTGACCTGGATGGATGTTTCCGGGTGTTGCTTCATATAAATCTCAGCCCAGCGCTGGGCAAGGATGACCATAGTGTCAGAACCTTTTACAGTGATCTTTGTCTGTGCTATAAAAGCAGATGAAAGGATTACAAAAGCTGCAAGCAGTACCATCGTTAATAACTTATTTGTTTTCATTTTTTATGGTTTGAAGTTTAATGCATATAGATTAAAATTTTGCCTGAACACGAATACCCAGGACATTATCCTTCAACTGGTCCGGGGTTGTTGAATTCTTTTCGTTGAAAGGCATTTCATAATTGAGTGTCAGCCGTATATTATCATTCAGATAATATTGCCAGGCCAGTGTCAGGGTATTGTACATAATATCCTTCCCGGCATCATCGCCTGATAATTGAGTGTTGGGATCGAAATTGTCCCAGCGGGTAACAACCTGGTTCTTTTTACCAATATTCTTAATCAGGTAAGCATAATAACCTGCAAACTTCCTGGTCTTATAGGGATTTGTCTTTGAATCACCTGCAAATGCATTTTTACCTCTTATATATTCCCCTTTTATGGACATACCTCCGAGGACATCAAAGTATGCCTGCATTTCCCCGCCGAACCATTGCTTGTCAAGGTAATCACCTGCACTGTAAGTCAGGCTGTCCAGCTTGTTTTCATAGTCAGAGACGTAAACCGATTTTGCCATGAGGCCACCATAATAGGCATGGGCACCAAGGTCTAATCCGATACCGGCCCCGGGAAATTGAAACGAATAAATGCCACGGGCCATAATGTCTTTCCTGGAGTCAACATCTTTGGCCTGTGTGCCTGTGAAATTCCCGTTCAGTGCGGCGAGCTGCAGTTTCAGTGGCACCTGTGAAGGGCTGTATTCCAGTTTTACACCCACCTCCCTTTCGCCAGGGTATATTGTCCTGATCATTCGCGAACGCTCCAGCACCTCCCTCTGGCCTGATGAATATTCCACTTCGTAATTCAGGCGGTTAAATTGCCCTGCCCAGAGTGAGAAGCTTTTTAATTTGGGAAGGTTTACAACCGCATATGCATCTTTTAATGTAAGGTTACCAGTGCTGAAATCGGGCTGAAGAACGAATTTCACGCCATCGGTTGCTTCATAGGTGAATTTCACCCGCGCACGTCTTATAGAGAAAGTACTGGTCGGATCATTGGTCTTGACAAGGTCTTTCTGGTAACTCTCGAATTGTGCCTGGATATAACCTGAAACTTTGATTTTTGTCAGTTTCCCCAGGTCACTTTCAGTCAGCAGAACCCTTTCATCAAGCGCATTGATCTTTCCTTCGTGAACATCAATTGCCTCCCTGAGTGATTCGGTGGTGATTTGCGGATATCCTTTAACAAAAAAGGTTACCAAAAGAAATAATCCAATAGTTTTTTTCATATTTAATTAGGTTTAGATTATGAGTCAAAAGTCCAAACCTGTTATTACATCGGTATGTTATTTCAATTAAATTTTTGTTGTAACTGCATGACAGAATTGTTACAATTGACATCCCGAAAATCCGTCAATTTTATTACAACTGTATTTCTTTTATGTTATTTAATTGTTTCATGAATATTACGTTTTTGTTACAGGTTATTCGCCTGGAAGAACCAGTGCCGGGGCTGGCATTATTACAGGTTTTTAAGAGGCCGTCTCAAAACAATAATTGAGGCAGCTTCTCATTTTACATGCTTATAAATGTGCGAAGCAAACTGGGAAAGGCGCTACAAAATCAGGCTGTAGGGGATTAGGCAGTAGGCTTTTAACATAAATCAAATTGGGCACCTGCCAGATTCTTTTTCCTTTCTTAAACCTCTGATATTGATCGGATAAGGCGTCAGGATTTATTTTTTGCGAAGCAAAAAAAGAAACGCCGATCCGATCAATATAAAAAAATATTCAGCGCCGTTCTGATTAATATAAAACCTTTTCAGTCTTATTCTTTTCTTAAAACCTTCCATATTGATCAAATAAGCCGCCTATATTTATTGCGTTAGCAAGAAATTAAGCGGCGTTTTGATAAATATTTTATATTCTTCAGCGCCGTTCTGATTAATATAAAACCTTTTCAGTCTTATTCTTTTCTTAAAACCTTCCATATTGATCAAATAAACCGCCTATATTTATTGCGTTAGCAAGAAATTAAGCGGCGTTTTGATAAATATTTAATATTCTTCAGCGCCGTTCTGATAAATAAAAAAGGGTGTCCTTGTGGGACACCCTCTTTTTAGAAAAATCTTATTTCTTTGTAACAATCTTGTAATACAATTGAAATACTCATGTAATTGGTTTAATTTTATTTTGTTCTGTTTGTTTAGATGCAGTCATGGGAGAAAAAGATCATTATAGAATACTTGTCGTTGACGATGAAGAAGATATATGCGAGATCCTGAAGTTTAACCTGGAGGCGGAAGGGTACAGGGTTGAGATAGCCCTGTCAGCAGAGGACGCGCTGAAAAAACGACTTGCCGGATTTGATCTGTTCATACTGGATATCATGATGAAAGGCATGTCGGGTTTCAGGCTTGCTGATGAGATCAGGAACAAGAAAAAAATAAAGACGCCCATCATTTTCCTGACTGCAAAAAACGCCGAAAATGATAAGCTTACCGGTTTTTCGTTGGGTGCAGATGATTATATTACAAAACCCTTTTCGGTGCGTGAGCTCATGGCAAGAGTGAAAGCAGTGCTGCGCCGTCAGGATCTCCGCCAGCTGGCTGAGAAGGCCAACATAAAAGTTTCAGGTATTGAACTTGATCAGGCGAAAAAGAGGTTATATGCTGATGGTGTGAAGGTAAGCCTGACGCCTCATGAATACCAGATCATGCTGCTGTTACTGAATAATACAGGCAAAGTATTTACGCGTGAAGAAATCATGAATTTTGCATGGAAGGAATATAATTATGTGCTTGAGAGAACTGTTGATGTTCATATGACACGCCTGCGAAAGAAGCTCGGCACTTATGGCAAATGTGTTGTTAGCCGCTCCGGCCACGGATATTGTTTTGAAATAGAATAATGCAGGATGAAACCAATTTCAAAATACAGGAAAAATCAGATCATTTATTTATCTGCTATATTCTTTCTGTTTGCTGTATTGATTGTTTTCCTGGAATATCATCGCGAGAAGAGATACCGTGTCAATGCCCTTAATAATGAACTGGATGGTTATACTGTACTCATTAATAATTACATTAATAGATATTTGCCTGATGAAAAGTATCTTTCGACAGGATTGGATTCCATTATCCGGATTTTCCCCGATAAAAATATCAGAACAACTGTTATAGGCCCGGACGGTAAAGTATGGTACGATACTGAAGTAAAGAACATAGCAGCAATGGAGAACCATCTTTTACGACCCGAGGTACAAATGGCATTAAAATATCAAACAGGTTCTGACATAAGGGTCTCGGCATCCACCGGTATCAAGTACTATTATTTTGCCCGTCATTTCGGGAGATATTTTATAAGAATGTCAGTCGTCTATAACATTGAAGCCAGGCAGATTATTGAACCTGCCAGATTTCCTTTGCTTTTGATTGTCCTGGTATTCTTTATAACCTCCCTTGTCCTGATATGGGTGACTGATAAGTTCGGGGAATCTGTTGCGGCGCTTAAAAAATTCACTCTTAAGGCATTGGCAGATAAGCCCATTGATGAAGATCTGACCTTTCCTGAAAGTGAGCTTGGCATTATAGGGAAGGATATTGTCGGCATATACCAAAAACTGAATAATTCCAGGCATGCATTGTTATCTGAAAAAGAAAAACTATTACGTCATCTGAACCTTCTCGATGAAGGCATTGCAATATTTTCAAAAGAGAAAAAGGTGATCACGAACAACCGCCACTTTATACAATATATTAATCTTTTAAGCGAAAAATTGATTTACTCAGCAGAGGATATTTTCTTGATTCAGGATTTCTCTCCGCTTATTGGATTTATCCAAACATATACAGGTGAGGAAGTTAATGATCAGGGCACACAACCATCTTATGAAATAAGTATCCATAAAAATGGCAGGTTTTATAATGCCAGGTGTGTCTTGTTTTCTGACAAAAGTTTTGAAATTATTCTGCGCGATACAACAAAGCCTGCCAAACGGAAGCTGATCAAACAACAGATGACAGAAAATATTGCCCATGAACTGAAAACGCCTGTCAGCTCCATAAAAGGGTTGCTGGAGACTGTCCTTGAAAGTAAACCGGACAAAGCAATAAGAAAAGATTTTATACGCAGGGCGTATTCCCAGACCTGCAGGCTGGCAGACCTGATCGATGATATATCACTGCTGACAAATATTGAAGAAGCCGGCAATCTTTATCCTGTCGAGAAAGTCAATTTATGGAAGGTTATTAACAATGTGATGGATGATTTAAGGGTACAGATTAATGAACATCGTATAAATACTGAATCAAACATTCCTGAAGATGTTGAAATCAAAGGGAATCCTGTCTTATTATATTCTATATTCCGTAACCTGTTCGACAATTCG
>Ga0172365_10004308_pt1 | contig 10530 bp, 13 predicted proteins | sample LakKivSesite48cm_FD_114535 | JGI IMG/M metagenome (GOLD analysis project Ga0172365, IMG submission 114535) | Sediment microbial communities from Lake Kivu, Rwanda - Sediment site 48cm | ecosystem: Environmental > Aquatic > Freshwater > Lake > Sediment | place: Rwanda: Western Province, Lake... | reverse complement strand
CACCGATCCCCAGGACAAGAGCAAGAGCAACTATGACATATAGATATTGCTGTAGCATCTTCCCTCTTTATTTCGTTATTGTAGTAAATGCAAAACATTGCAAGTCAATAATACCCCTTTAGTGGATTATCGTCAACTTGCTGCATTGGAAAGCCCCTTCGACTCGCTTGCCCGTCAGTCACTCCGGCGCTGAGGCAGATTGACCTCTGTCGAACTGGTGTCTGCCGATTCAAATCCGGTATAGTACTGCTGTGGAAGGCATGCATGAAGAACTAGTCGCTCCCTGCGGGATGAACTGTGCAATATGTAGTTGGTACCTTGCCTATGGGCACGATGTTAAGAGCCAGGGAATCAGAATGCCGTATTGCATAGGGTGCCGGCCTCGGGACAAGAAGTGCGCTTTCTTGAAGAAAAAGTGCGAACTACTGATGTCTAGCAGGGTAAGATACTGCTATGAATGTAGCAGTTTTCCGTGCGAAGTGCTGAAGCGCCTTGATAAACCCCTAAGACCATACTTCGGGATTACTATGATAGAGAACCTCGAATACATAAGAGAGCATGGTGTGGAAGCGTTTTTGGAAACCGAGGCGGCGAAGTGGCGGTGCCCTGAGTGCGGCGCCGTGATATGCTGCCACAACGGGCTATGCTACAAATGCCAGCTCGATACGCTACGGCATAAGAAAAACAAGTACCGTTGGGAGGGGTAATGATGAATATGGGCGAGAGGAATTGAAGGACAATCCCTTCTTCTCAGTATTGGAGAAGGCGTGAACGAAGAACTAATCGCTCCCTGCGGGATGAACTGCGGCCTGTGCGCTAGCTACCTGGCGATGACGAACGACCTGAACAAGAAGGGATTTGGGAAGACGTACTGCGCCGGCTGCCTACCGGGCGGCAAGAATTGTCACTACAAAAGGCAGTGTGAATTGCTGGAGAAAGGACTCGTGCGGTTTTGCTACGACTGTGTGGATTTCCCCTGCCGCCGCCTAAAAACTCTGGACAAGCGCTATCGTGCTTTTTACCACATGAGCATGATAGAGAACCTCGAATACATAAAGAAGTACGGGGTGGAGAAGTTCTTGGAAAGAGAGATGGCGAAGTGGCAGTGCCCTGAATGCGGCGGCGTAATATGCTGCCACAATGGGCTATGCTACAAATGCCAACTGGATAAGCTACGCCAGAAGAAACACAAGTACCGCTGGGAGGAATGAGGAGGAAAAGCCGGAGAGAGAAATTGAATGACACACCCTCGTTCCCTGAGGGGCTCGCTCTGAAGGAATCGTTTCCCGCCGCCGCGCCACGCATGAAATCAGGCTCACCAGGGCTGCACAGCATTAATGAAGTCGGCGGGATTCCGCAACTGGAATAAGTTGACTGTAACTCCGATCTGTCGATTTGCCTGCGTTGCCAGTACTGCCCATATTTCGACACGGCGTCTTCTTTAATATAGAATACCCGCTCTATGAGCACGAAGAGGCCGACAAAGCTCAACACAGTTTATTTGGGCCTTCTTCTTTTTGTGGTTGCTCAAATGCTCATCCTTTTAGTTGCCCCCCGGATAGACCCGTTCCTGGATGAAAACAACATATACATACCGACCCAGCCACCTGCGCCGATAGCCTGGTGGCCGGGGGAGGTGACCTTGCCCTCGGGGGAGGTTGTCAACGTCCCGGCCAATTCGGCGTTGGGCCCAATCCTGATCTATATTTCTGCGGCGGTGGTTGTGCTTGGGATTGCCCTCTACAAGATTCCTCTTACAGCCTTGCAAGTCCTTCTTAGACTTCTGTTTGCGCTGTTATTTAGCTGGGGTGCTTTCATCGCCACCGTTTTCTACGTGCCTCTTCCGGTGGCTGTCGCCATCGCTGTTGCATTCGGAGCAGTCTGGTTCCTGATACCACTGGTCTGGCTGCACAACCTGGTGCTGATTTTGGCGGTTAGCAGTATAGGAGCGGTCTTCGGTCGTTTCATTACACCGTGGACTGCTATGGCCATCATCCTGGCACTGGCAGTCTACGACTTTCTGGCGGTTCGCTTCAAGTTCATGCTCTGGATGGCCGATAGGCTGTCGCAAGTAAATGCCTTGCCGGCGCTGATTATTCCCAAAAGCTATTCTGAATGGAACTTCAACTTGAAAAAGCGTGAGCGGAAGATAGTAGAGCTGAATCCCGCTGAGAGGGAGTACTCCATACTGGGGGGTGGCGATATCGCTTTCCCCTGCCTCCTCACAGCCTCGGTTTATTTTGCCCGTGGCCTTGGGCCAGCCGCTATTATGGCGGCGTTCGGATTGCTGGGATTGGTCAGCGTATATGCCATTCAGGCCATATTCCTGAAGGGGAAGCCGATGCCGGCTCTGCCACCTGTCGCCGCGTTTACGTTGATCGGATTATTGATCATTTAGCGGTTCAGGATTGTGGGAGCTAATTGAGCAGGAAAGTACGACTGCGGAGATACAGTGCGTGCTACTTCGCCGCCCGGTCCGAAGGGTCTCTGCACCCGCGGGTACCATGAATTCGGTGTTTACAGGTAATTGAGCAGGAGGAAACAATGGCTTCTGCGAAGAATGTGCTGGACAAGCTACAGAGCAGGGCCAAGCCGGAGCAGTTGACCGGAATGGCGAAATACGGGATGACAGTTGAGAAGAGATTGGGCGTCTCGGTCCCTGATATGAGAGACCTGGCCAAAGAGCTGGGCAGAGACCATAAGCTGGCGCTAGATTTGTGGAGGACCGGGATAACTGAAGCCAGGATCGTGGCTGGGATGGTAGCTGACCCGGCCAAGCTCACTGAAGAGCAGATGGAGGAGTGGGTGAAAGGCATTAATTCGTGGGATGTCTGCGACCAGGTATGCATGAACGTCTTTGAAAAGAGCCGGCTAGCCCCGAAAAAGATTATGGACTGGTCTGAGAGGGAAGAAGAATTCGTCAAAAGAGCTGCCTTTTCCCTGATAGCTTGTCTGGCATGGCACGATAAAAAGGCCAGCGATGACGAATTCATCGAATTACTTCCCGTGATAATCCGAGCGGCTACGGACGAGCGCAATTACGTTAAGAAAGCGGTGAATTGGGCGCTTAGAAACATCGGGAAGAGGAACCCCCATCTGAACGAAGTCGCTATAAGTACCGCAAGGAAAATACAGCAACTCGACTCGAAGTCTGCCCGCTGGATCGCTACCGATGCCATCAGAGAACTGGAAAGTGATGCCGTCCAAAGTAGGCTCAGAAGGTGAGCGACAATTTATGTGGTTCAGCTCGGGCAGCAAAAGCCTGGGTTGTTTCGCATCAGCTCAGACCGGCTGATGTGCTCCGCTTCAGCGGTGAGGATATCGTGTCCAGTCTTCGGTATCGTCTTCGTCAGTGGCTGGTTCCACGAAGTAGCTCAGAGGCTTTCCCAAGGCGCCGGCGATCCGCTCCAGATTGGCCAGATAAAGTCGTCTCTTACCCAGCTCGTAATTGGACAGAGCTGCTTGCGTACAGCCCAACCTGGCTGCCAGTTCCTGCTGAGTGATGCCGAGTTCTTCTCGAGCTTGCTGAATCCTCATGCCTATGCCGGGAGGCCTCACGTGCAGATTCTATCACATTTTGTAATATTGGGTGGAAATTTCAACTTGTATAACAGTTCGTTATAAATCCTATTGACAGGCCCATTGGCCCTTGCTATGCTGCCAATAACAAATTGTTATTAAGGGAGGGAATGGCATGAAAGTCAGTGAAGATGTATGGAAATTCTATCAACAGCACCTGGGTTACGCGGATGAGGAAATGAAGAAATTCAGAGAGAATCCCAGAAATGAGGACGTTATTTCCAAAGCGCCGGCATTGATGAACAAGACAATTGTTGTAGAAGTCGTAGACTCGCACGGCTGTAACAGTCAGCATAAGGTCGGTGATAAGTTCTATTTTGATGGCGCCGGCAACGTTCTGGCCAAGTTGGGTCCCAAGAGAATCTGTTTTGGTGCCCTGCATTCTATGCCAACATTGATTTATGCGGCACAAGAGCTATTTTATGCCGGTGTGGATCCCAATGAGATGCGATTTAAACGAATAGGTTGTGTTGACGTCGGCGTCAACTGTGGCGGCTGGGGGCATATAGTTATGGAATTACGGGTGGAGGAACGCAAGAAAGAATAAGCCGCAAATGCTCCGCCGGCGCAGTCAGGAGCGATGCCGAACATGAAGACACTTGAACAGAGTGAGTTGAAGGAAATCCTGATTAAGAACTGGATGACCCATGACGCCATGTGGTTTTATCACTGCTTGCAGGAATGCGGTATTGAGAAGACGAACAAGATAAACAAGGCCGCTGTCAGGGCCATGGGGATGATAGAGATCAGAAGAATTGGGAAGGCCCTAGGCATGGATAAAGTGGAGACGTTCGAAGATTTCAAACTGCTGAGTGACGCTACCTGGAGCATAGTCAAAGGAGAGTTCATGAGATTCTCCTATAGCTATCCTGCGAATAACATTCTCCGTGGTGGTTTTGAGCACTGTTTTGCCTACGAAGGAATAAAACGGCTGGGCGCCATCGAGCAATATCAGTGCGGCATTTTTGAACGAATCTATGGCTGGTTTGACGGCATGGGAATAAAGTACAGCGTTTCTCCGCAGGTGCAAGGTTGCATGATGCACACCGATGGAAAATGCTTCAGAGAGTTCACGTTCAACTTTCATAAATAGCACTTCGGATTCCACTGTTTGGGACAGTGGTCGGAATATGGGTTCACGGAAAATCAAGCTGGCACCAGAGCAGAAGGAAAAACTTCTGCGCAATATATGGCTGCTGCATGATGGTAGATGGTTCCTAAAATCGGCAGAGCAGCTCGGTTTCGATACTGCTACCAAGCTGAATCTCGCTGTGGTTAAGTCGATAGCCAGAACGGAGATGAAACAGCTACTAGCTGAGACCAACTTTGGTGCGACAGGGAATATCGAGGACCTCAAGGCATTGATGGAGACCGCTGCCCTTCTCTATTTCCCTGAAGAACACAAGTATGAATTTAAGGTAGTGGACAATAGCACGTTCGTGGGGCATGTGCTGGAATGCTATGTCCATAAGATGGTTAGTAAGGCCGGAACTACAGCTATGCACCGGTGTGCGGCAAAATTCAGGTTCGATTCCTGGTGCCAGGCCATGGGACTTGATGGGGAGGTGACGAATGAGAAAGACACCAGTAACTGCAATGGCACCTGTGAGATTGTCTTCAAAATCAAGTGGTGACCCTAGAATAAAGAAGTGAAAAAGGGGGGTAACGATGTGTCAGACCCGGTAATAATGGCACAGGATGATGGAATAGCCCGGCTGATTCTAAACGGTCCGGCCGTGTTCAGTGCCTTCGATCATGACATGGTCGAGCATTTTGCTCGTCACCTTATGTTGCTTGCCGTTAAAACAGTACGCGGCACCCGATGCCTTGTTCTGCAAAAGCGCTGGCGAGATCTTTGCCTTTTAAGACGAAGAAGTCATAGCGCATGGCATCTTCGAGATGGTGTTTTCTATAGACCCAATCGCCATAATGGTAGTTCATTCTGTCCACCAATACGCAGTCCACTTTTCCGCTGAGTTGGGCAGGAAGCCCTTCCGCCCCGGGGAGCATTGGCGCAATCATGGCATAAGTTCTGACGCCTGCTTGATGCAGTTGGCCGAGCGCCTTGAGCCTTTCCTTGATCGATGGCGCATTTGGTTCGAACAGTTTTCTTATGTCGTCATCCGCAGTGGCAATGGACAGTCCTACTTCTGTGTTGGCATTTCTTGTGAATAGGTCTATGTCGCGCAGCACAAGCGGAGACTTCGTCTGAACCGTTACGGGCCAGCCGCACCCGACCGGTATCTCCAAGCACTTCCTTGTCAACTCGTATTTCTTCTCTATAGGCTGATATGGATCGCACACTCCACTTATCCATACCCTGCCTGGCGGCTTTCTATTTATCTCCTTGCGCAGCAGGTCGGGGGCGTTGATCTTCACGTCAACAAATTCGCCCCACGGCTCTCTATGTCCGGTGAATCTCTTCATGAAGCGGGCGTAGCAATAAGCGCAAGAGTGCTGGCACCCGACGTACGGGTTGACCGTATAATCGGAAACCTGCGATTTGACCAGTACACTGCGCGCGTAGACTTCTGTGACAATCATTGGCGGACCGGCTCTGCGGCGGTAATTATACTCTCGGAAGACCGAAGTCTAATGTTATCGAGAGTGAGTTCAGGCCAGGAGCATTAGTAAGCATGGTATGGCCCGGCGAACAGAGTCCGAATACCGCTCCGCTCCGCCGAGAGATGGCTCGCTGCTTCCTGGTCCTAAAGTATGGCTCGAACATAGTACAAAAGAGGTATTGACTGCCCTATGGATAGCGGTATAATAGGTCGTATGGGATTCATTGCGTCCGCAACGCGGAGTCAACGGGACTACTACCAGGTCTTGGGCATCGCTCCGGGTGCCAGCGCCGAGGAGATCAAGAGGGCTTATCACAGGCTGGCTTTTCAATGTCACCCGGACAGGAATTGGGAGAACGAGGAGGCCAACGGAGAAATGGAGCGGATAAACGAGGCTTACGCCGTCCTGTCTGACGCGCTCAAACGCAGGGAGTATGATCTTCCCCGGGGATATGGGAGAGTGGCGCCGAAGTTCGAGAAGGGCAGCAAAGTGAAAGTCAGGGCCGATTCTCCTTCAGCGTATAGAGGGCAAACCGGTGTGGTGGACCAGGAACCATCCAGGGATGCCTTTCGCTTCTGGTACATGGCCAAGATCGAGTCCAGAGGTTTGTCGACAGTCAGACGGTTCGCCGAAGAGGAACTTGAGGCACTGGGCAACTAGCACAGCGCCAAGCGGGCGGCGTTCCGGGCCGGCGGTTGTCGGCCTTCCGTTGTTTAGCTTGCTTGTTCGTTCGTAGCAATCAGCACTTGGTCAATCAATACCAGCGTCGCCGCCTAACAGCCCTTCCGTAACACAACAGCAATCATGCCCGCGCCGTGGCCAACTTCACGAGAACCGGCTGGAAAATGCTAAACTAGCCGGAGATACCGAAGGGGATAGAGTGATTGCAGGATTAATCGCCTTCATGATCTTCCTGGCTTTTCTGCTTGCCTCGTGGGAGATCCAGATCGAAGGCAAGGATGGCTGGGCGGCCAAACTGCCCGGCTGGCGTATCGAGAAAGGATGGCCTGTCAAGCTGACGGGTGGACGCCCGATAACCGGCTACCACGTCTTTATGACGCTGTTTCTGATTGCCATGGTTCATCTGCCCTTATTCTTCGTTTCGTGGACCTGGCAATTAGAAAGCCTCCTGCTGGGCTTCTACGTGGGCATGCTTCTCGTGGAGGATTTTCTGTGGTTTGTTCTGAATCCGCATTATGGAATCAGGAGCTTCCGCAAAGGAAAAATCTGGTGGCACAAACAATGGTGGGGACCGGTTCCTGCTCTATACTGGCCTTTGCTCGCCATCGTCATCGTACTGATCTATTTTGGAATAAGCACTGTCTAAAGCGAGCCGGGAATCGTGCGCATCATCAACAAAGCCTGCCTCAGCATGATTACAATAGGTACTCGCATCTCAGTATGACACAACGAATACAATCATCGGCGCGGGTGTGACTGCCCCCTATCGCGAGTCGCCCTAGCTGCCTCTCTGGGACTATCCTGGTTTCCTGTATCCTTATCCGCCGCCAAGCGTCTTCTCGTCATCAGGGCCAGAAGCAGACTAAAGGCGCCAATCATCCCAATCGTCCCCCACTGGGTGACAGAGGGCACTGCACCAGCTATGGATGGAGGTGAAGGTGGAGCCTCCTCTCCAACAGATAGGGCGCACACCTGATTGCTTATCCAGACAAGCGCGTCGGCTTTGCCATCGCCATTAAGGTCATAGAACAATGGTTCGCGACTCTCATCCTGTGAGCGAGCAATCAATATCTCCTCATTTGACTGGGCCTCCCAGAGGTGGGTACCATCGCTCCCTCTCTTGCCTATGGCAGTATATGTCTGGTTCCCCGCTGAACCTACCTTGCTCTGTACCAGGACATCCGGCAGGCCATCGCCGTCAAAGTCGGCCGCCACTCCCTCTGCCTCAATATTGGTGTAGGCTTGATCGGCGGAGACGGATTCCTCCCATAAGTGAGTGCCATTGCTACCTTTCTTGGCTATTACGGTAAATGCTCGGTCAGTCGATGCGCCTTCCGAAGTCTGTACCAGGACGTCCGGCAGGCCATCGCCGTCCAGGTCAGCCACCGCGTACGCCTCAATGTCGGGACTATCGCCCTTGATGGCTTCTTCCCAGAGGTGAGTGCCATCGCTCATTTTCTTGGCTATCAATGTGCAATTCCGAGTCCCCACGCCTACCCCGGTCGATACCAGGAGGTTCGGTAGGCCATCGCCGTCCAGGTCAGGTACCACCTGATAATTAATGCCGGCATCATAGCCGTTGATAGATTCTTCCCAGAGGTGAGTGCCATTAACCCCAGTCTTAGCTATCAGGGTACATGTCTCATTATCCACTGGACCGGTGAAACTCCGTACCAGGACGTCCGGCAGGCCATCACCGTCCAGGTTTTCCACAACCTCAGCGTTAATGCCAACATTATACCCACCGGAGGCAAATTCCTCCCAGAGGTCTGTGCCATTAACCCCGGTCTTAGCTATCACGGTATTTGTACCGTTATCGTATGGACCCACATAGCTGTGCACCATGACGTCCGGTAGGCCATCGCCATCGAGGTCGCCTACCACCTCCGCCACCACGTTGGCTGCCTCACCAGAGACGGACTCCTCCCAAAGGTGAGTGCCATTAATCCCGGTCTTAGCTGTTAGGTTTGATGCCATGTTATCGTATGGACCCACCGCACTGTTCACCAGGACGTCCGGCAGGCCATCGCCGTCCAGGTCTCCCGCTACATCCGCCGACATGTCGGCCTCATAACCGGTAACGGACTCCTCCCAGAGGTGAGTGCCATTGGTCCCTACCTTGGCTATCACAGTGGATGTCTTATTGCCGCCTGGACCTACTTCACTCTGTACGAGCACGTCCGGCAGGCCGTCGCCGTCCAGGTCTCCTACGACCTGGGCGTCAATGTCGGCATAGGGTCCGGAGACGGACTCTTCCCAGAGGTGAGTGCCGTTGCTCCCTACCTTGGCTATCACAGTGGATGTCCTATTGTCGTCTGGACCCACCTCACTCTGTACCAGGACGTCCGGCAGGCCATCGCCGTCCACGTCTCCCACCACATCGGGTGACATATAGGCCCCAACGCCGGTGACCGATTCTTCCCACAGGTGAGTGCCGTTGTTCCCCGTCTTGGCTGTCACGTTGTATGTCACGTTGTCGTATGGACCCACCTCACTCTGTACCAGGACGTCCGGCAGGCCATCGCCGTCTAGGTCAGCCACCGCCTCACCATAAATCAAGGTGTAGACTCCTGCGCCGGTGACGGACTCTTCCCAGAGGTGAGTGCCATCGCTACCTTTCACGGCTATCGCGGCGGATTTCACAGGGGATTCACCCGCCCCGTTATCCACCAGCACGTCCGGCAGGTCATCGCCGTCCAGGTCTCCCACCACATACGCGTCAATGTAGGCCCCATAGCCGGTTATAGACTCTTTCCAGAGGTGAGTGCCGTTGTTCCCTGTCTTGGCTATCACGGTGGCTGTCTGGTTATCGTATGGACCCGCATAGCTGTGTACCAGTAGGTCCGGGAGGCCATCGCCGTCCAGGTCACCGACCACCTCGGCCATCATGTTGGCTTCCTCGCCAGAGACGGACTCTTCCCAGAGGTGAGTACCATCGCTGCCCTTCTTGGCTATAACCGTCTGTGTCTGGTTGTCGGACGGACCTACCGAAGTCCGTACCAGGACATCCGGCAGGCCATCGCCGTCCAGGTCATCAACCAAATCCGCCGACACCACCACCTCATCGCTGACGGTGGACTCCTGCCATAGCACCGCGCCCTCGATGATATTGAGATACGGCGCGCCATCGGTGGCCGTGGCGGCGGGGGCCATCACGACCGCCGATGCCAGGAGCATGGTGACCACCACCGCTATTGGAACGAATTGCTGTATCTTAGAGCGCATTTTCCCTCCTGACGCAAGGAATTCCCTTGATTCGGTCGTTATCTCGTACCATCTTCTGACGTAAATCAATCGATGACCATTATTCCGCGTTTGTATATCGGGCCTCTCATCGTGGAATAACATTCCAGGCTAAACCAGGCCAAGTTGTTGCACCCTATTAGGGCGCAACGTTTCTCGGAAATGTTCGGCCCCCTACACGCCAGAAAGTCGCTCTGTTCCCAAACAAAAAGGTTCCCCGTTCAGTATCACTTTGTGTTGCTGAGGCAGAGCGGAAAAAACACCGTCCCTTTGCGCGACGCCTTACGTGAGCTACCAGGCTTACTTAACGAACGCTGCCACATCCCGAATCCGCGATGTGTTTCCGGTTGGCGGACAACTGGCTGGCTGAGCTCCTCGCCTTGGCGTGCTTTCCTTACTGCTTTGCAGCCTGGTATCTCCACCTTACACCCGGGAGGATTTGAGCGACCCCGAGGGGATTTG
>Ga0172365_10004306_pt1 | contig 10533 bp, 9 predicted proteins | sample LakKivSesite48cm_FD_114535 | JGI IMG/M metagenome (GOLD analysis project Ga0172365, IMG submission 114535) | Sediment microbial communities from Lake Kivu, Rwanda - Sediment site 48cm | ecosystem: Environmental > Aquatic > Freshwater > Lake > Sediment | place: Rwanda: Western Province, Lake Kivu... | reverse complement strand
AAATTTAATTTCAACGTATTTAAAGAAACTGAATCAACTTCTGCTATTTTAAACTTATCTCCTCAAGCTCTTCGTTAAAAACTTTCATAAAACTTCATTTGAAAAATTGTGTTTCGAAATCAGAGTATTACAAACAAAAAAGCGGAGCCATAAAGCCCCGCTCTTTAAACTTAAACTATTCTACGCTACTGCTGATATGTTATCGTTATTGTCTTTGTTGTGCCATCCCACTGCACAGTACAGCCAAGGTTTTCAGTGACAAATCCCAAAGGAAGCATCGTTCTTGAGTTAATGATTTCAGGGACAACTTTGGGGTTGGTTTCATAACAATATATAAATTACCCTTTTTTAAATGCGAGGTTCAAAATTTCATATAACTCGTTTATAATAGCACCGAGTGCCATTTCGCTATCTTTCACCCATTGAAAAATTGAAAGAAGTTCAGAAGTCTCGACTGCTATAGATATTGCAAGACTCCTCGGAGTATGAAACTTTTGCCAATCCCTTTCCTTTCTAAATTTTAACATCTATTTAATAGGTGACTCTTTTGATTTATTCATTATTTTCTCCTTTTTGTTAATCTTGATATTATTGTAATTTAATTCTTACAATTCCTTTTTTTATTTAAATTTTGACAATTTGATTGCTTATATTTTCTTTTATGAATCTTTTCGTTATTTTTACCTGCCTTAACTTTTACTTCTTGCCATTTCTCTAAATTATTATTTCGAATCTTTTTAATCTTTTTAAATGACTTTTGCATATTTAATGCGTTTGCATGGGTATCTCTTCTATAGATATGTCTTAAAATACCTTCTAGTTCTCTAAGTTCATCTTCTCCAATGTTTTCCCAAACTTCAAAAATAGAGAAATGCGTCCATTTTTCACCCTTAATTCTACTACGAGCATGAGACCGAAGTCTACGAGCTATATTATTGCTAGCCATACCAATATATACTACATCATATTTATTTAATTTCGGCCGATACCAGAAAAGAACATATATACCGCGAATATTTTGAGGAACTATTTTTATTTCTTCCCGAGAACAATATTCAGCGCATCTTTTAAGTAGTCTCAATTCACTAGAACCCATTTTAGTTACTCCCTTTTTCTTCAAGTTCTTTTGCTTTTTCAAAGCATTTTTTTGATTCCTCGATTTTCCCGAGTTGCTCTAATACTTTGCCTTTGTTATACCAAATATTTGCATCATAATAGGGATTTAATTTTAATGCTTTATCATAGAACCTCAATGCTTCTTCAAAACTTCCTTTTTTATAGCACATCTTACCTAAATTAGCTAGACCCAATATTTGATTAATAGTTTCTCCTGAATCATCATATACACCATTTTTTTTCGCTAAAGCTACTAAAATAGCATAAATTCGAAATGAGTTCAGGCTACAGTTATGGAGCCATACATATACAGCAATGGCTATGGCAATTGATACAAAGACGGAAATAATGCCAAAAACTGATAAAGAGACAATAAGTCCATCCATACGCTCTCCTCCTTTTTGAGATTTATCTTTAAACTTATAAAATCAGCTTTTCTTCAATGAATCTAGAGCATTTTTAATTACTTCAGATTCCTTTTCAATAATTGAAATCAATTCTTCGGGAGTTCGTTTATCAGAAGTGTCCTTTCTATTTGGATTCACTGCTTTAATATCGTAATTCTTTGCTTCAATATCTTCAATTGAAACTTTCCAGGAACGCTCGCTCGATTCTCGATTTGGAAGTAATTTAAAGAATTCTTCAAAATGTTCGACAGTGAGAGGTTGGCTTTTGGTAATATTTAAATCAGATAAATCATAATACCAGATTTCCTGTGTAGGCTCTCCTTTTGTGAAAAACAGAAGATTTGTTTTGCTTGCAGCACCTGCGTTTAAAAATACTTTTGGAGGCAAACTAACTATGCACCATAGATTGAATTCATTAAGAAGTTTTCTTTTAGTCTGGATAAAAGCTGTCTCATTTGTCCTGAACAATACTCCTTCATCCATAACAATCCCACACCTTCCGCCTTTTTTGAGGTTATCCATTACATGTTGAAGGAAAAGCACCTGAGTTGCAGAAGTCTTATATGCAAATTTTGTTTGGGCATCTTTACCTTCTTTACCTCCAAAAGGTGGATTAGTAAGTACAACATCATAAAGAGGAGGAGCTCCAGTAAAAAGACCGCCATAAGTCTCAAGTCCTGTAAGTGTATTTCCGTGCCAGATATGAGGTTCGTCTATTCCCTGAAGGACAAGATTTGCAAGCGCAATAGGGTAAACAAGATTTTCCTTTTCTCTTCCGTAAAATGTTTCTGTTTTCAGTGTTTCCCTATCCATACCTGTTATTATCTTAGCAGTCATATACTGATATGACTGTGCAAGAAAGCCACCTGTCCCGCAGCAAGGATCATAAACGACTTCACCAATTTTGGGATCAATAACATTAACCATAACCCTGATAACTTCTCTTGGAGTAAAGAATTGCCCGCCATCATTATTTTTTTCACCCATCTTCTGAAGAAGGCCTTCATAAACCTGTGAAAGAGTAAACATATGCTTCTCTTCAACCTGCTCTACCGAAAGTTCGTTAATCTTATCAAGAATATCCAGAAGATTTCGTTCAGTATCAATACCTGTCTTCTCAACAGATGAGAATACTTCACTTATAACTTTTTGTCTGGAATTAGCGCCTGGCTTATCCTTTAATCCTTTAAGATGAGGAATTAGTTCACCGTTTACAAAGTTCATAAAAACACCAAGTGTGCCTTCCTGAAGTTCTTTCCTCTTCTTTCCAGATGAATCTGCCCAATCTCTCCAACGATACGGATATTCTAAAGAAGGTGTGAATACTTTTCCAAGTGCCTGTACTTCTTCTCTTTCCTTTTCTTCAATCTCATCAAGAATCCTGAGGAAAAGCATCCAGGTAAGTTCAGGAACATATTGCAGCGCTCCAGCTCTGCCTGACCTCCTCATAATATCACATATACCTTTCACATAAGCATTTAATGACTGTGGTGTCGTAATTTTTCGGTGGTTATTATTCATTCTGCTCCTTTCAATATATTAACTCATTCATAATTGAAATTATTACTTAATAACTGATAATTTGCTTTATTTATAAATCTTCTTTTCATCAAATATAATTTACTCAAAATTCACTTTATCTTGAGAGTACATCATTTAATGATAAATAAAGCTTTATTTTTAAGTTCATTACGAAATTGTTCGTCCTCTGGTGTTTCCTTTATTCCATAGCCAAATAATTCATCATCCTGACTTCTTCTTAAATATTGAAAATTGTAATCTTTAAAAATTTTTCTACTAAATTCAAAATTCTTTTCAAAATTCTTATTCATAAAAATACTTTTAAAAAAATTTAGTGAGCATCCTGAAAGAAAATCTACAATTTGAATTGCTACGCTATGATGAGAATATTCAATACTCAAACTATCCATAATATGAGAATACTTTTTAATAAAATCTCCTTTTATAAAAAACTCGGAATAAATCTCTCTTAAATATCTATCAATTGTTTCGTTTACATTATCAATAAAAATAATAGCTAAATCATTTGCTGACTGATTAAATTCCAATTCTACTCGTTCCATGATGTCTTGTAGATGCATTTTAAGGAGATCCTTCTTCTGAACTTTGATTCCAGAAGAATTGTTTGTTATTGTTATTATTATCTTCCTATACTTTAAATCTTGAATTAATAAAATTGAATTTTCAATAAAACTTTCAAGTTTCTTATATCTAATTTCCTTCAAAAATTCACAATCTTTAGGGAGTTGCGTCCCTTTATTTTTGAATTTCCACAGTTGCCATAAGCAGTGCCATTTAATTTCTTTTGAAGGAGAAATACCAAATTTTTTCTTAAGTTCATAATATTTTTCACTTAATTCTTTCCACTCAGAAGAATCAATAATCAATGCGGTTCTAATATAAAAAGGCGTGTTTATAGTATAATTATTATCTCTTTCAGGCTTATAGTCCCCACTTTCATCAGAGAATACAAAGTAAATACTCATTATAGTTCTCCCCTAAATGCTTTACTTAAAATTGATTGAGGCAAAGAATTGATTGTTTCTAATTCTTTTTCAATTGATGATTTTAGTTTTTCAGCATAGTCTATTTTTTCTTTGAGATATTCAGAAATTTGCTTTTGTTCGGAAAGAGGAGGAAGAGGAATTAACTGATTTAAGAATTTCTTTCGATTAAGATTTCTCAAACCTGTTGTTGTATCTTGTAATAATTGTAAAACTTTCTTTGCATCTGGAGATTGAAGATAAAAATAACAATAAAAATTATCAATTAATTTTTGCAAAGGTCGTAAACGCATCGTAAAGTTTGAAAATAAATAAACCTTGTCATCAAAAGGAATAAAAATAGCACTTTTTCCTAATAAATCCCTGCTACCACTTGAAGTGGTAATCAAGATATCTCCATATTGAAGTGATTTATCTTCTACATGCTTAGATTCAATTTTTCTAATAGCCAAGTCTTCAAAAATCATTTTACCATCTCTAATATTATTAGATCTCAAAATGGGATAACAAAAAGGAGAGTCATCAGATTCTTCTCCCCAAAGACCAGAATCATACTTACATACTTCTCCTAACTTCTTTTTTGGCCAGTTTTGGGCTTCTAGACTTTCGAAAACTTCGCGCAGATATGATGATGACAAGGCTTTGGCTGCTTCGAGCTGCTTTTCACAGGCATTTCTTGCCTGGTCGATTTCTTGCATCATTTCTTGAAGTTTCGCAGCAATTCGTTTTTGTTCAGAAAGCGGAGGAAGAGGGATTTCAATAGAAAAATATTCATCCATAGGCAAGTTTTGAATACCAGTTGTTCGTCTCATTAGATTTGGAATGTTATCCTGAAGGAATTTACCCCAATTTAGATAACGCCATAAAAATTCAGGTAAGACTAAAGTTTCATTTACTTGTGCTTTTAAAAGAAAATTTGAAAATAGGTACTTATTAGCCTTTCCAAGATAAATACCTACTCTTCCTAAAATAATTTTTCCAGTCGTCCCACCAGATCTAACTATAAGTAAATCATTTAGTTGCAAAAAATACTTTTTTGCAGTTTCAGGCTTAACTTTTCTTTTAGCAACCTTCTCATCATTAATTATAATAATTCCTTGATGATTAATTTCTGTAGATCTAATAACATTATAAATTTCCTCTTCTGGCATTCCTAATGGCTCTTCTCCCCAAGTTCCAGATTGGGTTGATTTTATAAGTTCTCCTAATTTTACCCATTTCCAACCTGTTGGAAGTTCTTGTTTATTTTCCATTTAAAATCCTCTTTTTTCCTTTAATGTCAGGTTCATAAAATCTTTACCTTATATTTACGTGTCATTTTATGCGCCAGATTTTATAATTATGCGCCATTTCTATATAAGCCACAATACGCGCCATAATTCTAAGATATGCGCCATATCTACAATACCTCATACTTTACGCCTTTTCCAACCCCTACTGCTCTTATCTGACCATTCTCAACTAATCCAGCCAGATCTCTAAGAGCAGTTCTTCTCGAGACACTAAACATCTGCTGGTATAATGAATTTGTCATCATCTTTCCTTCATTGAGCATCATTCTTAATGCTTCAATTTGCCTTTCATTTAGTCCAAGTTTCTTTAAATCTGTTTGTCTTTCTTCTGGAATACTGGGTACTAAATCGAGAATTTTATCACCTGGGCCATAAAAAGTTACCTTGAAAAAGTCTCCTTGCTCTCTAAATTCAGGATGTTTCAAGCCATAATTTACCATATAAGTTTTCATTTTTCCAATACCTGTCCCAAATCTTTCCATATCTTTCGTTTCATGAAATATCTCACATATTTTTTTATTTCTTGTTTCATGTATTCCTTCGAGATTCTTAATATCTAAACCAGGTAGAAGTCTTCCCGGACTTGTGACTTCAATTCTGTCATCAAAAATATCTATCTGTACGTTTGCTCCCTCACGTGAATAATCTCTATGAGCCATTGCATTAATGATAGCTTCTCTTATTGCTTCAAAAGGATATTCAGGAATATCAACTCGCTTAAATTCAACAATTTTACTAGCTAATCTTGTATTTCTTCTAAAAAATATTTCCACTTCATCTAGCATTTTATAAAATGGCCCAAAAATCTCTCTGGAATCAATAAATTCAATCCTTGTGTTGCCTCGGTATCGAGCAATTTTAATACTACTCTGAGGTATAAATTTCTGAGGATTATCACAAAAAAACAAAATTGCTGTACAAGTAGGTTTTAGAAAACTATCTTCCTCTTGCAAAACACTAATTGTTCTTATCAAGAAGTCTTTTACAGATATTTTTGGTATTCCAACTTTCTGTTTTAATGCTCTATTTTTTAAAAATTCTTTTACAAGTCCCTCGTCTATATTATCATAAGTTGCCTCAATGCAAATTGAAAGATCAAAAGGTGCATTCTTGACAATTCCTTTTTTTATAAGAAACTCCAACAAACTACTATAAACAGCATCCTCTAAATCATTTTTATTTGCAAAAGACTTGTAAATAAAACCATTTTTAGGATCTTTTATCCTATTTATGAGTGCTACTACACGGTTATTTCTTTGTTTAATATTTACATTTTTAATATATACAAGAATATTTAGTTTTTTCTCAACTGCATGAGAAAATTCTCTTTCTATGGGAGATAAACCATCTGTTCCAACGTCTCCATAATCTTTCCCCAATAATAATATTAAAATATTACTTTTGGAAACTTCTCTAATGTATATCTTCTCAGCAGCCTCGCTTTTTGCTGGCAAGTCTTCAAAAATAAAAACATCAAAGTATCTCTTTAAAAGTTTTTCTGATTCAATAAAAGTTTTAAGATTAATTCTCTCTTCTTCAAATTCTTTTATTACACTGCTTACAAATATTTTAAATTGTTTCATTATATCAAGTTACCTTAATACTATAAATAATATATATTTGTTCATACTGTAAAAAGCATCCTTTTCACTTCGAGAATAACATCTTTTGGATCACCGAGTAATTTAAGCGCTTCAAGTCCCCCTGCCTGATAAACTTCTGGAATCTGAAAAATATAATGATTTTCAAGTTCTTCTGTGCCACCTATTTCAAATTGTTTTGCAAGTGCAAGAAGTGTTTTTCTTGTATTTAAAGGAAGTCCGTTAAACCAGCCGCTATATTTGTATTGAAGCGCATAAACACGTTCTTTACGACTCTTCGGTGCAATGCCAAAACCAATTTCGGCAAGTATATCATACATATCGCAATCTTTAAGATTTATAAGGTCGCGAATCATTCGCACTCCTGCTCCATCGTTCGGAAGAAAATCAAGGAGTGCCTTTCTCCTGAGTGGATCGATCCAGTAATTTCTGAATTCTTCAAAAGTTTTTACTTCTTCAGCAAGTCTTGATGCTATCATTTCTTTGTATTCTTCAATCGTAGCCATGCTTAACTTTCCATCTATATTAGTAACAATATATGTACCGGCAGGATTAATGTGAACATCAAAACCTTCAACAGTTATAACTTTTTCTTTTTCACCACCTTCTACAGGTTTTTCAGGAGTTGAGCGTGGCTTTGATATAAAATCTTCTCCGAGAAGACGCGATGCATTTGTATAATCATATGCCCTGAACATTAATTTATTTGTTGGTGCGTAAATCCTTGAACCTCTGCCCAGCATTTGATGGAAAGCAATCGGAGAATTTACATATTTGAAAAAAACGATATTTTGAAGGATTGGAACATCCACACCTGTTGATATTAGTTCAACAGTCGTTGCAATATAATGAGTCCTTTCAGAACCTCGTAAATCAGAAATGTACTGGCTCCCACCTATTGAAGCAGTGCATTTAAATGCATATGGATCAACTCTTTTTTCGCTATTTTTTAAACACCAATCTGCATAAAGGTTATTCATTTCTGATGCAACATCATCTGCATGTGAATCCCTTACGCAGAATATAACTGTTTTTTGATAAGGACCCCCTGTTTGAAGGAGCATATTGAACAGATCTTTGCACATTTCTCTAACTCTATCAGGAAGTTGAATTACTTTCTCAAAAGTCGGAGCTTTATATTCACCTCTGAGTGTTTCTACAGGAATTACCTCGCCTGTGTATGCATCTCTTACACCCATAGAAATCAAATCTTCTCGTTTAATCCCTTTCAAATCTAAATTTATATCTCTTTTTACAACTTCACATGCTGGCAAGTAGCCGTCCTCTATGCCTTGTGACATATCATATTCATATACAGGTTCGCCAAAATACTTTATATTATCTTCGGTTATTTCATCATCGCTTTTTCGTTCCTCAGCTGTACCTCCTTTAAAATATCGAGGTGTAGCAGTAAGCCCAACTTGAACCGCATTAGAATTATGGGTAAGCACTATGCTCCACTTTCCCCAGGCACTCCTGTGACATTCATCTATTACAATATGACTGAAATAATTTTCAGGATAACTTTCAAGAAAGAATTTTGCATCTTCATCTTCACCAGAAACATTAAGAGTTTGATAAGTCGCAATAAGAATACGCGCATTTTTCTGAGGATTTGAAGTCGTTACATCTGCTACATCTGCACCAAAAACATTCTGGAATGCTCCAAGAGCCTGACTGCGAAGTTCATCTCTATCGCAAAGGAATAAAGCTCTGTGCAGTTGTCCTGCATCTGCAATCTTTTTAAGTAACTGAACGGCAATAAAAGTTTTCCCTGAACCAGTTGCAAGGTAAAGAAGAATCCTTTTTTTGCCGTTTGCTATTTTTTCAAGTGCAGCTCTTATTGCTGCATCCTGATAGTAGCGCCTGCTTGCTTCACCTCTGGGATATGGCATTAGCATAGGCTTTGCGCTTTCACTTTCAAGAGAAATACCTGTACCTGCTACAAAACCTTTATAGAGATCAGTTGTAGTAGGAAATTCTGACATTAAAATTGGCGGGGAAGTTTTACCGGTAAAATCGTCATATTCCACAAACAAATGCCCGTTAGAGGAAAAAACAAAATGAACATGATTTAAGCGCGCATACCTTTTTGCTTGTTCAAGACCTTTATTCGGAGGTTCGTCTTCCTTTTTCGCTTCAATTAGAGCTATTGAAACAGGCTGCGTGCTGCTATTAATTTTGACTCTTAGAAGATAATCTAATCTTCCTCTTTCTTTTCTTCTTGGTTTACCATTGATAATTTCAATTCCGCGTTCTGTTTCTTCTCTTGAAATAAGATCTTCAGTCCATCCTTTTTGATGAAGAATAGGGTCAATTAGCTTCACTCTTGTATCAGCTTCATTTAGAACCATCTATCCTCCTTTTATTATTTACAATAGAAATTGCATATTTACTTTGCCAGGTTTCTCCTTTTTAGAATTCTTTCACTGGTCTTTAAATTAGTCCACCAAATTAATTATATAAAAATTGCAAATATAATAAAAAATACAAACTTGACAAATTAAAATGATCCTAAAATAGAAATAATATAAGTTAAATAGTTTTAAGAAAAACTATTTAATGATAATGTTTTCGTTTCCTTAACTAACTTTATTAAGATTCTTTATATCCTCTAATAATTTTTGGAGGCGTTTTATTTGATTTAATTTCGGATAACAATTAATCATTTGTATATACTCGGAGAACCAGTATTTAAAGTCTTCAAAGCGGCTGTAATTTTTAACTGCCTTTGGATTTCGCTTGAAATACCAGGGCTTGATGCCTGCAAAATGAGTGCCGTTAAGTACTGAAAGGTGCGGGTAACCGTTGAACCCACTGTATTTAATGTCTATACAGTGCCATTGACCTGACCACCTCATGGTTTTATACTGCATGTCCGGCCAGTCGAATTTATCACCTACAAGCTCGAGTATTTCTGGTCGTTTGATATCCTGTATTATCGCCTTGAATTCTTCCATAAAGGGTTTAAAGACAAAAAGTGAACCGTTTAATCCCATATTGTTAGGATCGGTTGCCACTCTATCGGTAATATACGTCGGTATCAGCTTACCATGAGGGTAGATATTATCATATGCTTCATGCCAGGACCACTTTGTAATTTTCGACCTATCTATATCCCTTGTTTCCATGAATTGAGACCTGCTTTCATTCAATATACCTGCAGGAGTTTCTATATCAAGCAGGTCCTTATAATTTTTAATCGGAAGTACATCGGCATCGATTATCACAATTTTATCATAACTGTAGCCAAGGTCTCCATCACTACCGAGTCTCAAAGCATTGAATCTTGTGAACACGTAAGGTTTGTCCTGGCGCTGCTGTCTGCGCTTGTGAGGTACATAGATGCTGTGAATATCTATAACATAATCAAAAATGAGAGACAATGCTTTCTTTGCTTCATCTGAAAGATGTTCGGTGATCATGCAGATAATGTTTGCAGGGACTTTCTGTTTTCTTAATTCATAGCCGAGCAACAGCACCCGGAAGATAACAGTCATTAAGCATCAGGAACGTTGCAAAAGCCTGGCTTTTCATAGTAAATAAAAATATCCCCTTTTTTGTTCAAGTACTAAAAAATTATAAGAGATTT
>Ga0172365_10004304_pt1 | contig 10533 bp, 8 predicted proteins | sample LakKivSesite48cm_FD_114535 | JGI IMG/M metagenome (GOLD analysis project Ga0172365, IMG submission 114535) | Sediment microbial communities from Lake Kivu, Rwanda - Sediment site 48cm | ecosystem: Environmental > Aquatic > Freshwater > Lake > Sediment | place: Rwanda: Western Province, Lake Kivu... | reverse complement strand
CTGCATGACCGGCAAGACCTGCAGGACTTGCAAGACATATATTATTTCATCGCTCAATACTTTCTATTTCTTTAGTCTAACCAGCATCAGCACCGGATTATCAGTCTCTTTCAGTCTTGCTGCAAGTTTTTCAAGCTCTTTTTTCTTTTCAGGGTATTTGGGGGTTGAGATATTAAAACTTTCTGAGGAAACGTGTTGCTTAAGAGTAAAAGGTTCTAGTAATCCAACCATATATTCATTATTATTCTCTGCAAAATAGTAAGATGGCAAGAATCTAACTCCTCCATCTAAATTATTTGGAATCCCTTCTCCATCGTTTGCTTCCCCACTAATGAGGAATGATTTCTCACTCTTCTTTTCGACAACGGCAAGTGATCTCTTCTTATTAAAGAAATAATATAATACAAAAAAATTCTTTGTTTCAAAAACAGATAAAAGCAACATAGTATTAGGCATTCCCCTCTCCGGATCAAATTGTCCCATTGGTAATCTGTGGTCGCCATGACTTAACAGAAAAGAGGTCTTTTGAACAAGATCAGGTGTTATCTTATAAACAGTATCATTATACTCATTCCAGTAATGTAGGTTATTATTAAAATAATAGGTCCCACTTTGTGCGCCCCAATTACTCAAGAATACTGGTATAACTCTTTCTTTTGTCTTAATAAGATGACCTAATGTATCCGTAATTATCCAGTTGTCCTTTGTATTTCCAAATTGGAGATAATTAAATAAAAATAATTTTGAGTTGAAGTACTTTACCAGATCGATATCACCAATGTAATTTTCAAAAGAAAGACATCTCATAAAATTACCACTTTTGGAATATACTTTAATTCTATTATCACTATCTTGAATATATATTGTTCCATTAATATCATCGACAGTGAATCTTGTGTGGCGAAAATATTCTCCTGGCCCTCTGCCAATGGCCCCAACCTTTTTCTGCAATTTTCCTTCCCTATTAAAGATTACAACACCTATATCTTTAGCTGACAGGTAAATAGAATTGCTTATTAGATAATAATTGTAAACTATACTTATTGGATAACTATTATCCAATGGGATGTAAAGAATATCATCCGCTATTTCATCTAATGAAATACTTGTTTCAAGTAGATTTCTTGGATCAAATACATATGGACTATTCTTCTGTTCATCACATGATATTAACAATACACAACAAACAAAACATTTCAGTTTTATAAAATTCTTCATAGAGATTTTGTTTTAAGTCTAAATATTGTTTTAGAGAATAACTATTCAAATTGGTAAATTGCTCCGAAACATTTTATATTGAGAGGAAATAAATCTTGTATTTATTCAGCTATTCTAGAAGGCTACCTCTTTAAGCAAGGTAGCCTTTATTAATAAATAATTCCAGGATTAAGGGGTGAAAGCAAACCCTTAGCTACAACTCCCCCATGTCCAATGATCCCAACCCATGTATTCACATTGATAATCACAATCAGCTGCATTCCAGGCAGCCATGTATCCCTTTGGGGTCATCATCCCATCATAGCATATACAACAATTCTGATAACCACCTCTCAGTTTCACCAACTCATCATCTCTAATAAGTTTTTCAGAGTTGATCTGTACTTTATTAGTTTTTTTCATATCATAAGAGTTTAAAATGTTTAAACACTGTTCACTTTGTGTTTTAACCACGGATTCATATTATGGCCCGGTTGCCTGTATGGTTAAAACATTTATCTTTGCCGGCACACCTCCTTTCTGTTAAGGAAAGGTCCGGGCAGGGGCTGAGGCTCAGAGCGTAGCGCTCAGAGCACAGGGTAAAACCCCTGCCCTTCTCTTTCAGACTTTTATATTGATTTTATAATCACTACGATATTGAGGTCCAAAAAAACAAGATCCTGATCTTTCACTTTCAGTATAAGTATCAACACTAAGCAAATTTCTGAAATACTCCGGATCTGAAGACATTTTTTTCAGGACAAAGTCGGACAAAGTGAGACAAATCAGGACATTACTGCCAATCTGGAAAAAATTATCAAAAACATAGTCTAAATTTGTTAGTAAAATCACAATATGTTTTAAGTGGATGACACACTTGCTCTGTTAAAAACCACAATAGTAATCAGATATGGAAATCTAATAATAAAGAAATCCGATGAAAAAGAAGATGGTTATTATTACTGATATACCCTTCTGGAGGCACATTGCCGGTCACATGGCAAGAATCACAACATTGATTACCTATTTAAAAACAAGGGTTCATCTGACTGTAATATATGGCGGCTTTACCAGTAAAAGAGAAAGAGAAACCAATATATACAATCTCTCAGGATTTAAACTGGTAACATTTAACAAAACAGAATCCGGCCCTGCAGAATTTGCTTCATTCATTAAAAATTACCTGTTAAAGCATTCATACGTTGCGTGTATAATCGAGTATATTGAATTATCATATCTGCTTGATTCAATCCCGGCCGGTACGCAAATATATCTGGATACTCATGATTTAAAGAGCACAAGAGAAGCTGAATTCATGAGACACGGACTATCATATAAGAAATTTTCCTGGAAGGAAGAAATCAGTATCATGAAGCAATACGACAAAGTAATACTGATTCAAAAAAAAGAATACGAAAAAGTGTCCGGGGTACTGGGAAAGGATAAGACACTTTTAATATCGCATGCTGTAAATCTGCCCAGGCAGAAATTAAGAAAAGTTGTCACTAATATAGGTTTTATTGCCAGCTCCTACCCACCGAATGTTGAAGGACTAATCTGGTTCCTGAAAAATGTATGGGCATCTTTCTCTGACGATTACATAAGTCTGTCAGTTTATGGCTCTATATGCACTTATTCTCACTTCTTTTCAAAATATAGAAATGTGAATGTTAAAGGTATCTTTAATGATATAACCTCTGTATATAGTGAAGTGGATATTGTTATCAATCCTGTTCGTTTCGGCGCCGGTATTAAGATTAAAAACCTGGAAGCGCTGGGAAGCGGAATACCATTGATCACTCTGCCACACGGTGCAACCGGACTGGAAGAGCTGGCAAATAAGGGATTTCTTGTTGCTGTTAACAAAACTGATTTTCTTAATAATCTGACACTCTTAACAACAGACTACAGAATGAGAAAATCACTCGCGGATCACGCCTGCAAATTCATCAGCCGGTACTACTCACCTGATCATTGTTATTCCCCTTTGTTAAGCAGCATACAATAGTCCGAAATGTAAAATACAACAGAAATGAGAATGCCGGTAAATTTTCAGGAAAAGGATGCATGCTTTTTTAAAAATACCTACTTTAAACCGATACCATTAAAAGTATATGAACTAAGTAATACTATTGTGACCACCGAAGGTATATGCCTGATTAATAATGGTATTGTTAAAGAGTCTATCCATGGATACAGAGACAAAATAACGATATATTCTTTAATGGCACAATTGAACATGTTAAAAAAGAAGACCATAATAATAGACAACCCTGATACCTTTCTGCTTATTCACAGCCCTGAATTCGGTTACTATCACTGGCTGACTGAATCGATACCAAGAATATTAATGGTTAAATCAAGAATAAAAGAGCTTACTCTCCTTTTACCTTTATCACTGAAAAATGTGGAATTTGTCAGAGAGAGTCTCAAGCCATTTGATTTTAAGGGATTCTATTATATCCCCGATAATAAAAACATAAAATTAAGACATCTTGTTTTACCCCGGATTAAACCCTTCTGCACAGTTTATTACCCGGAAACAACTGATGAAATAAGAAAGTATTATACCGGATTTGCAGCAACAACTGATCTAAAGCATAACTCCTTCCCGGCAAGATTGTTTATTTCCGCGGCAGGTAATGAAAAGAATGATATATGTGATTTTAGAAGTCTTCGCATACTTCTTGACAAATACAGGATCAGACCAGTGAACCTGGCTGAGTATTCATTTTATGAACAGATACAAATGATTCAAAGAGCTAAGCTTGTCATTTCATTTACAGGAGATTACCTTGCCTGTATAAACTTCATGCAAAGATCGAATTCTATTCTGGAATTAATCAAAACAGGGGAAGAAACAGAACAACCGGATCTCAGATTCTTTAACCTTGCGTCCTGCCTCGGACTGGATTATTATTATCAGTTCTGTGAATCTGCAACCGGTTACACCGGGAAAAAATCATGGAAAATAAAAATAGAAACGGATTTGCTCGAAATGAATATTAAAATGATCTTACATAATTAATATCCAGACGGAAGTACCTCATGTAAAATAATTTCTTTATCATGTTCAGTTATAAGATTAACGTTACATTACCTGTTAATTTTAAAAGGAGCGATTGTCTGCATTTCAGGAGTGAATATTCAATTTTCCCGCTGAAGATATTGACCCTGAAAAAGATTACTGCAACCTATGACGGGATTTGCTTTAAGAACTCACAGCTCATCAGGGAATCTGTTCAAGCATATCCCGATAAAATCAGGATATTTGAACTGGGGGCACAACTTCAATTTGCCAATCAGCCATTCGTTTCATATTCAGGTGAGAAACCTTATTTGTTGATCCATCATCCGTGGCTGAATTACTATCACTGGTTAACAGAAGCAATACCAAGGATATGGCTCGTAAGGAATCATTTATCCGAACTAATTCTTTTATTGCCGGAGTATTATAAAAGTGTCAGGTTCGTGCAGGAAAGCCTTAAACCTTTCAATATAAAAAAGACCGAATATATCCCTCATGGATGCAATATAAAAGTAAGTAATGCAGTGGTCCCTCAGATCAAGCCGGTATGCAGCAGCTATGACCCTGATGTATTAAGCGCTATCCGAAGTTTTTATATTGAACATGCAAAAACAAAAAGAATAAAAACTCCGGTATCAGGCGAAAGAATATACATAATGCGGGGCAACAATCCACGCAGGAGGATATTAAACGAAGAAAGGCTGATGAAGGTACTGGAAAATCATAATTTTCGTTCTGTGAGAGCTGAATCTTATTCCTTTCCTGAGCAGGTCCTGATTGCAGAGAACACCACTTATCTGATTTCCAATGGCTCAGGTTTGACAAATATGCATTTTATGAGACAAGGTTCATCGGTCATGGAATTGCAAAAAAGGATAACCAATATGAATGATTTTCATGACAAAGTATTATGGCATCTTTCTTCGGCTCTTAATCTAAAGTATTTTTATTTTATCTGTGAACCGGAGGATAAGGAACAGGATATGTATACGGCAAATTTGAAGATAAATATTAAAAGATTTGAGAAACTGATAATCAGAATGCTAAATTTTAATAGTTAGCAATTTACATTCTCTGTTTTTTGCCAGGCAGGCATTATTTGCGGACAAGTAAGCAGTGTTTTTCTGATATAGTAAATAATATCCGTTTTAACATATCTTATTATTTCTTCCCTGTCCTGGTCGCTTTCAATTTCAAAGGCCTTCAGGTAATCGGCTAATGCCTCCTGCACCTTCTTTGGTTTACGGAATATTTTCCTGGTCAGGGTTCCTAAAGTATCGATTCGTTGTTCAACAACAATATTCTTACTGTCCATCATTAGGATGAGTTTTATCTTCTGTGGTTCCTCTGTCTGAAATTTGGTAAGCAATCCTTTAATATCTGCACCCTCCTGTCCTAATCTTGCCCAGTTCCATTTACACTTATGAATTCGTGTATCACTGTCAAAGACAAGAACCTGGTTCATTAATTCATGCTCCTCCATATTTAACAGTTTCACTTTACACTCAAATTTCAAGATGTTCTTGATGTGGTTTAACGAAAAGCTGTTTACCTCATTATACATACGACACTTTACTGATTCAAGTTTTAATATATCTGAAATTATATGTTTTGCTTTTAAAGGTATCAGTTTCTTTATTTTCGAAATCATTAAAGAATAGATGTCGTTGGAAATATAACCGGTTATGTTGAGTTCCTTCTGCAGAAGTTCTGAATATGCTTCAGGATTAAATATTTTTATTGCAGTTAAAGTCAGTGGAAAATTTGATTGAATCATCTTAATCAGATACCCGTTAGATATTGATTCATTTTTATCAGTCTTATTTTGCGGTTCATTTTTCTTAAGAACAGGGAATAATATTGAACTGAATGTCTCCGGGTTTGATCGTTGTATTAAGAAATAACCCAACCCGGTTGCTCCGTTAAATAAGGTGATATCTTTATAGTTTAATCTCCTGTGATTCAGAACCTCGGATATTTTATTTAGTTTTTTATCAAACATGTGGGTGCCAAAATATCCTGTAGCTTCCTGAAATACTGTTCCAACACCAGAAAGTCCGTTTGCCAGCGATGAGTCTCCTGATCTGAACCTCATTATTCTTTGCAGTCCTTTAGAAATCTTGTCTTTACATCCGTTATGATTCATTTTATTCAACAATGGGAGTCTGGCCAGACAGAGTCCGGCAGTGCCGGTAGAAAGATCATAAGATTCAGAAGATTGCGTAAAATAATTAAAATCGTTACTTAAGTATTTTGATTTTTGGATGTACAAATCATTTTCGTCATTTATTTCATTTCTGAAGTCAGGCCAGTTTGAGAATTCGTTACACCAGAAAGTATCTTCATAACTAAAAATTGACTCAGCAATTGCCAGAAGAACCTTATCATTGAACAAGTCTGCGGCTTGCATCAGTGAGAAGGCTACTCCTGCTGAACCAAATAAAAAACTGTTTAAAGGTTTAATATTTCTGTCATTTCTGTTCCAGATAATTCCATTTTCCGTAATTACAAAATCACTCACAATTATGTTCAGACAAATTTCTATCTTTTCAAGCAGCATCTGGTTATGGACGTAATTATACAGATGAACCAAAGCAAGAAGCAATCCTGACCTTCCATCATAAAGACGGTTGGCAGCGAACTCAGATCTAAGGAATACTTCCGATTCATTTTCAATCAGTTCCAGCGCAAATTCCATATATTTCGGATCCCCGGTTGTTTCAGTGAGTCTCATAAGCGTAAAACAGACACCTGCCCTTCCCTTGTAGAGTCCAAAATGAGATCTTTGATTACATCTGCAATAATTAATCAGCTCATCACCTGCACTTAGAAGTGTACATCTAAGATCAGGTTCCGGTTTGATTTTAGTAAGTTCGATCAGAAATAAAATAAGCCCGCTCAGGCCTGTATCGATATCTTCAGGTCGACTCAGATCATCATGAGTATTCATACCGGATCTATATCTATGTTCTTGCAAACCGGCTATTGTAAAAAGTGAATTGCCGGTTATGTACCTGGCAATTTTCAAAGGCAGTATCATGTGTGGATGAACTTCCATAAGAAATTATCAAGCAACGAATTACGGATCTGTAATACAGAATTCAACAGGCGTTGATGGTATCAAAGTCTAGTGTTGGTAAAAAATGTCCGGTAACCGGCAGCTGGCGAAGCATTCAAGACGATCTTGTGCTTGATGACCTATGCCCCAGGCCCTTTGCCCTGAGCTTCCTTCTCCCCGCTATTCCTTCAGTCTTATAATCACCAGCACCGGATTATCTGTTTCATTCAGCCCATCTGCCAGTTTTTCAAGCGCCACCTTTTTTTCAGGGTATTTCGGTTTTGAGTTCCTGAAAATCTCCGATGCGATATGTTTCTTAAGATCAAGTGCATCAATCCAGCTTATAATTGTGTTATCATCCCATGTCGTAACCGGGTGAATATTCGGTCCGCAGTCAAGGTCGTTTACAAAACCCTGATCCAGATTAAATAATCTTTTAAAACTATTCTCTCCTAAACCTATAAAACCAAAAGCGCTTCGGTTTACAACAAATTCATAATAAATAAAGCTTCCGAATTCAAAAATGTTTATAGGAGAGATGTACTTCTCCATTATCTGCTCCGGAGCGAGTTCAGTACGCAGTTCAGGAGTAATTAACCTTTGACCGGCATTAATTATCAAATGAGGTTTAAAGTCATAATTATCAAACAGGTAGACAGTGTCTGAATAGACTTCCTTCTTAAATAACATATTATTAAATCTGTAAAAAATATTTTCGTGCTGGAAAACAAAAGCATATTTATGAGTCAGGTTCCATCTATAGTAATTGGCAAAACGTTTTATTAATCTGCCTGTTGTATCAATCAGGTTGAAGCTCCAATCAATATTTGAAAAAGTATTAATACTATAGCATAAAATTCCATTATCAGTAACCCTGAAATGAGTTGTATTGACTGGGCTCTGGAACGTTCTTAGAAACCTGCCATCTTTTGAATAAACAAAAAACTTGCGCTGCCAGCCTGAGACAAGGTAAATATTTCCGTTCTTCGGATCGATATCAACATCATGGACAACAGTAAACTCATTTGGACCTCTTCCTTCAGTGCCAATTTTTGTTATAAACTTACCTGTCTTGTCGAACTTAAATATCGTTGTAAAATACTGTACCAGAAAGAAATCATTCACTGCCCTCAGGTCAGTAATTCGCGTTAACAGGCAACTCTGGTTAGTCTCCAGTGGAATATACTCGATATCTGAGAATCCTAATTCAGAAAGTTTTATTTCAGTGACCCCTGACAAGTTCCTTATGTCAAATTCTGATAACTGAGCCTCAAGCGAACAAAATTTACTTAGTAAAAACAAAATCAGAAAATGGAAAGAACCGCATCTTAATGATTTCATATATTAGTATGTTTGTTCTACATTGAAATTATTGTACCTATTTTATGTATCACAAAGGAGGGAGTATAGAACCTCCCTCTTTTCTTCTTATGCGAAACAGATTGGTATTGTTGTCCCAGGACAGGTAATATTGCATGTGGCTTTATTTTCATCAAATGTGCCACACCAGGCCACTTGAATAAAACATCCCCCTCCTGAACCATTACATATCAATAAACCATACCCTCCTCTTAATTTTACCAGTTCATCTTTCTGGAGTAATCGATCCGATTCGATTTGTAACTTACTAATCTTCCTCATGATACAAAGAATTAAGTTTAAAAACTTCATTAATTCTCCTGATTTATCATTTCCTAGGCCGCAACCTTAGTTACGGAATATTATTATCTTCGCATGGGTACACCCCCTTTCTGTTATGGAAAGGTCGGGGCAGGGGTTGAGGCTCAGAGCGGAGAGCTCAGAGCTCAGGGCAAAACCCCTGCCCTTTTCTTTCAAACCGATATATTCTTCCAATTAGCAAATACCATATTTTGATCCATATTAACTGGATACTAGACTTTTATTTACAGAATCAGCAAATAACTAAGCAAATTTCTGAAATACTCCGGATCTGAAGACATTTTTTTCAGGACAAGTTCGGACAAAGTAAGACAAATCAGGACTTTTCAGGACATCCTGGTGTGTCAGATCTTAAAATCATGTAAGAGTTTCATGATCATGTAATAATACGACGGATAGTTTAATAATAATACATCCGCGAGCTGATCACATACCTGACTGTATTTCTTAAAACTTCCAACAGGATGTATAAATTTTGTTTTCCCTGGTGCAGTTTCAAATCCGATTAATTGTGTCCCTGTAAAATCATCAGACAGAGGTTCCAGCAAATAAGTGATCTCGATTCCTTTTTCTCTGGCCAGACAATAGAAGAGGTATTCTTCGAATATCATGCCAAAACAACCCGACCTTAATTTATCAATCTGAGAAATATTCCTGTCAACAAATTCATAAGATATTTTTGCATATTCTTTGAAAAAATCAAGATCATTACCTCCTAAAATCCCGGCATTGCTAATTCTTAGTACTTTACTCCCAGCAATATCTTTTCTTATACAATCGGGTATATAATCAAAATGATCTTCTATTTCTTTAATGGCATGGTATTGCGGTTTATGATTGATAACCTGTTGCTGGGAACACAATCTCGATGATTCAATATTCCTCCCGAATTTCTCCCATATGAATACATCACCATCTGCATGAATGAATGGCTCATCCTGGATCTTATACGTGTGTATCTTCGGCAGAGTCCACAAGCTGACAGGATATTTGTTTAACCGGTCAAGTTCAACTTTTACATTAGTATATGGCAAACCGAGATAATCTATAAGGATTTCCTTCCCCCTTTTGTCGGTGACCAGTTCAACATATTCATAGAACCGGCCGAATTGCAGACAGCTCAGTGCCCATGACATATAGTAATACTTCCTGCTTATCCATCCGCCGTTAAACTTTTGTCCAAATACACCACCATAACCATCAAAAACCGGTTTGGTCCACAATGTCTGGACTATTTTTATAAACGGATCCTTAGTCCTCACCTTTGTACAATTGTCAATATTATTAAAATGTAAGCTAAGAGTTAAAGATCCTGTTAAGGGGTTTTATGATTCTGTAGATCAACCTGTTGTTATCAGTTATAATATCTGCAGTCCCGGTCATTTCATTAACAAAACCAGGCTCCCTTCCGTAGGTTGTTCTCATCCCGTTAACAAGCTCAATCTCCGCAATATATGCATCTTCCACGGGAACAAGCGAAACCGAACTGATCCTCCCTTTTATCACTCCGAATTCCATATAGGGATATCCCGACAGTTTAATATTGACTTCCTGCCCCTGCCTGACCTTT
>Ga0172365_10004302_pt1 | contig 10535 bp, 8 predicted proteins | sample LakKivSesite48cm_FD_114535 | JGI IMG/M metagenome (GOLD analysis project Ga0172365, IMG submission 114535) | Sediment microbial communities from Lake Kivu, Rwanda - Sediment site 48cm | ecosystem: Environmental > Aquatic > Freshwater > Lake > Sediment | place: Rwanda: Western Province, Lake Kivu... | reverse complement strand
TCACCGAAGTACATCGGTCTGACCCCGTGGCGGTCAACCAAACACGCGACCTCCACGACCTCCTTCTGAGGTAGATTCGTGATCAACCCAGTATTGAGGACGTTGCCGTGTATCACCTTATAGCGATCGAATACGATTCCCTCGATGATCTCTGAAGCGTATTCTGCACTCCTCTCCAGATCAGGCTCGTCCTCCCCACGGATGATCTTCTTCCTCCTTTCGTCCAGATCCTTCCTCCATTCGGGCCAGTTCTTGGAGTAGAAGCCCCTGCCCCCTAGGTATCCCTCCCGACAGTACTTGTCGATGAGTTCGGGTCTCTTTCTGAAGTATGGGACGTACTCCGACATATGTCCACTGGATTCCGTGACGAAGTATCCCAGGTGGAACATGATCTCGAATTTCACTGGATCCCTCTCGTAGAATTCCTTGTCCTCTCTTGCCTTCTTCTTGAGGGCGGGGTACATGTCCTTCCCGTGATGCTCCAGCTGGGTGAACCAGGCCATATGATTGATTCCCGCGCACCGCCACTCCAGCTCTTCATACGGCACTCCCAAGTAATCCGACAAAATCATGGAACTACCCTGCACCGAATGGCACAGGCCGACGGCCTTCATCTTCGACGCCCTGAAGGTTGCGAGCATCATCATTGACATAGGATTCGTGTAGTTCAGGACGTGTGCTTTCGGACACAGTTCCTCAGCATCCCGCAGGATGTCTAGCCAAGGCGGGATCGTCCTCAGTGCCTTCATGATGCCGCCTGGGCCTATGGTATCACCTATGCACTGATCTACCCCGTACTTCAATGGGATCTCGTAGTCGTATCTGACGGTCTGCACCCCACTTACCTCAATGGTGTTGATGATGAAGTCGGAGCCTTCCATCGCCTTGCGGCGATCAGTGGAAGCCATTACCTTCCACCTCTTCCTCAACTTGTCGTTCACGATCTTGGTTGCTTCACAAGAAAGCTTGAGTCGTTCAGGGTCTATGTCGACGAGGCACAGTTCTCCCCCTTCTAATCCTGGGATCTGGAATATGTCCTTGCTCAGGGTTGGTGCGAAGGCACTGCCGGCCCCAAGATAGGTTATCTTCGTCATCATAGTTCTGTCCTCTGAAGTGGATCGGTGTCGTCTAGGCATATCAATATTCCGTCACGCATGACGTCATGCCCGCTATAATTCCGTCCTGTCAACAGTGATGGCGTCCTCGTGTTTCTTCTTCGAAGAGTCAAGCGACGCCGAAGCCCACACGTATTGGCCTCAAACTCAGAGCAGGTGTAAATAGTAGTCCGATGCCTAGGAAAAACTCGGAAGGCCTAGGGTGAACTCATGTGAAGGTGGTTGAACTAGGTCGAGGAGGTCCCAAGATAGCCACTATCGGCATAGGCACATGGGAGTGGGGTACGAGAGGCTGGGGATACGGGACTGACTATACAAAGGAGGACCTCAGGAAGGTGTTCAAGAAGGCCAGAGACCTGGGAATCAACTTGTTCGACACTGCCGAGGCCTACGGGCCGTCAGAGAAGATCTTGGGAGAAATGCTGGCGGACGAGGGCAAGGAAGGACTGGTGATCGCGACGAAGGTCATGCCACAGAACGCAACGTATGAAGGCACTTTAAGGGCTGCAGACAGGAGCTTGAAGAGGCTCGGCCTGGAATGCGTGGGTCTCTATCAACTACACTATCCCAATCCTTTGTACGGAATAGGCGGAGCAATGAGAGCATTTGACAAGCTCTATCTGGATGGCAAGATCGCCATGGCGGGCATCTCCAATTTCGGACTGACTGGTGTCATCGAAGCAAGAAGGCTGCTGAAGTCAGTTCACTTGGTCTCGAATCAGGTCCAATACAACCTGCTCAACAGGAGTGCCGAGAAAGAACTCTTGCCCTATCTTCAGAAGGAGGGGATGATATTGATAGCGTACTCGCCACTCAGTCAGGGTCTTCTTTCCGGGCACCTGCCTGCGAGGCCCAAGGATATGATCAGGGCGATAAACCCCTACTACTCAGGTTCCAACATCAACAAGATCAGACCGCTGATTGAGGTGTTGCGCAAGATCGCTGATGCACACGGGGTCACGGTGACCCAAGTTTCTCTCAACTGGCTGCTCAATAGAGACGCTGTGGTGCCGATCGTCGGGGCGAAGAGAGAATCACACGTCGTTGAGATCGCTGGGGCAGTCGACTGGAGCATGAGTCAATCCGAGTTGCAGGAGATAGACGGAAGTCTGAAGCAAATGAAACTGTCCAAGATCACAGGCTACTTGACTACGCCGCTGCGAGTATTGCAGGTACTCGCATCAAGCGGACAGAAAGCCCAGTGAAATGTTGAGTGAGCCATCTCATCTGGTGAACTCGGCAAGCTCAAGCGATCTTGTATGATGCCGAACACGTCGTATACTCCAAAGCGCAATGAACCCTTAATATTGCCGGAACGTCCATCGAGGGACAATGGCCGAAGGCGGTCCAATTCGTTCGAAGAGGAGCAGTCTCCCATCAACGACAAGAATGAGACGACTCCTCATCGTGCGTGGACTGACGGAGACAACCGGTCGGGAGAGTGGGCGCTAATCGATGGATTTCCTGTCAGGCAGCGAACTGATCGCCAAGGGAGCATTGACAGCGGGTTGCAGGGCGTTTTTTGGCTATCCGATCACGCCTTCGAGTGAAATCATGGAACTCATGGCGAAAGGGCTCCCGGGGGTCGGCGGTACTTTCATGCAGATGGAGGACGAGATAGCTGCATCCGCGGCCGCGATTGGTGCGAGTTGGGCTGGAGCCAAGTCCATGACTGCGACCAGTGGTCCTGGCACTTCCCTCATGCAAGAGAACATAGGCATGGCCACCATGTTGGAGATACCCTTCGTGGTGGTCAGCGCGCAGAGGATAGGTCCGAGCACCGGCGTGCCGACAGTGGGATCTCAGCAAGACCTGATGCAGGCCATCTGGGGCAGACACGGGGACCAAATGTTGCTTGTGTTGTGTCCCAGCAGTTTCAGCGAGTTGTTCAGCATGACCATAGAAGCCTTCAACCTCGCTGAGATGATGAGGACGCCTGTAATCCTCCTGACAGACGGACACCTAGTGAACCTAAGATCCACAGTTTCAACGGACCAATCATACGAGATCGTCGATAGGAAAATGCTGGACGCCAAGAATGCCTCCGCTCCATTCAGGACGGACGGATCGCTCGTTCCCGGATTCCCACCATTAGGCAAGGGGTTCAACGTGTTGTTGGATACTCTATCTCACGACGAGAGAGGATACCCTACCCCTAGCCGTGCAAAGACTGAGAGTCTATTGGTCAGATTGAAGGCGAAGCTCCAAAACAATATCGGCAAGATCTGGATGCATGAGGAATCTGGTGTGAGCGACTCAGAAGAGATAATCGTCTCTTACGGAAGCTCCGCGATATCTGCCAGGCGTGCAGCTGAAGCTGCAAGGGCTCGAGGCAAGGAGATCGCGCTACTCATAATGAAGACCATGTGGCCGCTTGACGAAAGCCAGATGAGGAGCATTCTGAAGGGGAAGAAGCGGGTCATAGTCGTCGAGCAAGCCCTAGGTCAGCTTGCTTGGCTTATCAGCCCTTTCGTCGATGATTCCGAACTCATCAGCGTCACTAGCCTGGGCAGACCACCGAAACCAGAGAAGATTGAGAGAGTGATCCTGAATGAAGACTGACTCGTCCCCGCTGCGCTACCTGCGCGAAGACAGGCTTCCAACGATATGGTGCACGGGTTGCGGGAACGGAGCGGTCATGAGTGCCTTCCTAGGAGCGGTCGAAGATGCCAAATTGGACATGAGGAAGATCGCAGTAGTATCAGGGATAGGCTGTTCGGGTAGGATAGGCGGCTATCTCAAGGCAGATTCGATCCATGTAACACATGGGAGAGCCTTGCCAGTCGCGCTCGGCACCAAGCTTGTGAGGCCCGATCTGACCGTCGTGGCGTTCATGGGCGATGGGGACGCATACTCGATAGGAGGAAACCACTTGCTTCATGCAGCGAGAAGAGGCGATGACGTCAAGGCCTTCGTGATCAACAACATGGTGTTCGGAATGACGGGTGGCCAACAGAGTCCTACGACTCCCACATCGTTGATCGAAGGTTCACCTCTTGCGCGGCATGCGAGGCCGCTGGATGGTCCTATGCTCTGTGCGACGGTGGGCGCGTCGTACGCAGCTCGATGGCCCGCGGCGCACTTCGCCGAACTCAGAGAGTCCATGAAGACAGCGCTTACGACACCCGGCTTCTGTCTGGTAGAGGCGTTGAGCCAATGTCCGGTCCAATTCGGGAGGCGCGTGACCAGGAATCTCCCAGAGCTGATGAAGTGGATAGAGAGCATGACGATCAGAGTAGATGAGGCGTTGAGCAGGCGATCCACCGGCGGCAAGCTACTCATGGGAGAATTCACAAAGGAGGAGGGAGGACTGCGACCAGGACTTGGAGAACTCATAGGAGGATGACCTAGTTGAGGAAGGAGATCCGCTTCATCGGCACCGGAGGTCAAGGGATCGTCTGGGCTGCGACGCTGCTCGGAGCAGCAGCCTCGAAGCAGACCGGACTCGTCGCGTCAGTCAGCGCCAAGTACGGAGCCGAGGTCAGAGGAGGCATCTCAAGGGCTGATGTCGTGATCTCTGACGAAAGGGAACCGTTCCCTTGGGCGACTAGGCTCGACCTTCTCGTAATGCTTGATCCGAAATGGATCACCAGAGCGATCACAAGTCCCCTGAAGCCCAAGGCCCTAGTGCTGTCAGTGGCCCCCCTACAGAAGAAGCTGAAGGCGGAAACCAAGATAGTTCCAGCTAGGGAGAGGAGCAAGCAAGATCTGGGTTCCGAGAAGTTCACGAACTCGATCATGGTGGGCTATGTGGCGGGCGTATTGGGAATACCAGATCTCGAGCTTCTCAGGAGGGCAGCGGCCGAACGATCGACCGAGGCATCGAAAGATCTGAACCTGAGAGCTATCGAGATCGGCTCTCAAATGGCGAAGATGCAATGAGACTCTACGAGCATGAGGGCCGCTCACTCTTCAGAAAGTACGGAATAGCCGTCCCGGATTTTGAGACTGCGGTCGACACAGAAAGTGCACTCAGGGCTGCAGAACAGATCGGCTTCCCCGCATTCATCAAGGCCCAAGTGCTTGTGGGATCAAGAGGCAGAGCGGGTGGCGTGGTCTTAGTGAAAGGCAGAGACGAGGCCCGCAAGGCGGCAAGCAGAATGCTGTCGAGCGAGATCCACGGGGAGAAGGTCCTGAAGATAATGGTCTCGCGATATGTGGAAGTGGAACAGGAACTCTTTCTCTCACTGGCGCTGGACCGGTCAGCGGCTAGCCCGGTCTTCCTCGCTAGTCTGAGAGGAGGTGGCGACATCGAAGAGGTTGCGAGGACCAACACAGAGGCCATAGTCAAGCACAAGGTCGACGTGATCGCAGGTTTCTCGAGGTCTGAAGGCGAGGGAATCGCCCGAAGACTCCTACTGCAAGCAGTGTTACGGTCCCAGTTTGCGAACGTATGCAGCGTGCTCTTCTCGATCATGACGGATCTTGACGCGGACTTGGTGGAGATCAACCCCTTGGCGCTCACACCCCAGCACCAACTTGTCGCACTCGATTCAAAGGTGATCCTGAATGATGATGCCCTGTACAGACATCCTGAATTCAGGGACAGAAAGACAACACCGACATCTGGCTCAGAGTTCGAGAGGTTCGCGCAAGACAAGGGGGCGAAACTCGTCGACCTGGGGGGCAGCATAGGCATCATCGGAAATGGAGCGGGCTTGACCATGGCAACAATCGATCTGGTCAAGACCAACGGAGGCGCACCCGCCGATTTTCTCGACATAGGGGGCGGGGCATCGCCCGAGGTATTCGAGAGATGCCTGTCCGTGTTGCTCGACTTCCCTAGGGTCAAGTTGGTCCTCATCAACATTTTTGGCGGCATAACCAGATGCGACGAGATCGCATCCGGAATCAGAGAGGCCCTGAGAAAGCGAGGGGCCTCGAAGCGCGTGCTAGTCAGGCTGGTCGGGACCAACGAGGTGAAGGGAAGGGAGATAATCGATTCCATGTGCGACACCCGAGTCGAGCCATTTGCGTCAGAAGACGATGCGGCTCGCAGAGCGGTGGAGCTGGCGAGGCGATGGAATTGACGATCTTGGTCAATGCGGACACCAAGGTCGTCGTCCATGGTATCACGGGCAGGCAGGGAAGCTTCCATACCAAACTGATGAAAGAGTATGGAACAAGAATCGTTGCCGGCGTGAGTCCTGGCAAAGGCGGTCAGGAAGTCTGTGGGGTTCCGGTCTATGACTCTGCGAAAGAAGCGACTGAAGGGACTGGAGCCAACACGTCCATCATCTACGTGCCAGCTCAATCTGCGTCCAGGGCGAGCTTGGATGCTATCGATGCAGGTGTCCGACTATTGGTGATCATAACTGAGGGCATTCCACCGCTGGACACGATCCGGATCACCGCAACAGCCCAGTTGAAGGGCACGAGAGTGGTGGGCCCGAACTGCCCTGGCATCATATCGCCTGGGCTGTCGAAAGTCGGGATAATGCCGGCCGAGGCGTTCTCACGTGGAACGACGGGCATCCTGTCAAGAAGTGGAACGCTGACGTATGAAATAGCATGGGAGATGACGAAGGCTGGCCTAGGCCAGTCCACCGTGGCGGGCCTGGGAGGGGACGCCATCATAGGCACTGATTTCACTGAGGGGCTCAAGCTGATGAGGCGGGATCCTGAGACCACGGGCATAGTGATCATCGGAGAGATCGGTGGAGACGATGAGGAGAGATGCGCCAGGTTCATCGCGGACACATCATTTGACAAGCCTGTGATAGCGTACGTCGCCGGTAGGTCAGCACCGAGCGAGAGGAGAATGGGTCATGCCGGGGCCATAATATCGGGTGGGCACGGGGACTATGGGTCAAAGGTGGCTGCCTTCACAGAGGCAGGAGTCAGAGTCGCGAATTCTCCAAGCGATGTTGCACGTCTCGTCAAGAGCACGTTCCATTGAGCTGATTTCCACGACTCCTTCGATCGCCCAGGCCATGATGTCACCGAGGAGATTGACGCGACCGCGTGCGACTGAGAACCACAGACGAACGCACGAAAGGTCTATATTCCTCCGCTCCTTTCGCGGGCCAAAGCGGTGCCTATGAGTAACATTGACAGATCCGGCCATTTCCGTACTGGCCGTCGGAGCCCTCGCAGTGGCTATCGTAGTCTATCTCATCGCAAGAACCCTTAAGCAGCCCAGTGGCACAGATCGAATGAGGCAGATCGCACACTACATAGAGGTAGGCACAAATGCGTACATCAAGCGGCAGTTCTCAACGATCGCGGTTCTGATTCCTTTCCTGGCCTTGGCCATATTCTTCCTCTTCGGCTGGAAGACCGCGATCGCTTTCCTGTCCGGTTCGGCGCTTTCCCTGCTCGCAGGCTACATCGGCATGAGCATTGCTGTCAGAGCAAACGTCAGGACCGTTGGGGCTGCGATGAAATCACCGGACACTGCGCTGAGGTTTGCCTTCCTCGCTGGCGCAGTAACTGGACTCTCAGTCACTGCGCTCAGCCTACTGGGCGTGAATCTGCTCAGGATTACTCTCGACGACCTGCAAGCTCTGGTCGGCTTCGGATTCGGAGGGAGCCTAGCTGCGCTCTTCGCACAAATCGGGGGAGGAATATACACTAAGTCAGCAGATGTTGGAGCTGACTTAGTCGGCAAGTTGGAGGAGGACATTCCGGAGGATGATCCCAGGAACCCCGCGGTGGTTGCTGACCTAGTAGGGGACAATGTCGGGGACTGTGCCGGACGGGGCTCAGACATGTTCCAGTCTTTTAGCGATGACATGGTGACAGGAATGATCTTAGGCCTTGCGTTCTCCTGGCGATATGGTCCCAACGCTGTGTTGTTCCCTCTGGCAGTACAGGCCACAGGGATCTTGGCATCAATCATCGGGATATTCCTAGTCAGAACCTCGCACGGAACCAGTCCGTCAAGATCCGTGATGATAGGGATGGCTGCGACTGCGTTGGCAAGCACAGTTGGGCTCTATGTTGTATCGACCTTCTTTCTGAATGACTTCACGATCTTCCTGGCTGGCCTCAGCGGATTGGCCGCCATGCTCATCTCCATATTCGTGACTGAGTACTACACCGGTCCTGACAACAAACCGGTCAAACAACTAGCGAAGATCTCAAGAGGTGGAGCTGCCATCAACATAATCAGCGGTCTATCGTATGGCCTTCAGAGTTCCATCCTCCCCGTGTTGGCCGTGATGGGCTCGATCGTGTTCTCGTATGCGATAACAGGAGACTCATTGTATGGCATAGTCATCGCTAACTTGGGAACAGATCTCATGACGGCGTTCATAATGTCGTCTGACGCTTTTGGACCCATGGTGGACAACGCGCACGGCATTGCCCAAATGTCAGAAGCTCAGGATGATACGAAGAAGACCCTGGCGTCGCTGGATGCGGTTGGGAACACAATGAAGGCATCCACCAAGGCCTATGCAATGGCATCCGGAACTGTTACGGCCTTCGTGATATTCGCGACCTATTTCGAGACAGCGAAGATAGCGAACCTCGATTTCACAAGTCCTTTCTTCCTAGCAGCGCTGTTCATCGGGGTCTGTCTGCCCTACTTGTTCTCCTCCTTCATGCTAGGTTCGACCGCGACGGGCGCCTTCACGATGGCCGACGAGGTGAGGAGACAGTTCAGAGAGATCAGAGGACTCAGGGAAGGCGAGGCAATTCCGGACTACGCCAAGTGCGTTGATATCGCAACGACCGTGGCGCTAGAGGAAATGATTACGCCTGGGGTGATGGCGTTCGCGATCCCGGTTGTTGTTGGTCTGGTGCTTGGGCCGGAAGAACTCGGGGCGTTGATCATCGGCGCAGTGGCCTCGGCTGCCCTCCTCGGCTTCTTCTTCAACAATGTCGGGGCACAGTTCGACAACGCCAAGAAGTTCGTCGAAACCTATGGTGAAATTGGCTCAGTGGACCACAAGGCCACAGTAGTCGGGGATACTGTCGGCGATCCTCTGAAGGATGTCGCCGGACCCTCCCTCCTGATATTCATGAAGCTGCTCGGCATGACCTCGTTGTTGATGCTTCCCATAATAGCGAGGTTCGCGCTCTAGCCAGATGCCAAAGACCTTTAACCCATCTCTCCACTGGCCTAGGCGAGACTGTCTCGATGAAGTACCTCAAGCTTGGTTCAAGTGGCCTCAAAGTCTCTCAGTTCTGTCTGGGCAGTTGGCATTTGCCCCGCTCGGGCCAGACGGACAGTTACGGCGCGCGGAAAGTGGACACCGATGAGTTGGAGAGAGTCATAAAGACGGCCTTCGACAGCGGACTCAACTTCATTGACACTGCGAACAGATACCACGGTGCCATGGCCCCGGTGGATCTCATTCACAGGGGAAACTCCGAGAGAGTGCTCGGTGAAGCGTTGAGAGGGTACGAAAGGGAGAGCTTCGTGATGGCCACGAAAGTTGGTTCGGAGATGGCGACTTGGGAGAACGGAAAAGGGCTGTCGAGAAAACACATCATGTGGCAGATCGGTGAGAGCCTGAAACGCCTCCAGATGGATCACGTAGACGTCTATCTGATGCACGTGCCCGACCCAGAAACCCCACACCTAGAGACCCTCAGAGCATTGGACGATCTCGTGCGTTCTGGGAGAGTGCACTACTTGGGTTCTTCGAACCACAGCAAAGAGGAAGTCGCGGACTTCATGAAGCTGGCCTCTGATCACGATTTGCACAAGCTGGTCACGCTGCAAGAGAGATACTCTCTCTTGCACAGGGAGATTGAGAAGACCATAGTTCCCACGGCAAAGCGTTACGGTCTTTCTATCATGGCATATTCGCCACTGGCAGAGGGCATGCTGAGCGAGAAGTACCTGTCCGGCATCCCGTCTCAGGCACGAGCCACGTACTCAAGCGAGCTGAGGGAATCCTTGACTGAGGATCGGTTGAACGTGATCAGACAGCTTTCTGACTTCTCGAAAGGCAAGGGTGTATCACTCCCACAACTGGCCATGGCTTGGGTTCTCAAGAAGCAGACAGCACTCGGTGTGACGATCGTGCCAATCATTGGAGTCTCCAGTGCGGATCAGTTGCTCGAGAATCTTGGCGCGGCGGAAGTGAAGCTCTCAGAAGAAGAGGTGACCGCGCTCGAGGAGATAGCCTCGGAGATGCCGAGCTCACCGTGACATTGGACTCACCTTGTCGTTCCCCGGAACGACGACCGATCGAACTCGCCGAAAGGAGTCTACGGCTTGGACCCTGGCGGAGCGAAAACGACAATAGTGGTCGATGCGGGTAGACTCTCCTTGCTGATGGAGATCGAACTTCCACTCTCAAACCTGACGTTTGTCTTGCCACGAGTGAACTTGCTGACCGGGTCCAACGAGAGACCGACTGACTCGGTCTTGTAGTGCATGGGGATCGCCAACTTCGGGTTGAGGATTTTCAGCACTTCATCTGCGCCGCTGTGGTCTATCGTGTATACTCCTCCGACTGGGAT
>Ga0172365_10004300_pt1 | contig 10536 bp, 16 predicted proteins | sample LakKivSesite48cm_FD_114535 | JGI IMG/M metagenome (GOLD analysis project Ga0172365, IMG submission 114535) | Sediment microbial communities from Lake Kivu, Rwanda - Sediment site 48cm | ecosystem: Environmental > Aquatic > Freshwater > Lake > Sediment | place: Rwanda: Western Province, Lake... | reverse complement strand
CAGGGTTTGGAGGACTGAAGCATGGAAACATCACACACACCATCAGTCAGCATCGGAAACATCACCGTTTCGGATGAGGAACTCGCGGAGGCAGGCAAAGCCTTCATCAAGAGCCTCAACATCCCTGAAGGTCCCCACAACATTGAGTTTGACATCCGCATGAAGGCGGAGGTCAACAAGGGGGTTGCATATGAGCAGTCCATGTGGCAGTCGGCAAAGCCCGAACAACTGCTGCTCCTCGCTGTCGCCATGAGCGGTGCAGTCGGGGATGTCCTCGCCAACATCGCCGCACTTGGATACGAAGAATATGTCTCCCGCGTGAAGGACATTGAGCTCCGTGCGTCCCGTCTGTCAGGGAAGAAGGGGGCAGAGATGCTCTCTGCGGCAGAGGCAGCAGAGGCGAAACACCCCTCAAAACGCACCGCCGAGGATGTCGAACTCCTCATGTGCCTCAAGGCGCACCGTCAGCAGGGTCGCATCGACTCCGTGATCGAAACACTCCGCAGGTCAACCAAGACGATCAAGTCGGGTCGCACCGATATTCCCGCCATCGCTGTGCAGATGATCCGCTAGAGGATCACGCACCGCAACCATGTCGCACGGGTTCGAGAGCTGAGGCGTCTGCGGGCATGTACCGGCGCGCAGGGCTTGTAGGATATGGGTATGGAATACCACACCGAAGAAGAAAACATCATCACCGATCCCCGCGAGGATTGGAACCTCGGCTTCATGGCCTGCTTCCACCGCCGCTACAACCTTGGCGACAGGGTGACCGATCCGTGTGGCGGAACCATCACCGTCGAGGAGGCACGGCGCATCGAGGCGACGAACACCTGCCCCACCGCCTTCGGCGTGCGGGAGTCGTGCGTCGTGCTGCCCCTCCATCTCTATGACCACAGCGGCATCACCATGAACACCACAGGCTTCACCTGCCCCTGGGATTCTGGACGAATCGGCATCATCTACGCACCGTACAGCCGCATTCGGGAGTGCTACGGTCTCAAGCGCGTGACCTCCAAGGTGATCCGACTGACGAAGGCAGCACTACTTGCCGAAGTGGATGAGTATGATTCTTGGCTCCGCGCCACATGAACGGCGGAGATAAACTGGACTTGATTGCAAAACTGGACAGACTGGTGGACTGACCAACGGGTCACAGGCAAAGCAGCGTCCAGAGGACATGGGCATGGATGACCACACCGAAGAAGAAATGAGCACCTACCTTCTAAAGTACTTCAACGACGAAGGTGAACTGGACTGCGAGAACTACACTCCATGCCACGAAATACACAAGAACGCAGAGCAGATCACCGCAATGGACACACGGACACACTAACCAAACAGGAGGCTTTCCATTGGCAAACGAACCCAAGACAACCGCGGACTACCTAGCGGCAATGGTCAAACACCAACGGGAAACACTGGATGCCACCAAGTCCATCGACAAGACCGTTCGGAGTTTGTATCGCGCCTTATGCCTTGTGTTGGGAGTGTGCGTCTTTGTCCTTGTGCTTGCATTGGCGGTTGCGTTCATCCGTGATGCGGCGGCGTAGGCGGCAACACGGTGTCACTTCGTCACCCACTGACACATTGGGTTCCGTGTGTGGGGCAGGGCAGGTAGCGTCTCGCCTCCCTGCCCCACCGCGTTTCTTGCATCAGGGAAATAAACTAACCCGACAAGGAGAACCCAATGACTAAAACCGAAGGATCTTTCTCATCACGCCTGTCGCCGCAGCAACGAGCCGATATTCTCAATCGCCTCGCCGTTGAACGCAAACACGCTATCGACACACTCTTGTCCGATGGTGACGGTGTTGAGAGTCGCATGGATGCCACGCTGCGATACGACCTTGAGATGGCTCCACGGGTGACGCAACGATCACAACTGGAGAGGATTGGTTATTCGTTTCCTCCCCATGAATACGCAGCAGCGCAGCACCCTGCGGGAGCCGACTCATGTGACACCGAGTGGCTTCCAAATACCGCGTTGGTCAATGCCCTTGCCGAGTTGAATGTGTTTGTTGTGAATACGGGAGGAATCGACAATGTGACTCTGTATCAGCGATTGGTTGCAATCCTTGCAGACGTCATCCCCGACCTCCCTCCGTCCGATGGTGTCAAAGAATATCTTGATATGCAGGGAGCGAAGGAAGATTCACGATTCACGAGTGTTTGGTGACCCCAGTCATTCAAGGATGACACTTGGCTAATACCACCTCTGCGGCGGGAAGTTGCATCGGGTAAATAAACTAATCAGGCAAGGGAATAGTTCCCCTGCAAGGAGAACCCAACCGTGAAGCAGATCAGCAGCGTCAGCAAGGACACCGCCACCGCACTCCGCGATGCCGTCAAAGCCCACTTCGATATCACCCCAGGAACCGCGATGAGCGGCGAGATCACCTTCGCCATTACCTTCGATATGAAGCGCGGTGACCCGTTCACCAAGACCGTACCCCAAGCCGCTTGCCCGTGGACGCTACTCTCTGTGGCACTCCACCTCGCAGGATTCGGACGCGGTCGCATCATCGAGATCGTCAACACCGTGCAGCAGATGACCGATGAGCAGCGCAAGGAGTACCGCGATTCCATGAGCGAATCCGTCAAGGAAGTCATGGAAGGGATCGGCGCGACCACAGTTCGCACCGTGGCAGGAACGCAGACCTTCAACACCTTCACGGTGCAGGTAACCTAAACGGGTGACCCCACCGTCAGGATGCAACGGCAGGGCGTGGTGAGTCGGACACCGCGCCCTGTACTATTGTTGCATCGGGGGAATAAACTAATCAGACAAGAGGAACCCAACCGTGACCACCACCACCACCACCTACACCGCCGAAACCGTCCGTGCTAAACTTATGACCGATGACGCTTGGCTCATCCGTGGCTTGCTTGCCATCTTCGCCCTACAGACCGAGGACGAACGATCCGCAGGCAGCACAACCTATCGCAACGGCGCAGGCTTCAACGGCGTGGACGCGCCGTTCTGTACCTCACTTGCCGAGCAGTTCAAAGGGCGTGGCTCCCTGTCCCCCAAGCAGATCGCAGCCCTCCGCAAGATCATGCCCAAGTACGCCACACAGTTGGCAGCCGTCGCCAACGCGAAGGCAGCCGCAGCAGCAGACGCAGCAGACGCAGACGCAGCCCGTGCAGCCGCAGCCGAAGCCGCTCACGAAGCCCGTCTGCAAGCCGAGTACGGCGAACCCTAGCCGAATCGGGCAGGGGCGGCACGCCGCTACACTAGACCCTGCACACACGGACTCAGCCACAGACGGACGGGGATCCGTGGGCAACAATCCGTATCCCGCGAATAGACTAACTGTATAACCTGACAAACCACGAAAAAACCACGGACAAACCAGCGTCAGACTGAGCCGACCAGAAAGTGTCTTGACGACTACCCCCTACCGTACCCCTCTATTACTTGGGGTAAAATCCCTCTGAGGGGATACCTTAGTGGGAAAATGTTAGTTTTTTAATTTCGGGCGTAAGGGATACCTTAGTGGGAGGTTATGGAATTATTAATTTTGGGCGTAGGGGATACCTTAGTGGGAGGTTATGGTATTATTAATTATGTAAAGTCGATATAGGATTACTTAAAGGAGCACACACTATGGAAAGTTATAAAATAGAAAATTTCAGAGTAAGCAAGACTAACAACCACGTTAAGAACGACCCTACCGACTACGGTAAACTGTGGAAGGAGCTAAACGGCCAGCAATCGGAGGGAGAGCTGAAGTTCGGCAGTCTTTTCAATGGTCCGTGGTACAAGCCATGGAGAATGGTGAGGATGATGAAGCTATGCAAGCTTATGGGTGGCAAGGAGTGGTTTAAGGGCAAGAGGACTCTTGAGCTTGGTTGTGGTCACGGCCATGTGAGCAAGATGCTGAAGAACTGGGGAGCGAACCCATTGGCAACAGACGGCAGGGAGTGGTCTTTGGAGGCAACGAAATACTACTGGCCAGACCTTGAGATAAAGCTTGTGGACCAGACGAAGAACTACGATCTTGGCAAGTTTGATCTTGTGATACACTGGGGCATATCTTACCATCTTCCTCCTGATAAATGGGAGTACGATCTGGTATGTGCAGCAGGTCATGCCCCGGTAATGAGCTACGAGTGTGAGGTGGTGGACTCTAGTGATTCTAAGTGGGCCAAGCCAAACGCGACGGACAAAGGTTTAGACAAAAGCCTTACGGATTTAGGTACGTTTCTGAGTCCTGCAGCCATAGAGAGGTGCTTTGGTGAAATGGGTTGTAATTTCAAGCGATACGACGACGAGGACTTGAACAGCGGTGCGAACCGTTATTCATGGCCAGAGACGGACTCTGGGATATGGCGGGTCGGCCAAAGGCGTTTCTGGATGATTTACCCGAATTAAGATGTTTTGGTAATAAAATTTTGGGGGCAAGAAGAAGCCTGGTATATTTTCCCTGTTCTGCCCGTAGGGCAGTTGTGGCGGATCGGTTTCCTCTAGGGATGAAAAGCCCCTTATGGGGATACCTTAGCGGTTGAGTGGGCATCCGATGGGGTCCAATAGCACAAATCCAATAGATACTATTGAAGCCCGAAAAATATTTATAAGGTAAGGGATACATCTCAGGAATGGTTTCATTAGCGCATATGGGTAACACAGAGAATGGGTGTGGCGATAGAAGTTATAATAATCAAGGGGGGATCCACCGAAATGGGTGGCTGAAAGGGTAATAGATGGGATACAAAAAATGATTTAATGGGAAAGCAGCTTATAAGTTATGGTATTGAAATAGGATTACTTGGATCTGGATTGTTTGGATCTTTCAGACGAATCAAGTAGTATTTATGGTTTAACTTGCCCCAAAAATATAAATTTATAAAATTCATGGGGGAGATCCCTAAAAGGGTCGGCTTAGGGTATTAGTAAGCAGTAATTAAAAAAGGTTATTATAATCTATAATATTAAATATTAGTATCATGAACTGGTATAAGAGCGCAGGAAAATGGACAAAAGGAGACGGAGACTGCTTTAGCGCGGCATTAAATCTTCTTTTAGTGAGGAATTTTCCTAAAAACAAAGGAGATTTGCTAGTTCATGCATTGGTGAGCGGTCGCGGAAGTGTATACGGGCATCGATTTCCTCATGCTTGGGTTGAGACAAAAGAGGGCATTACAATGGACCACTCCAATGGTAAGAGTATAGATATGCCAAAAGAAGTCTATTACGCCCTTGGAAACATAAATCCAGACGAAAAGGGAAGCTACATGTCGTACACGCTTGCAGACGTAAGAAAGAAAGTTACCGAGCACAAGCATCACGGTCCATGGGATCTAGATACAGAACTGCAGAGAACTCCAGAAGGCTGGAGCGAACCAGAGGAACAACCAGAGGAACAACCAGAGGAAGAGACGGATGATGACGACTGGGATGAAGACTGGGATGACGATGAGGATGAATAATGAATTGGTACAAAAAGGCATCTAATTACAGCGAAATAAAAGATTTTATGGAAGAATTTCAGTGGTACAGGGATCGTGGTGTCGCATCCGGACTCACGGACAAAGAAATAGAAAAAATATGGACAGAATCTCCAGTGGGACACACCGATCCATTTGGTCTAGACAGAATAGGAAACACATATACTCCAGAAGTTACAGGAGAATCCGAAGAGGAAAGAATTAATAAATTTATAGAATGGGCAAAAAAAGAGAATAGAGAGGACAGTGCGGAGAGCGAATGGGGAGAGAGAAGACTAAGAGATTCAGAAGGATATCTTCGCAATCTTTTAGTGAGTATAGGCAGAGGTGACTATCCTGCAGTAAACATCGTTGAAGCTGAGGGTCTGGGAAGCTTTATTGTTGGCGGTAGAACTCGCGCTGCGGCTGCCCGTGCACTAGACATGCCTCTGAGGACCAGAAAAATAAAAATGCCCTGGAAGGAAAATGAGAGCACCAGAGAGGTAAAGGATTTATTTTATAAATTTGATGAACAGGGAAGTAAGGACGCTTAAGGGTATAGAACATAGGATCTAATATGATTATGTTATAATATAGAATAGAAAAAGGAGATTTCATGCAATATAAATTATCAAAAGATCAGTGGTTGGAAATAGGGGAAAAAGCTGGATGGATAAAAGAAGCAAAAAAGAATAAAGGGCAGTGTTGGGAGGGTTACAAAATGGTTGGAATGAAAAATAAAAATGGTAAAAGAGTGCCAAACTGCGTGCCTAAAAATTAATAATATAATTTGCATCATGGCACTTTATGAAAATAAAAAAAGAAAAGTTGAGAAAAGATAAAGTACTTTGGGCTCTACCTACATATCCAGCTAAATATCAATATATACCAAAAATAATAGAAGCAGTTGAAAAAGAGCCAACTGTTGATATTGTATTTGTTATAACAAGGCAATCAGAAAAGCAAGAGCTTAAAAAAATAATAAACGGCAAATATAAGATATTAATAGTTGGTGATGATGTAGGAGAAGAAAGATTAAAGCATATAGAAAAAGTAAATGCAATACGTAGCTATAAGCAATACTGGGCTTTAGATAAACTTAGAAAAAGTGGATATCGTTGGGTTGTAATGACTGAAGCAGAAGTAGAGCCAGTAGACCTTTCTCTCATGCTAGATGCTTGCATAGCGCTTGATAAAAATAAAGTCTTGGCCGGTTTTTCTGTGCACCTTACTGATATATTCAGAAATATAAGTCATGCTTCATTCAACATAATATCAAATGGAGAAAGGGAAAAATTTGTACTTAAAAATAAATCTTCTTTAGAGAAGATGAGACTAAATAACATTATGATGAATGTAAATATATGGTTTAGTGAAATGCTAATATATGACATATCAGTCGTTCCTTCCTTTCTAAAGGCTTCTAAATGGAGTGACTGGAACTATATCAAAGAGACACTTACTTGGTACACATTTTGTTATGTCTCGTATTATTATTATCTTATGATTAATAATGGATATCGAATATGGGAATTTAAACCAAGACCAATAGGAGACGACAAAATGCCTGGAGGCCTAGAACACATAAACAGAGAAAACTGGGAACAATTAAATAAAAAAATAAAGATATACTGGACTCCATGGTGGGTTTATAGAAAAGAAGACAGGGTATGCTTAAAATTTCATCTTGACTGCAATCCGTGGTTTATTAAAAAATGATATTTGGATTGAAGGATGATTCCGTATAAAATAATTGAAAATAAAAATTCAGGAGGATACAAATGGGATTCAAAGAACAATTGGGGTTTGAAAAAAATGGAAATACATGGATTCTGTCAAATTCTGGAATGGACAAAGCAAAAGCTGCGTCCATAAAAAGAATAGAGCATTTTATATCAGGGGCCAACATTGCTCTTAATGAAGCAGATGGTCAAAATTTAATCTTCAATCGTACTTGGGGTTTAAAAATTATTGAAAGTGCTTTTGATTTTGGTTTTATAAATCAAAATGAAAAAAATGACTATAAAAACAGACTAGGATAAAAAATATGTTATATATATAGGGAAAAATAGTATGAAATTTAATCTAAAAAAATTTAATCTAAATAAAAATAGACAAAAAATAAGTCATCATCTCAAGCAGGCATCAAGCTGGTCTGGAGAATTCAATTACAAATTTGATGATTTAGAAATAAAAAATCCACCATGTACATGTAGTGGAGAGGCTGAAATTTCGTATCAAGCTAGTTATAGCAGTGGAACATGGCATGATCCGCCAGAGTCAGATATAAAAATAGAAGTAAATATAACAGAGGTTGAATGTATCAGTGAATCAGGAAGAGAAGAGCCCGTGGATCCTGATATTATGGATAATATAAAAGAACAGCTTGAAGAAGATGAATATATTAAGGAGATGGCCTTAAATGAAAAAGGCATGGACGAACCCGATTACGATAAATATTATTACGATAGAGATTATTAAATCACGCTATGAAAAAAAACAAATATAAAACAATATTTGTAAGCGATTGGCATCTTGGAAGCGATGGCTCTAAAAGCAAAGACATCGCTAATTGGCTTGATAGTGTTGAAGCAGAAAAAATTTATTTAGTAGGTGACATAATAGACTGGTGGAGATTAAAAAAAAGATGGAAGTGGTCTGAAAATGATGCCAGACCATTTGTAAAAATATTAAAAGCAGCAAGAAAAGGCACCAAGGTAATTTGGATTGCAGGAAATCATGACGAATTCATTAGAGAGGTTAGCAAATTTGCAGACACGATAGCAGGCATAGAGCTTGTCCCATTAGAAACTATTCATGAATGTGCAAACGGAAAAAAAATGATGGTTACTCATGGAGACATGATAGATGCGTCTGTGAGACTTACTCCATGGCTTGCAATGATTGGGAGTCACGCATATGACAATTTAGTGATAATATCAAGGATGATTGACAGAATTAGAAAAATAATTGGTCTCAAGCCCTGGTCTGCAAGTAAATTTGTAAAAAGTAAAGTTAAAAAAGCGGTTGACTGGGTGACTGGCTGGGAAAATTCAATAACTATGATAACAAAAAAAAGAGGGTACGATGGCGTAATATGTGGACATATTCACAACCCAGAAATAAGAATAATTGATGGGGTTCAGTATGTAAATTGTGGAGACTGGATAGAGCATGCTACATGGGCAGCAGAAGAAGAAAATGGAGATATAAAAATATTTTACTGGAACAAAGAATGAAGACAGCAATAGTTACTGATACTTCCTGTAGGCAAATGAATGGTGTATCAACAAGCGTAAAAATTCTTTTTGAAGAATTAAAAGAAAAAGGCAAAAGAGCAATAGTCATCGATGCTGAAAAAATAAACGGAATAGATCTTTCAAGGTGGAGTCCAGGATTACATTTAGCAAATCCAATAAAAGCACAAAGATACTGCTATGAATTACTAGATAAGTTCAAACCAGACCATGTCCATGTTGCCACTGAAGGACCGATGGGATGCTCAGGATTAAAATGGGCATCATATAATGGCGTAACAAGCAGTGCTTGTTCTCATACTGATTGGGAAAAAATACTTTCAAAAATGGTACCTTTGATAGGCGGACTGATTGGAAGATGGTTTACATCTAGAACTACAAAAGCAGATATACGTTTTTTTAGAAATAGTAGTGCAGCTAAAGAATGGAAATTAAAAACCGGGATGGATGGGCACGTGCTAAAAGGCGGAGTTGACAGGTGCTTTAAATATAGAAATGGCATTAGGAAAAATTCAATATTGTGGGCTGGAAGAATATCAAAAGACAAAAATCTAGAAGATATAAGAATGGTTGCAGAGCATGGATTTAGGGTGGTGATCGCAGGAGACGGGCCAATGGTTGGATCGGATATCTTAGCACATAAAAATATAGAATATCTTGGCAGATTGAGTAGATGGGCTCTTAGCGACTCAATGAATAGATACAGAGGTTTTTTATTCACAAGCAAAACAGATACATTAGGACTTGTTTGTTTGGAATCCGCATGCTGCGGCATGCCCACAGTTGCATATGAAAACGATGCAACATCAGATAGCGTAATTAATGGGAAGACTGGGTTAAAAGGTGAAAACTTAATAGAATTAATTGAAAAATTAGAACAAATAGATTATGCAGATTGTGCAAATTTTGCAAGCAAAGAATGGGGAACTGGAGCTATGGCCAGGTCTTTTTTAAATGGCATTGACAATAAAAATTAAAAATGAAAGTAGCTGTTTGTGTATCTGGAAAATTTGAAAGTGCACGCGATTTAATAATCTCTAATAATAGTATATTGAAAGACAAATTTTGTGGTGCTGATTTTTATTATGCAACATGGGATTACTATAAAGATTCTTTTTTAAACACTTTTCCAACATATGAATGTGTTTATTTTCAAGAGCCAGAAATAGAATATCATCCATACAAAGATATTAATCCAAAAAATTATATATCTGCACGTTTTAAGGAAGCTTTTAAATATATAAAAAAGAAAAAAGACGGAAAAGGAATGGAGTGGTCATCTCATCATACAAAACAAATAATAATTCATTCTTGGCTTGCCGATTTGATAAGTGGAAAATACGACATTATAATAAGAACAAGATTTGATGCAAGAATATGGGAAGAGGCAAATTTTGAATCATATATTAGTGATTCTTATAAAAATAAAAGGACAATAGGTTTTGCAACGACAAGACATAGTATGTTTAATAAAATATATGAGTCTACCAAGGGAGAAAAAAAAAGCACATCTGATTGGTTGCTTGATCAACTGATCATTCATCCTGCAAATTTCATAAATAGAAAAACCGTAGAAGAGCTGGACAGAAATAAAATACTTCATCCAGCTGAAATGGGATGGTATCAAGTTTTAAGTATGCCATATGGTTCAAGGCACAGAAATATGCATGGATGGGTAAATCATGATCGAAACATACCAGAAATATTTATTAAGTAAAAGGATTGAGTAATGAAAAAAAAATCAAATCAATTAAGGTTAATAGTCCACTTAGAACAAATAAATTTAATTTTCCACTTAAAAAACCTGTAGAAAATAAAAATTTATTTGCTATGGACAAGCCAAGAGTTG
>Ga0172365_10004299_pt1 | contig 10537 bp, 11 predicted proteins | sample LakKivSesite48cm_FD_114535 | JGI IMG/M metagenome (GOLD analysis project Ga0172365, IMG submission 114535) | Sediment microbial communities from Lake Kivu, Rwanda - Sediment site 48cm | ecosystem: Environmental > Aquatic > Freshwater > Lake > Sediment | place: Rwanda: Western Province, Lake... | reverse complement strand
TCTGTCGTATGAAGCTCAGGGCTCTTCTCGGTGATCTCGTAATCAAGGTCATGCAAGACTCCAGCCAGGCCCCATTTCCCGACATCCTGATTGAGCCGGGAAGCGAGAGCCTTCATGCAGGCTTCCACGGCCAGACAATGCTTCACCAAGTTCTTGTTTTTAAGATGCTTGGCAACAAGCTCTAAAGCTTCTTCTCTATTCATTCTTCGCTCTCCTTTTGGAATTAATTCTCATTAACATTCTTGAGTCAAAATCTATTTGAAACCATTATTGAATTTCAATTCTATTTGATCACAAAAGGAATTTCTTCTTTCATGCTTTGTTTCTCATCACTGACTTCAACGCCGACGATAAACTTTCCCTCTTTTTCTGGAAACCAGATAAAAGAGCTTTTCTCAGATTTCGCCTGCATGATTTTCTTCTCCTCCCCTTCTTTGATATAGAATTCGTACTTCGGCTTGTAGAAGCCGGTCAAAGAGGAAGTGAAGACAACTTCTTTTCCGACAGCTTGAGGAGACTTTAAGGAAGATTTCAGGGTGACCTTGAGGACTTTTTTGAGGAAGACAAGATGACCTTGGTCGCTCTGGCCATCATAGAGATTAAAGATGAGATAGGGGGAAAGCCAGAGTGGGTTGGATTTAACTTCCTGGCCTGCATCATAATCTCCGATTTTTTCCCCTGTTTCCATGTCAAAACAGAGCAGAATCGAGGAAAATGAGGAGACAACAATGCTCTGCCCCGAAATTTCAAGACGCGAGGAGCTCCGTGAGGGCATGATTTTCCACCAGAGAATGCTTCCGCTTCTCTTGCTCAGACAGTAGAGAACATTGTTCCAGCAAGGAAAAAAGACTCTCTTCTCGTCGCTGACCGGAGCGAGGGAGACTTTGCCGCCTGTCTTGATCTTCCATTTCAGCTTCTTCTTTTTCAGGTTATAACAATAAAAATAATGGTCGTCGGCTCCGAAATAAATAAAATTCTTCTCAACGAGTGGAGTGGATTGAATTTTGTCTTTAGCCTTGAACTGATGAAGAAGACTTCCTTCGCCGCTCAGGAAGTAAAGGTTACCGTCATCGCAGCCGAAGACGATTTCTGTGCCTGTAAAGACAGGCGTGCTTCTGATTGCTCCTCCTGCCTGGAAATGCCATTGCTCTTCTCCGCCTGCGGCATTGAGCGCGAACAATGTTCCTTTATCCGTGCCGAAACATATTTTGCTATTAAATTCCCCCACTCCTGATGTGATTTCTTCTTCAATCTTTTTTTTCCACAGCTCTTTTCCCTCTTTATTGAGGCAGTGAATGATGTTCTGCTGGTCATAAATATAGATTTTTTCCGCAAAAAAATAAGGAGGGCTTGCCAGCGGCTGGGGAGCTTCGAACCTCCAGAGGGTTTTACGATCCAGGCCACTCAAGCAGTATAAATATCCACTGCTGGTCGAAAGATAGACTCTCTCTTTTTTTGCTTCGATAGAGCCGATGACCTCTCCTTTATAAACAACTTCTCCGTCTTTCTCCACGGGGAAAAAAGCTCCGGAGGGATAGGGTTGAATCTTCGAGCGGAAAATAGAGCATGATTCCAGAAGAAGCAAGAGCAAAAGAATAAAGCAGAGTCTTCTCATTTAACCTTAGCCAAAAATAATACCATTTTTTTCATTCTATCGAAAGCACCCCAGAATCCAGATAATAGTGAGCGTGAGGATTGGGGTTCGGAACACGCTGATTTTCCCCACAATTTCAAATAATAGGAGCGAGGGCCAGCGGATGAAAAAACCGTTTGAAGGCTGAGCGGGCAAGGTTCCTCGACCGAAGGGAGAGGAGAGCGAAGCCTGAAACCGAGCAACTTTTGCCTCGCTGGGGCAAAAGTTGCGTGTTTTTGAATCCGCTGGCCTGAGCTTCATAGGGGATTCCTCACCCCCAATCCTCACACTTATTCTATAATGCTGGATATTTGTCTCAATATTCTCAATCTTTACATAATTAAGGCAGGCTGATATTATTTCCAAGAGAGAAGAGAATGGTTAACTACATTCTACTCTATAAAATGAGGAAAAAGGTCAAAAAAATACTGAAGGACAAAATCTCGGATGAAGAGCTAGCTACTACGAAACATTCTTGCCTCGGCTGTGTCGCCGATGACATAAGCTGGGAAATCTATTATCTTCTCAAAGAACAAAGGGAAGAAAAGAGTTGATTCAGCAATTATCTTTTTCTTTCCCTCTCATGCTTTCTATTTCCACTTTCTGATTTTCCTTTTTTGCTCTTCATTTCTCTGCTCTCAAATTCTGCTTTTTCTTTCCTCATTCTTTCTTTAAGAGAAGCCCACCACTCGATTCTCTTTTTAATCTCCTTCTCCAGCCCAAGCTCACCAGGTTGATAATATCTCCTGCCTTTCAGTCTATCAGGAAAAGTCTCCATGTCTGTTGTCGAATAAGGGAATTCATGGGCATAGGCATAGTCTTTTCCATAGCCTATATCCTTCATGAGATTGGTCACAGGATTTCTCAGATGGAGAGGGACAGGCTCGAAGGGACTTTCCTCGACATCTTTCATGGCCTTGGCAAAGGCAGTGTAAGCTCGGTTGCTCTTTGGAGCTGAAGCCAGATAAATGACCCCCTCGGCCAGGGCAAGCTCCCCTTCGGGCGAGCCGATAAAATCATAAGCCTCCTTAGCAGCGAGGGCGATGGACAGAGCTTGCGGGTCAGCCAGGCCAATATCTTCAGATGCAAAGCGCACCAGCCGGCGGGCAATATAAAGCGGGTCCTCTCCGGCGGCAATCATCCTTGCCAGCCAATAAAGAGAGGCATCGACATCGCTATTTCTCAAGCTTTTGTGCAGGGCTGAAATCAGGTTGAAGTGCTCTTCTCCTTTCTTATCATAGAGGAGGATTCTCTTCTGCAGTGCCTCTTTCACCTCTTCGGTTGTTATTTGGCCCTTATCTGTCAGGCTGGCGGAAATCTCAATGGTGTTGAGAGCTCGGCGGGCATCGCCGTTGGCATAGTCGATGACCATCTTCAGCGCCTGTTCGTCAAGTTTGAGATGCAATTTTCCCAGACCCTGCTCTTCATCAGCCAGGGCTTCCTGGACGATTCGAATCAATGTTTCTTCAGAGAGCGGATTCAAGACCAGGACTTTCATCCTCGAGAGAAGAGGGGCGATGACTTCAAAGGATGGATTTTCAGTTGTCGAGCCGAAAAGGATGATATCCCCTTTCTCCACGTAGGGCAGGAAAGCTCCCTGCTGAGCTTTGTTGAAGCGGTGGATTTCGTCGATGAAAATAATGGTTGGCTGCCCATACATCTTTTTATGGTTTTGGGCATTGGCCATGACTTCTTTGACCTCTTTGATTCCAGAAAGAACAGCGCTGAAGAAGACACAGGGAAAATTGAAAAGGTGGGCCAAGATATAGCCCAGGGTGGTCTTGCCTGAGCCTGGAGGCCCCCAGAAGATGATGGAAACAAGACGGTTGGTTTCTATGAGCTGGGCAAGGATTCTTCCCTTGCCGACAAGATGCTCCTGGCCGTAAAAATGCTCAAGAGTCTTGGGCCGCATCCTTTCGGCAAGAGGGACGTGCTTCTCGCTTTCTTGTTTCTCCATTTTTTAGCCGTTTCGGAAATTATACCAGATATTTTTCTTTGATTAAAACTATTGTTTTCCCTCTGATAAATCTTCTTCTCAGCAGGGCGAAGGCAGAATGGGGAGAAGGCCGCTAAGCAATAGAAAGCAACGTGCCTTCGACCCATTCTGCCTGAGCCCTATCCTCCTTGACGAAGGCTGGATTCCATGCTAATGTGGTTGCTGATTTTATAAAAACTAATAATTCCGGGATGAAAGCCTCAGCACAATCCTCGATGAAAAGTGAAAAAATTTCTGATAAGCTCGTCTATAAATTAGAAGAAATAAGTCGTATCGCCCAGCTCGAGCCGACCCAGATCGAAGCTTGGGAAAAGGAATTCTATTTTCTTTCTTCAGGGCAAACAGCTTCAGGAGAAAAAATATTCAGAAAAAAAGATTTGACCATTATCCTTCGGCTGAAGGAATTGCTGGAAAAAGAAGGGTTGACTCTTTCTGGAGCGAAAAGAAAAATCGAGGAAGAATTCGGGATGAAGAGCTCAATCCCAGTCCATCCTGATCGCCTGAAAAAGGTTCTTTATCAAGTTCGGGAACAGCTTCAGGAAATCTCGTCTTCGCTCGGGAAAAAATCATTCTAAACGTCTTGTCCGGTCGGGACGTGGCGCAGCCTGGTAGCGCACATGCTTGGGGTGCATGGGGTCGGCGGTTCAAATCCGCCCGTCCCGACCATCTCATCTTTCCTGTTACTCAAAGTCAACTATCATGAACGGCGAAGAAAAAACATAGATTTTTATTGAAAAATCTACTATTAATGTATAATATATTGCTTATCAAGCTATATTTTTGACATAAAAGGTAGATTAGATGAAAACTTTAGGAAGGGTAAGTGCAAATCTAATTGCCAGGCTTTACGACGCCAATAAGGCTATTTTTACGATAAGTGATGCCCAACGTATTCTCGGCAAAAATTACAATCAAGCTATTGATTTATTAAGCAAATTAGTCAGAAGAAAAGCAATTACTCGCTTAAAAGCAGGCAAGTTCCTGATTATTCCTCAGCAATTAGGAAGCGAAGAAGAATATCTTGGCAATTGGTATGTGGCAGGAAGAGAAGTGGTTAATTCTCCCGATTACTACATTGCCTTCTACAGCGCCATGGACTATTGGGGAATGCTGACTCAACCATTGCTTAAGATTTTTATAGCGACTCCGAAGAGACAGATAGTCCCTCGAGAAATGCGGGACAAGCTGGTTTTTGTCTTTGTCAAAGAAAAACTTATCTGGGGTATTAATGAAGAATGGGTTACTCAAAGCGATAAAGTAAGAATTTCTGATTTAGAGAAGACTTTAATTGATGCAGTTGCTCATCCCCAATATTGTGGTGGAATTCTGGAAATAGCAAAAGGAATCTGGCTTGCAAAAAATAAAATTAACCATGAGAAGTTAATCAATTACATAAACAAATATAATAAAAACATAGTTGCTAAAAGGCTTGGATATATTTTCGAGATCTTCAAAATCGGCCAACCTGTCTTAATGAATCAACTAAAAAAATACGTGAAAGACCATTATGATTTGTTTGATCCTACCCTGATTAAAAAAACGCTAAACAAGAATACATGGCGGCTCATTGATAATGTGGGACACAAACGAATCCTTAATGCAGTGGGATACTAATCAGGAATGTTAAACTATTTTCAAGCTCAAAGATTAGCTTCAAAGGAAGGGGTCCCGGAGGAAATTATTGAAAAAGACTACTTGGCAGAACTTGTCTTATTCTATCTAGCCAAAGATAAAAACTTAAAAGATAAACTCATTTTCCGCGGCGGCACAGCTCTAAAAAAAGTCTATTTTCCTGAGTACCGTTTTTCAGAAGATTTAGATTTTCTGGTTGAGGAGGAAGAAAACCTTGTTGAAGAAAAAGACCGATTAGACAACCTATTACAGCGCATCTCAAATGAATATCCCTTCCAGCTCAGCGCGCGCCTGGAACTACCAAAGGACAGGCTTCAGATGTTTATTATTTTCAACATTATTCCTGAAATCAGGACTGCGAAAGAATTAAAAATAGATATCTTAAAGGATGAACTTATCCCCTCTTTCAAAAGAAAGAGAATTCGATTTACATATCCAGAATTTGAACATGAAAAAATGGAACTTAATACGTATATTTTAGAATCCGTGGTCAGTGATAAAATATCAAGAATTTTGGATATCGATGATGAACCACGCGATCTTTATGATTTATGGTATCTTTTGAATTTAAACCTTGATATTAAAATAATAAAGAAAGAATTTAGTAAGAGACATGGCTTCAATATTCATGTCTCTAATCTTCTAAGCGAGATAACAAAAGAGAACTTTAAAAGAAACTGGAAAGCGAGGTTGGAAAGACAGATTAAGAACCTGCCGCTTTTTGAGGTCGTAATGAAAGATTTAAAAAAAATGATCGAAGAAAAATTCATGGCTTCATCCGTAGGGGAAAAGGAATGAATCGCAAGCGCAAGATAAAAGCTAAAGAAGACTTGAGGGGAAAAGCCATAAGGTTTGCCGAACTCGTCAATTACCAACAAGGGTCTGTTGTCAGCCGCGAAATCGTTTCAAAAAAAACAGGCACAATCACTCTCTTTGCCTTTGACGAAGGCCAGGGATTGAGCGAGCACATTGCTCCTTTTGATGCTCTGGCCTTCTGTCTGGAAGGAAGCGCTGAGGTGACCATCTCGAGACAGCCCCTTCATCTTAAGGCGGGCGCGATGGTCATCATGCCCGCTCATCAGCCTCACGCCTTAAAAGCTCTTGAAAAGTTTAAAATGCTGCTGATCATGATCCGGGCATAAAATAAGGGAAAGAAACCATGAAACCGCTGATCCTTCTCACCAACGATGACGGCTTCTATTCAGAGGGAATAGAGGCCCTCCACCGCCGGCTGAAAGACCTTGGAGAAATATTTATCGTCGCGCCTGACAGGGAGAGGAGTGCCACTTCCCTCTCTTTGACCCTCCACCGCCCCTTGCGCGTTAAAAGAATAAGAGAAAACGTCTTTGCCGTGGACGGCACACCTGCAGACTGCGTTTATCTTGCCCTTCAGAAGCTCCTTCCCAGAAAACCGGATTTGCTCATCTCCGGAATCAACTCTGGCCCGAACCTCGGCCAGCAGGACGTCTCCTATTCCGGGACAGCTGCCGCTGCCATCCAAGGAACATATCTCCAGGTTCAGTCGCTTGCCGTCTCTCTTCTTCACGATGAAAAAGGCCGATTCCATTTTGACACTGCTTCCAAAATCGCTTCTCAGGTCGGAATGAGAGTCCTCCAAAACAAGCTCCCTGAAGGAATAACCCTCAATATCAACATCCCCTCTCCTCCCCTCAAAGGGATAAAAATCACCAAGCTCGGCCAGAAAAGATATAACCCAGAAATTATCGAAGAAAAAGACCCGAGAAAAAATTCCTATTACTGGATCGGGACAGGGCATCCAAAAGCCATCGGGGATAAGGAGAGCGATATCGCTGCTGTCGGCCTCGGTTTTGTCTCCATCACTCCTCTTCACACGGATTTGACCGATTTCCAGGCACTCAAGCGTCCGGCATTGAGAAATATTTTTTCTGGCAGCGATTTTGATTGTGAGGGATGACAGCGCCGCTCCGTTCCTGGAATTAAAATTTGACTCAAGGCGCTGATATCCACTTCGCTGAAGAATTTCTTGGGAAAAATGGGATCGGGAAACGATCTTTGCAAGAAATTCTTATGACTTCTTTTTTCTGTGGCGGATGAATTCGACAGTGCCAGGAACCATTGAAATGAGAATGATGGCAAAAATGATGATGGTGAAGTGCCTTTTCACCACAGGAAGACTTCCGAAGAAATATCCTCCAAAGACAAAAAGCGCAACCCAGCCGACACCGCCAATGATGTTATAACTGATAAACCTCCAGTAAGACATTCTCCCAATGCCAGCAACAAAAGGAGCAAAAGTGCGGATGATGGGAACAAAGCGGGCGATGATAATCGTCTCGCCGCCATATTTCTCGTAGAATTGATGGGTACGGTCCAGGTACTCTTTCTTAAAAAAACGGGCCTTCTCCTTTTGGAATGCCTTTGGCCCGATGATGTGTCCAATCCAGTAGTTTGCGGTGTCGCCGATGACTGCTGCTGCACTGAGAACAAGAAATAACCAGCCCACTTTTAAAGAACCCAGGGCGGCAAATGTCCCGGCAGCAAAAAGAAGAGAATCACCAGGAAGGAAGGGGGTAACGACCAGGCCCGTCTCACAGAAAACAACAAAGAAAAGTATCATGTAGGTCCAGGTACCGTAGTTCTGAATCAACTCGGCAAGATGCCTGTCCAGGTGGATAACGATATCAATGACTCGCGAAATGAAGTCCATGGAAGTAGTTAATTCTCTCTCTTACTCATCGAGAAGGATTGGCATTTATTCCTAAGCGTTCTTTAAGAGACGGCGTCATGAAAAAACGCTTATAATATACAACTTCAGTCCTGTCAATAACGTTTGGGGAGGTTTGGGAAACAGCCGAAGCGACCATAGAGGATTTAGCCTTCGGAATTCGCTCTTCGAGGGAACCCGACGCAGTCGGGCGGCGAGGATGTTTGAGCGAAGCGAGTTCCGCAGCCGCCGAGAAGAGCGAATGGAGAATGGCGTTAAAAATCCGATTGGGAGCAAGGCTGTTTCCCAAACCTTCTCTTCAAAGATGGAAATTTATTATCGTGAATTTTAAGTTGCTTCATAGGAAATAAAGATAAATCAGAAAGTGGCAAGATTCATGATAAAATAAAAAAGGTGAATATGGACAAATTAAAGAGAATTGAAAGGGCGCTCGATAATCTCTCTGGCCTCGAGCTTGAATGCCGCCTCTGTCCGCGGGAATGCAAAGTGAACAGACGAACAGGACAAAAAGGTATCTGCCAGAGCACTCATCAAGCCGCCCTCTCCCATGCCCTTCTCCATTTCGGCGAAGAGCCTGTTATAAGCGGGCTTGAAGACTGCGCCAAGGCTGAGGTCCAGAACGTTTCCCGGCTTTCGGGCTCAGGGACAATCTTTTTCTCGGGCTGCAACCTCAAGTGCCTCTTCTGCCAGAACTACCAGTTGAGCTGGCTCAACAAGGGAGAAGTTGTCTCTGATGAGGAATTAGCTCGAAAGATGCTTCTTCTACAGGAAAAAGGCGCCTTGAACATCAACCTTGTCTCCCCTACCCATCTCATTCTGCCCATCCTCAGGGCGCTGAGAATAGCCTATGAGCAGGGACTCGAATTGCCCATTGTCTATAATTCAAACGGCTATGAAAAAGCAGAGGTCTTGAAGAATCTTGAAGGAATTATCGATATCTACCTTCCTGACCTGAAGTATTTCTCCCCTGAGGTCTCAGGCAGGTTTTCCAATGCTCCTGACTATTTCCAAAAGGCAAGCCTGGCTGTCAAAGAAATGCACCGCCAACAGCCAGAGCTTCTCTTATCTGAAAAAGAGGCCGCCCTCAATGGGCTGATCATCAGGCATCTGGTTCTGCCCGGGCAAGTTAAAGATTCTTTGCTCATCCTGGATTGGATTGCTCAAAACCTTCACACTTCTGTCTGTTTGAGCCTGATGAGCCAATATCATCCTTGCTTCAAGGCTCCGCCTGAAATCCAGCGGAATCTCACGCCTGAGGAATACAATCGGGTTATCTCCAGAGCAGAAGAGCTTGGCTTTGAGACCATGTTCACCCAGCCGGAGTCTTTTGCTGATGCTCAACACCTCATTCCGGATTTCGACCTTAAGGATCCCTTCAAATGGAGTTAGCTTCTGTTCTTATTGAGCTTGATAAATTCTTGATCGAGGAATTCTATTAGCAGCAATTCCTAATTCAGTGGCGATTTCACGCAATTTTAGCTGAACCTTTAGAACATTCTCAGGACCCATACGCAGCAGGTGTTTCTGGGCATCACTCAAAGCTTCCAGTTTAGGGTCAGAAAGTCCGTAGGATATCACCCTTTCTTCCAGACGGATTTCTCCTCTAACAACAGGAACCTTGAGCAGCTCGATAATGGCCAGGGTCAGAGTCTCATTGAAATCCCGATTTGGATAGCCCAGCTCTTTGTAGGCTTCTTGAATCGGGGCTTTCAGCTTTCGGTAGAGGTCAACGCAGCCTTTTGAATCCAGGGAGAGGAAAACTTCAACCGCAGGATTATAGCGGGCATAATCTGCAGAATCTACGTAGAATACATCCTCTTTCTGAACGACTTTGAAACGTCCCTTTGGCGAGAAAAAAGTGACCTGAGACCTGGGGCTCATCCCCTGGGCTATATTGTCCGTGGCTGCAACAAACTTCCGAATCAAGTTCTTAGTCATCATCCATGAAGGAAACGTCGCACTTAAGGATAATCCTTTAGTCAATTCACGAAGGAGCTCATCGCTTTTGTTAAGCTCGACCTCTATTGTCTCTGGAGCCTTTTCTTTAACTACAGGCTCTTCGACACGAGGTTGAACCGGCGCAGGGGCAGCTACCGGCGCAGGAACAGCTTCTTTTGGCTTCTCCCGCAATAAGAAATAATAGACTCCAACTGCGATGACGATCACGGCAATTACAATAACCACGCCCACAATGACTTTCTTTTTTTCTTCCATTCCCTTCCTCCTTATTTTTTCAAAATAATTTATGATTATTCAAGACATTCTTCATTTTTGTAGCTTATTGATTCGAATATCTCCCTTTAAAGAAGAAAGAGAGAGAAGAGCCCCTTCTTCTCCAATCTGCGCTGTGACTTTTTTAGCAGGAAGAGGCTCTTTCAGGTCAAAATCGCTCGAAATATTTCCCTCTGGTGTGCTGGCCTCGATTCGGGTTTTGACCTCGGGCTGGAGATTAATAATGATATCGCCTTGCCCGACTGTTATTTGAATTTCATCCTCGTTCCTCAAATCATAAAGGCTGGCCTTCACTCCGCCCTTCACCACTGATGCACTTAACGAGCCAGAAAAATTC
>Ga0172365_10004298_pt1 | contig 10537 bp, 13 predicted proteins | sample LakKivSesite48cm_FD_114535 | JGI IMG/M metagenome (GOLD analysis project Ga0172365, IMG submission 114535) | Sediment microbial communities from Lake Kivu, Rwanda - Sediment site 48cm | ecosystem: Environmental > Aquatic > Freshwater > Lake > Sediment | place: Rwanda: Western Province, Lake... | reverse complement strand
TTTAGAAAGAACTTAGATATTATATCGAAATATCTGTCACTTTGATACTGTATTCTTTCTTAAATTCCTTGTAGGAATTTAAGAAATATCGTTCCTTCGGAACGAATGTCAATTCATCGCCTATCACAAGGGTAGCGGTTTCCTGCCCAAAACATATATAAAATCCTATTGACAGTGGCGGATATCCTGATAAAATGGCGGTAAACATAGACTACATGTCCATGTGAGAATATATCGCGACAGGAACGTAAAGTTATAAAAGAATCGCCAAGAAAACCCCCATCGGCTTGCCGTGGGGATGAATTGGCGTTCGCCGTCGAAGACGGCGACAATAAAGCAAAGTGAAAGTTGCTGACCTATAACCTGTCGATATTAAAATATAGACCTAACTATCAAAGGATTGCAAAAAAATTTAAAAATAGTTCTTGACATACAAGCATAGATGCTCTATATTAATAGATATGGTAGATTAAATACTTTACTATTAATAAGAGGTATTAATGATGAATGAAAATGATAAAACTTTGAAATATCTGATCTATGGGACAATTATTTTCGTCTTTGGGTTGGCGTTGTTCCTTGGTATTTCCCTCTATTCGCAACATAAGGAGAAACAACCTAAAGTTGTAATGAGCCAACAGGAAAAACAAAATAAAGAACTTGAAGTTTTAAAAAACAAACACTTTTATAATGAAATAAAGACAGGTGTATTAACAGCTACAATATATACCCTCGTTTTTATTTTTGTCATATTGTTCTTAGTATCAGCATTCTGTGATTATGACATATTGTTTTGGATTTTGTTTTTTGTTCCTTTTTTGTTCTGTATCATTTTGAGCATATACGCCATAGAACCAAGACGAACTTATGATGTATCCAGCGTATGTATCATTACATTTTTTACTAGCCTTATTGGATGTCCTTTACTGTGGTGGATCAAAAGCTCAATGAGACAAAGAAGGATGAAAATAGCCTATCAAAAATGGTTTGATACCCTTCCTAACTTAGTTAATTGCCCTGATTGCAATAATAAGGTGTCTAAAAATGCCAAAACTTGTCCTCATTGTGGTTCGGTGCTCATTGAAGAAATGTGGTCAGGATATTCAATAGGAATTTGGTTTTAAAAGGAATTTTATTATGAAAGAAAAAAAGTTGGTTGACAAACAGAAATATCTTATTTTAACTAAACAAGATGGTGAACAAACGGCAGTTTGGTCATCGACTGCTCTATTCTTTACTGATTGTGATCCTAAAACAGAAAATGTTTGGACACGTGAAGAAGTGATCAAATTCCGAAAGGCAAAATAATTTATGAAAATATTCAAAAATAAATAAAGGAATTTTATACATATTCCGAATATTATAATAGTGAAGATGCAACTAATACTTTTGTAGAAACATAGAAAAGGTGAAAAATGAATACTCAAATTAATGTCTCGATCCCAAAAAACTGGAAGTCTGAACTCGAACGTCTAGCAAGAGTCTTCTCCGTTGAAGAAGATACGACTCTAACTCACGTCGATCTTATCAGACGAGCTATCCAAGAAAAATATTCTCTCTCCGAGCCAACCGAGGAAGCCAAAACGAATGAGTGAGTATAAGACTACATCCCATTGCAAGTATCTTTGTCAATACCATATCATCTTAGTGCCAAAATTTAGATATGATGTATTGGAAGGTAATGTATTGGAAGGTAATGTAGAAACTGGACTCAAAGAAGTAATCAATGAAATTGCCCAAACTTACGAATACGAAATTATAGAGCTTGAAGTAATGCCTGATCATATTCATATGTTTGTAGGAGCGAAACCAACAGTAGCTCCAATGGATATTGTCAGAACAATGAAGAGTATAACTGCAATTCAATTGTTTAAGCGATTTCCATCATTGAAGCAATTTTATAGTCGATGTGGTTCTCTCTGGTCTGCTGGTAAGTTCATCTCTACTATTGGCAAAGTTAGCGAAGCGACTATTAAAAAATACATACAGGATCAAAAGGGAACGTGATTACTCAAAAAGGTTTTAAATATCGACTGTATCCAACTAACGAGCAAATCCAACTACTTAAACAACAAGCTGGTAATACTCGTTTTCTATGGAATAAATTTCTTGCTGAAAATATTGAACTCCATAAACAAACCGGTAAATTCAAGTTCTCTCACGAAATGATCGTCTCTTTACCAAACCTAAAGAAAGAATTTGATTTCCTAAATCAGTCTTTTTCTCAATCTTTACAGATGGTCGGTAGACAGCTTGATAAAGCAATGAAGGATTGTTTTAAGAAGTCAAAAGGTTTTCCTAAATTTAAGAAAAAAGGTAAACAACGGGACAGTTTTACCGTTCCTCAAAAGTGGCGTTTAGCCAAAGGATTTGTTTTCATCCCTAAAATTGGCGAAGTCAAATGGGTCAAGCATAGACCTTTACAAGGTAAACCGAAACATATTACAATAACTCAAGACGGAGAACAATGGTATTGCTCTGTGACTTGTGAAATCGAAATCAAAGAAAAACCAATCAAAAGTGAAAAGATGATTGGCATTGATGTTGGACTCAAAACTTTTGCTGTGTTCTCTGATGGAACAAAAATAGAAAATCCAAAGTTCCTTCGTAAGAAAGAAGAGAAGTTAGCAAGACAGCAACGGAGATTAAGTAGAAAAGTCAAAGGCAGTCAAAACTACATAAAACAAAGAATGAAAGTTCAAAGAATACATAGAGACATTCGAAATGCAAGATTATGTTTTCTTCACAAAACAACTCACGATATGATAACCAAATATGATGGGTTTGTTTTTGAAGATTTGAATATTAAAGGAATGATGCAGAATCATAAACTTGCGAAGTCAGTTTCGGATGTAGCTTGGTATGAATTCAAGAGGCAGACGAAGTATAAATCTTCTTGGAACTTCAAAGTGTTTCAGGAGATTGATAGGTTTGAACCTACAAGTAAAACGTGTTGTAAGTGTGGATGGTATAACAAAGATTTGACATTGAAAGATAGAGTTTTTGAATGTCAAGGATGTAGCAGTAAGATGGATAGAGATGAGAATGCTTCAATTAACATATTAAATACTGCTGCACGAGCAGGAATTAACGTCTGTGGAGTTAGAACCAATGGGTTTGACAATGAAACAGAAAAAAGAAAATCACCATAAGCTGATACAAGCCCCAAGGCTTGCCTTGGGGAGCGTGACGGGAAAAATACCGAAAAAACCAGTGTTCGGAACGAAAGAGTGGGCAGTGGCAAGTGTCAACTGCGTCAAGGGATGCAAACACTCTTGTCGATACTGTTTCGCCAGGTATGATGCGATCCACCGGTTCAAAACAATGCAGAATGAAACCGCCTGGGCCATCGAAACCATCAACGAAAAAGAAGTGAACAAGAAACGGAAAAAAGTGGACGGAACGGTTATGTTTCCGACCGCCCACGATATTACTCCACAAAACTGCCAGGCTTGTTTGAAGTGTATCAAGAACATTTTGGAGCCTGGAAACAACATCTTAATCGTCAGCAAACCGCATCTGGTATGCATTGAGGTTCTGTGCAAAGAACTGATGCAATGGCAAGACCATATTCTGTTTCGGTTTACCATCGGAGCGATGGACGACAACATCCTGTTCTACTGGGAGCCGGGCGCTCCGAACAGGACGGAACGGTTTTCATCTTTAATCTGCGCTCAACAGGCAGGATACAGGACATCAGTGTCGATGGAACCTGTTCTCGATTGGGACAACTTGGAAAAAAATATCGCCATCTTGAGCCCTTGGATTACGGATAGCGTCTGGGTTGGGACCATGAACTTCATCGACAAGCGCGTTAAAATCGAAACAGGCGAGGACCGTGCGAGAGTTGAGGCGATTACTTCCAGGCAGACCGACGAGATGTTCCAGAGAGTTTACCATAATCTCAAAGGGAACCCGTTGGTCCGGTGGAAAGAATCAATGAAGAAGGTTCTTGGATTACCGCTCGCGGAAGAGCCGGGTATGGATGTTTAGAGTACGGTGGGCGTAGTGTAATGGCCAAGCACGGGAGATTGTGGTTCTCCCAGAGCGAGTTCGAATCTCGTCGCTCACCCTTTTCAATTTTTTATGGAGGACTCGCAATGCTGAAAATTTTCTTCATTTTTGTTGGTATTTTAATTTTTTTGTTAAATCAATTTAAACAAACGCCAGACAAATCTTCATATGACTTGAAAGACATTGCTTCACTTAAATCACCATCGGTAGTACATACCTTTCAAAAAGGAGCGGTTTTAAAAGATTTCGTCGTTATCGGTCCATCAGAAGTGTATGAAGGTGAGACTGTGCAGTTTTTAGGAATCGCCATCTATATTAACCCAGACAATACCTTAGCGGCTCGTAATGTAACCACAGACAATGTGTCTGAATTTGCTCTTCTATCAGGTGATTTTAATTTAGATGGTTCAATCGATGTTGTCGATTTGTCGATTTTAGCAACTTACTATGGAAAACCAGCTAATGGTTGGATACAAGGTGACACGAATCTTGATGGTAAAACAGACCTAATGGATTTGTCGCTGATGGCTTCAAACTATGGTACCAGATACAGGGATCCTCCCGTTTGGCACATTAGCCCATGAAAGAGCATTACCGAATCGAGAAGGTATTTAAATGCGAGTGTCAATCGCTCATTCATATCATGGAGTGGAATTATATCTCGCTTGGGCCTAGCGACCACGACCGGATTCACATCTGTTTCGGCAAATGCAAAATGAACTGGACGAATTTGAAAAAAGGAATAAATTTGATACGAGGAGGAACTGGTATGGCGAATAACTTATTCGCGGATTTGTTCGTTGATGATGGGAATGGACCGGCGACGGCGGTAAGAAAGCCCAAAGGCTCTGTCAAAGAAGTCAAGAATTTGGAACGGGTCATCGCCCACCTTGATACGAAGTACGAGGATGGCGAACCGTGCGAACATCCCGATACCGGCGACATCGTGACCGACAATGAATACGATGCGATGAAGGCGAGACTGGCGGCGATTGCGCCCAATTCGAAAATCTTCAACAAAGTCACGGCATCGAGTGCAACGGGGGCTACGAAGAAATTTGTTATTGACCCGCCCATGACAAGTATTCACAAATGCAACGGAACGGACACGGAGAAAACAAAAATCTTCGATGCGTTCGTGGACAACGTGCGGGACGAATTGAAGGGTTCGTTTTTCGCTCCGCCCGACAAATGGCTGGTCTGCTCTCTGAAGCATGACGGCGTGGCAATCCATTTGGAATACGAGAAAGGAAAACTTGTTCGCGCCGGGCTGCGGGCAAGGGATGGCGTTAACGCCGATGACGTGACGGAAAACGCGAAGTACGTTAAGGGCGTTCCTGTGACTTTGAAAGAACCGCTGACGGTCAAAATTCGGGGCGAGTTGGAATGCCTCAAGTCGGTCTTCGACAAGAAGAACAAGGAATTGACGGACGCAGGACAGGAAGGATACAGTAATCCGCGAGCCTATACTGCCGGGTCCATCCGACAGTTTCCCGACCCGAAGATTACAAGCGAGCGCGGCTTATCCTTTACAGGATACTGCATCTTAGGGCTCGACAAAGTACCCTTTAAAACCGCCAAGGAACGGGCGGAATGGGCGAAAAAAACGCTGGGCATTCCCTTCATCGATGTTTATCCCTTCTCTTGGGATTTGGTTCGGAAGATGGAGGATCAACACCGAAAGCTTGATTTCCTCGTGGACGGTGTGGTGGTCGAGGTATCGGATTTGGAGTCGGCAGAACAGTTGGGAACGCATGGTAACAGTCCGACCGGCGACCCGAAGGCGAAACTCGCCTACAAGTTCGCGGACGAAAAAGTCAACGTTACTGTAACCGACATCCATTGGCAGACGGGGCGAACCGGTCGCATCACGCCCGTTCTCGATTTCAAGGCCGTAACCATTGAGGGAACGCAAGTTTCCCAATGTACCGCCCACAATGTCGGGCTCGTCCAGAAGCAAAAGATTGGCAAAGGAGCGGAAGTAACGATTATAAAGTCGGGCAAAATCATCCCGAAGATTGTCGGCGTAATCAAACCTGCATCGAATGTTACCTTCCCCTCGACTTGTCCATCTTGCGGTGGACCCGCTAAACTGATCAAGGGAGCCAGCGACGATATGGCAGACTTGGTCTGCAAAAACCCCAAATGCAAGGCTCAAATCGTCGGCAATCTCTGTCATTACCTTTCTACGTTTGGCGTTAAGGGTCTGGCGGAAAATGTCGTAGGTCAACTGGTGGACAAGGGGCTGGTCAAAACTCCTGCCGACTTCTACCGACTGACAACGAAAGACCTTGAAAACATCGGCATCAGTTATCGAACAGCGCTGCTATCGGTCGCTCGCGTCCATATGGTCCCGCAGCCTGAGAAGATGAAGAATAATGATGCCCTTGATGTTGAAGTCAAGGCGGTCATCGGCAAGAAGAAGCGGATTCCGCTCTCGCAGTTTATTGCCGCCCTTGGCATTACGGGCGCAAGTACGGGCACTGGACGAGCCTTGGGCTCTCATTTTGGCGATATGGACAAGATTCGTAAAGCCTCGGTCGCTGACATGGAAAATGTGCAGGATGTCGGCACAAAGACTGCTGAGGGGCTTGTACAGTACTTCAAAGACAGTACGGCTATGCTGGATGACTTGCTACAGTACATCGAGATTGATATGCCCAAAACCGGTCCCTTGAGCGGTAAGACCTTCGTCTTTACCGGCGGTTTTTTAGGAGGGAAAGAGCTTTGGCAAAAAGCCGTAGCTGAAAATGGCGGCAACGTTAGCTCGTCCGTCTCCAAGAAAACCGACATCCTAGTGGTGGGGGATGCCCCTGGTTCCAAACTAGACAAAGCGAAGGAACTACAACAATCGGGGCATAGAATACAGATAATAAAACTGGACGATCTCCGAAAAATGCTTCCATAGGAGAGTTCGGATGGAAGTGCAAGGACACCGCATTGACAACTTCGACTCCTGTGAAAACCCAGGAGACTTCTTTTTCACGCTCGAACAGAATGGGACAAGAAGGATGTCTTTTCTTTGACCGTGCGGGTGTGGGGATTTATGCGGTATCCGTGTCCGAACCGATGGACAGCATACCGCGACTGAGTGGGGATGGAACATGGATGAAGAAAGGCCCACCGTCACGCCTAGCATCAACATCAACAATGAGCATTGGCACGGTTATCTCGTCGATGGTCTGTTCAAGACCTAAAGAATTCTGTTGACATGCACTACCGAATCACGTATAATACTGTCTATGAAGACTCTAGGAAAAGTGGAACAGGATAAAGCCAATGCTCGGAACATGGAAGAGGTTTGATGCTCATTTTGACCGCGTAGAAAAATTGGCAAAATCTCACATTGATGAAATGAATGAGTTTTTGTCCGGGGAAATACCATCAAAGGTTAAAGCACGAGTCGCAAAATTGCGGAAAGAGATCGACGAATTTTATCAGATGTTCGATGATGTAAGGAAAGCCAAAGAAGAACGAAGTGATAAAGTGGGTCATGAGAAGAAATACATCGGGGCTTGTCTAATAGACTCGATGACGCACTTTTTAAAAGTGCGATATGATTTCGTAGACATTCGAAAACTTTTGGAGAAAAAGAAATGTCCGAAGAAACGCAAGAAACAACCATAATGGATGCCGCCATCGGTATGTGGGCAAAGTACCAGTGCCCGTCCTGCAAATCCATCAACTGGATTCCCCTTAAACCCGACAGTCCCGATTTGAGTAAAATCGACACGGACGCGATGCAATGCAGGAAGTGCAACAAAATATTCTGGTACGCCGAAGTCTGCCGTGAGGAAACGTTTGGGGAAACCGAAGAAGAGAAACAGGCCAATGCCTATACCGAAACGGGATCTTCTCTTGTCACTAATGAGTTCGTTTACGCTGGGACCGCCGTTTTCGCAATGCGTCGCGGCAAATTCCTCATGGGTAAACGCAAGAACACGTATGGGGCAGGCCAATGGGCTCTGCCGGGTGGCAAACCCGATTTCGGCGAGTTCTCCCCCATCGCTGCGGCCCGCGAAGTGGAGGAAGAAACGGGGCTGAAGGTCGTCAACCTGAAAAAAGTCGGATGGCAGGACGAGGTCTGGAAGGAGCATGGACTCCATTTTGTGACGCTGTTTTTTATCGGCGATATTGTCGGAGACGAACCCGCCCGCAACATGGAGACGAACCGCAACGAAGGATGGATAGAAGTGGATTTGAAGGGTTTCTTCTTCGGCGATGAGCGGATGAAGTACGAACCGATTTTTGCTTGTCTGGGAAAAATCGTCGAGGACAGAGAATCCCTTGATTTTTTCAGAAGATACGTTTCTCAAGGTCAACATTAGAAGCAATAAGAAAAGAATCTGCAAGATGAAGAATGTATGTGTTTTTTGTTCGTCCAAACTCGGATCGGAAAAAGTGTACGCCGGAAACGCTGCCCTTATGGGCAAATTGCTTGCCCAAAATGGGTTCGGTCTTGTTTTTGGCGGGGTCAATATCGGGTTCATGAACATCGTCGCGTCGGCGGTCGCGGACAACGGAGGTAAGGTTATCAGTATCGTTCCGGATGAATTCCACGATATGAGCTTCGAACGGTCGTCCGAAATCATTCTGGTGGAGAACCTGGCTCAACGGAAACGGCGAATGATTGCCCTTTCCAACGCTTTTGTCGCCCTTCCTGGTGGCATCGGAACCCTCAACGAGATTACGGAAGTCGCCTGCCAAGCTACCCTTGGTCACTGTAATAAGCCAATGGTTCTTCTAAACACCGGAGGATTTTACAACACGCTCCAGTATTTCTTCGCCAAAATGTGGGACCAGGGGATGCTCGACCGCCAGTACTTTTTCGAGCTGGCTTCCGAGTGCCAAGACGTTATAAATATTCTCACAAAAACTACTTGACATTTCGTACCATTGTGGTATAATCTTCTCCACATTCGTAGTACAAGGAGTCGAATATGGCGAAGATTACGTTGAGCAAAGCGTTGTCCCTCAAGAAGAAGCTTCTGTCGAACCTGGGACAGGTTCGCGAAGAAGTCATTCAGTACAACAGTGTCGTCAAGGGCGGCATCCGAGAAATCGAGTGCAAAGAAGCCCTTAAGACCGAACAAAGCCTTGTGGAGTCGCTTATTGGGCTTAAGGTCGCCATCGAAGCGGCGAACCAAGCGAAGCGGGCAACGATTTTCGGATTGTCCGAAGCAAAAAGCCGGTTAATGTTTCTCAAGCGTATCGACGTGAAGCGCGGAACAACCATGAGTGAATACGGTCGCACCAAAGAAGACGTGGTTGAATGGACCTGCGAAATTACCAAACAAGACCGAGACAATTTGGTGAAGGAAGAAGAGAATAAGATTTCGAACTACCAGGACGAATTGGAAGCGTTCAACCATGTGACCATCATCACGGTGCCGGACGAAGTCGTCAACTTGACAAGTTAATATTTGCGGGAGCCGAACGAAGGTTCGGCAGAAAAGGTGGCGTAAGCTTAATAGGGCATATTAGCCAAAAAAAGGATGTCGATGCCGATATCCCCCTCCAGATTCAGGGTTCATGATTCAAGGGGTCCGGTGTCCAAAATCAAGACTACAGAATATCCTTTTTCTGCGTTCCACGTTTGCTGTGTATCAGCATAGCAAACTAGTTCGGTTCCCTTTTATGACCAGGTGGTCGAGTGGCTAAGACATGGAGCTGCAACCTCCATTTTCGCGGGTTCGAGTCCCGCCCTGGTCTGTCTTTTTCTTTGATTGTGAACAACAATTGTGGTATTGTATTATGCGGAGGAAAACATTATGATGAATCGTACCACAATGATCAAGTACAAAAACCATCCCGTAATCAATCTCGCCCAAGTTTTCAGCATCTGCATGGTTGAGAATAGACTATATTTTCATTATTCACCTAAACCAGGTGATTCTTTTAAATGGGACTTAATTGACGAAGACGAGTCTGACATACTCCCTATGCTAAAGCAACAGGGGTTCTAGGGTCGGCTGCATTCAAAACCGTCGCCCTTTGCAAGGTATCAGTGCTCTCAATTCATCCCCATGCTAAAGCATCGGGGCTTTCTTGAGGCTTTTTTTGGGTAAACCCCATCAACAATCGAAGGACGAAACCAAGTGAAAACTTGGCTGTTAGGACCGGCTGAATACTGCCCCTAATATGCACGGGAAATGCCCAAACGACCGTAAATATCAGTTAACTACTGAGGCGTACTGGACGTGCAAATAGATGCGGTTCCGGACATGGCTCTGATGCGGTCATCCATGCTGGGAAGAGGCGGGAAAGTACCCGCTACACGAAGTGCGAATCGCAAAGCGGCTCGTAGGCGCTGGGGTCGTTAAAAAGTCAGCTTTCGTCCTTCGACTTTTTATAGGAAACCGTCAAGAAAACCCCCACCCTTGTGGTGGGGGATGAATTGACTTCTCAGAAGTGTAGTGTTTGTGGACATGTTGAAAGAGGAAATCGAGTAAGTCAGGGATTATTTAGATGTAAGAAATGTGGATTTGAGTTAAATGCTGATTTGAATGCTTCTAGAAACATT
>Ga0172365_10004297_pt1 | contig 10540 bp, 9 predicted proteins | sample LakKivSesite48cm_FD_114535 | JGI IMG/M metagenome (GOLD analysis project Ga0172365, IMG submission 114535) | Sediment microbial communities from Lake Kivu, Rwanda - Sediment site 48cm | ecosystem: Environmental > Aquatic > Freshwater > Lake > Sediment | place: Rwanda: Western Province, Lake Kivu... | reverse complement strand
TGCCCGAAATGCGGGTCCAAAGAACTCGAACCAATCGGATACTATACGCTGAGGTGTAAGAAATGCGACTTCACCTTCAGTATCGGAGCCAGAAGAACCGGTGGAGTATGCTTCTGGCCATGGATCTTCCCACCAATCATCTGGCCAACATTCTTCTGGTCAGCACGAAGAGAAAAATGAGCATAGAACCCCTCCAAAAGTATCAGAGACCAAAAACACAGAAGATGAGTAGAAGATGACAACGAGCTGCGTAATCTTCGACCTAGACGGTGTTCTAGTAGACTCCGTCAGCGCGTGGATAGAGATACATAGGGCAGCTGCCAAAGAGTTCGTGCCAAACCCACCGCCAAACGAAGAGCTGGATCAGCTCGTATGGGCCTCAACATCAGAATTCATCGACAGACTCCTGCCGGAGGACGCTGAAAGACGCGAAGAGACAGCAAAGAGGATGCACGACTACATAAACAAAAAGATGGGAGATCTCATCTCATCGTCCTATGTAAAAGAGAAAGAGGGGTCAAGAGAGTTGCTGAGGAAGTTGAAGCGAGAGAACAAGAAGATAGGATTGGTGACAAACAATGAGAGATGGGTCGCCCAAAAAATGGTAAAGCGTTTCAACTTCCTAGGTTTTCTCGACACAACGGTCACAAAGGACGATGTGGAAAACACTAAACCCCATCCAGAACCCATACTCAAAGCCCTGCACAGGCTCAAATGCAACCCGGAGAGTTGCCTCTACATAGGGGACAACGAAGAGGACGTAATCGCCGGTAAAGCAGCGGGCGTCACAACAATCCTCTTCAAGACAAGTGAAAGCAGAGAACGAGTCAAGATGAAAACAAAACCAGACCACACAATCAACAAGCTGGACGGGGTTCTAACTCTAATCCGTTGTTGCCAATGAAATTGAAGGCCCTGACTCTGAGACGGCTTCAGGCACTGTTTGTCACCCTCACGGTTGAAGCAGGCGGGCTTTCTGGCTGATTTTGGTAAACTTTAGTTATTTTGGGTTGGATATTATATTGCCTTAGAACTTGGATCGCATCTTCCAGATCTTCCGTGGGGATCATGAAGCAACCGTCGCCGAGTTTCGTTCCCCCGCCTCGTTGAACTACGCCTCTCTTAGCTCTTTTTCCGAATAGGCAGTAGATCAATTTCATCTTCTCGTTTTGTGGTAGCCCATCCAGCTTGTATTTCACTATCGCCATCTGCCTCAGGTTCTGTGAGAAAGCCGGGGCTTTGAATGGATGGCGCAAGTAGAGAAGAGTTCCCTGTTCCAAGATGTTTTGTCTGAAAGTCGGCTCTGTTTTTTTCATGAATTCTCCCATGTCCCTCGTTAAAACTTGGGTGAAGAGGCCCAGTTTTCCGACGTTTTCGAAGAGGGTCCTGCGGTTTTTCCACATAACATCCTCATCTCGAAAGATGACTAGCAGGTCGTAATCCGAATGCTCATCGTAGTCTCCCCTCGCCCTGCTGCCAAACAGAATTATAGCCACCACGCCCTCGACGCACGCTGTGGCTTCAACCAGTCTACTCAAGTTTGATTCCAGTTCGCTTTTCAATTTCATAAATGATCCTCTCCATGGCCTCTATGGCCTCTTTTGCTCGCCTCCCATCGATTCCGTCGTAGCCCAGATCGCCATAAGCGCTCCAAACGACATCGATGTCCGGTGCAATTTCTGGAAAGTTTCTCTTAGCCCACTTCGCCCTTTGTGCGTGAGCGCTCCTAGGGTTCAGATGGAAATGTTTCCCTTCCCCCGCCGCGGACGCCTCAATGGCTTGCTCAATGGCCTTGAGGACGAGGTCGCCGACCACCGTGTATCTGCCGCTCTTGAATTCGTCTAAGGCGGCAGTCCTCTTTTCTCTCGCTAATCTTGAATGATGGTCAGGGTTGCCCACATGGATAACCTCTTTCTTATAATAAGAAAAAACCTTATTATAAATCTATCCACCCCTCCTAAAATCATGGATAAAAACGAACATCCCCTTCTATCCAACTTAATACATGCAGAAAGCATCAGCTATACCAGAAATGGCATATACCGTATTTGGTACATATCAAATGGTATGTTTAGCAGCGCCATGAGCAAAAACAAGAGATTCAAACCTTAGGTTGATCGATCCTTGATTCAATCCGGCGCTTTTGCCTTCGTTCCGTTCTTCCGCTTGATCTGATTCAGTACCTTGCAGATGTTTGTGGCGGCCCTCCAACACCGCTCATTGTTCATGATTTTCCTCAATCTGGGGTCCCGATGAGTTAGCCTCGAAAAATCTCTAATAGAAGATATCACCCCTGTCTTCACGTACTCCTTTCAAAAACACCTAACCCTAGGGACAACGATCGGAAAGGAATTCAAACCAATGAAATCTAGAGCCGCATCCACGCGCGCGAACTCTAATCAATGAGAGACAGGTAAGCCATCAGGCCAAACCAGTTCTACTATATTCTTATCCACTTCTTCTCCTTTGAAGACCTGTAAGCGGCATCGACTATCTCCTGCGCCTTGAGTCCGTCTCTGAAGCTCGGTTCAGGGGCCTGGTCCTCCTCTAGACTTTTAAGAAAGCGACCAATTCCAACTACGTGTCCTTGCCAAACCTCACTCACGAATGGATAGGGGTTCTTGACCGCAACCTCCTTCCACCCCACATCCTTCTCACTCAGGGAGAGCGTGTATAGTGAAGACGGCTTTTCGAGGCTCCAATATATGGCGCCTTTGCTTCCGTTCACCTCAATTTTCAATGACTCATCATGTCCAGTACCGACCTTCGTTGACTCAAGAACCCCTATTGCTCCACCCTCAAACTTCAAGATGCTCAATCCGGTGTCTTCGGTCTCAACCCTCTCCATTTTATCTGTTCCCTTAACAGGCCTTTCCTTAACATAAGTCTCCGTTGCAGCCGACACCTCCTTGACCTCTCCAACCAGTAACCTTGTTAAGTCTGCGATGTGGATTCCAAGATCCAGCAGCGGACCTCCACCAGAAGTCTTCAGAACATCCTTCCAAGAGAAGTATCGCTTCGGATAAACGTGACTCATCTTAGGGTACGACCCAGTGAACCTGTAGACTCGTCCAAGAAACCCATTCTTAACCAAGCTCTCAGCGTACTGCATGGCCGGCAAGAACCTGAGGTTAAACATGACCATTGATCTGGCCCCACCACTTTCAGCCGCCTTCACCATCTTCTCAGCGTCCTCCAACGTGGCTGCCAGAGGCTTCTCACATATGACATTCTTTCCTTTCTCGATAGCCAGAATCGAAGGTTCTGTATGCTCAGAAGGCGGAGTACAGATATCTACTGCATTCACTCCGTCATCGTCGATCAGTCTTCGCCAGTCAGTGTAATATTCCTCAAAACCATATCGTTGAGCGAAGACCTTTACGTTCTCCTCCGTTCTTCCGAAGATGGCAACCAGCTTCAGCTTCGGAATCTTCTGATCGGACATCGATAAAACCCTATAGGAAAAAGAGTGAAGACCACCCATCATGCCGTAGCCTAGCACGCCAACACCATACGCCCTCATGCCTTTCGCATCACCACCTCGAATTTTTCTTTTTATGGATCTAAACCTTCATTATGCCATAGGTTACGGAGTATGCTCGATTCTCTCAATATTAAGTCGTGAGGTTTTCAATAAGAATTAGGCTATTTTTTGAAGACGAGCTTCCACAAGAAATCTCCCACATAGATGACGATTATTGAAGCTACTAGGGTGAAGACGAGAAAGACAACCCAGTGGAAGACCCATTGAACTAGGTTGGCTGGCGAGGTCTCGAAGATGTTTTCCAGGATTCTTGAACATACTGCTCCGAATACGCTGGAGATCCATATGAGAAAGATGCTCTCCTTTTCCATTGTTCATCATCCCGAGCAACCTACTAGGTAACGCTTCAAGCAGATTTAACGTTTTAGTAAAAACGCTAAGCCGTTGTGCAGACATTGAAAAATAGAAGGAACTTCCGCGCGTGATCGCTTTCATTTCTATGAAGCGCATATCTCACGATTTGTGGTGGATGAACAGTTTTAAATACCAAAGCATGAATAAAATAAGCGCCTTATAAAGAAAAATAGGTTCGCATTCTAAACTCGACTTGTCGCAATATCTTGTCTAAAAGAATGTCGATCAATACTCAAGACATCTATTGTAATTTCCAAGAAACCTAGCAGTGGTCAATCATGAACAAGAAGATAATTGCTATAGTGACGCTAGCTTTAGTCTGCGGCGTCATATTTTTCTCACTACTACCAAAGGGGGAAGAGAGATATGTCTTCAGCAAGGACTGGCTGAGGAAAGAAAACATCTACGTCTACGGTATGCCTACCCTAGATTACTTGAGGGCAGTGAATGCCAAGGGAGTCACATGGTCAGTATACTACAGCGGGTTGAACGACTATGATAAAGAATATTTGAACAGCCTTCACAGCAACGGCTTCAAAGTAGGTTCCAATCTACCGACGGTTCAAGGAAGCGCCGACTTCGTGGGAGACAACCAAAGCTTGCTTGAACGCGCTTCTTGCCGAGACCTCAACGGGGGCACTTCTTACCTCAGCTGGGTGGCCGAGACAAAGGTTTACTTCATGTGTCATAACAACCCTGAGTGGCAGGAGTTCCTGAAAAAAAGGATCAAAGAGCACATAGACGGTGGCGCGGATGTGATCCACATAGACGAAATTGAAGGAACAGGCGGACATCTGGACATCGCAGGCTTTTGCGAATATTGTATGACAGGATTCAGATCCTATTTGGCAAACCGCTACTCTGCTGCAGAGCTACGTGACAATTTTGGAATAGAGAACATCGACTCTTTCAACTACCGTACGTATCTTCTTTCACATGGTGCGACCACCGTCTGGGAAGATCCCAACAGAGATTTGCTGAACGAATATCTACGATTCCAGTACTCTAGCAGGCTCGCGCAGCTACGCGAATTGATCCAATACGCGCGGGAATATGCTGGGCGAGACATCCTCTTCAGCGGAAACACCTACGGGCTCTTGCCAGTTGAACAGATCTACGTGCCGCTTCTCAATTTTTCCGTTTTTGAAATGTCCCTCGAACCTCTGCCAGAAGGAAAGCACTTCACAACATATCTCCTAGGAGAAGCCATGTCTCCATCCAAGCCGTTCGTTGCATTCCCAGACATCTTCACTCTAGCTTCGCTCTCACAAGACGACTGGTGGCTATGGAGACACTGGCTGGCTGAGGCCTACGCGTGTGGTGAATCTTTCCTTCTACCATATAGGGCGTACACTTATGGTGGAGGAGAGTTCACCCTACCAGCAGAGAAGATCTCTGCCTACACCAGTTTCATTTCGGCACATTCAGGATACTACGCGAACACTTCTAGGCTTGCAAAAATCGCGGTGCTCTACAGCCTCAAATCCACCCTATATAACTGGTCTGCGTGGGAGAACTTCAAAAGCATCGGTCGAACTCTGCAAGAGGCACACGTACAGTTTGAGGTCGTCTACGTGGGCGATGGTGAACTCATAGATAGAAGCATCTTATTAAGCGATTTGCAGCGCTACTCAATCGTAATAATCCCAACAGGCCACAACTTTGACGCAACAGTTGAAAGTCTGCTCAACCAATACATTGACACCGGAGGCCACGTCATAGCGCCTCTTACAACTCCAGGTCTCGGAGACCTGCTATCACAGCTTACATCAACCGCGGCAGACCTAGGCCTAGAAACAAACGCATCCGTTAACCTAGGCATAACAGTCTACAAGAAGGGCGACTCACTGATCTTGCACTTCGTCAACTATGACTACGACTACAATACACATAACTTCAAACCCCAGAATTCGATCGCCATTACCCTGACGATCCCAGAAGGTGTCAATCTAACTGGAAAAGTTCTGAGGCTGTTAAGCCCTGATGCAGGCAAAGAGACAACATTGGACTATACCGTTCAAGGAAACAAAGTGACATTCACCATACCAGAGGTTCACGAATATCTCATCTCATCGTTTGAATGAGGAACATCTCCTCCCGCTTGAATGCGCTTGACCGCGCGTGCGAGACCTTCAACGCCTCCTCCAGGCTCATAGCGTCACCCGCCTCGATTGTAGGAACAATACTTTTTTCCTTTTGTAGGAACAATGGGGCCGTGTTTAAGGCCCAGCCTTGCATGGAACTCAGCCCTCTCAGACATTTCCTGCAAATTCCTGTAAATTCCTGTGGTTTCCTGTAGATTCCTGTAAAATCCAGCGAGATTTTGAGTTTCCACTCCCCTTTCATGAAAAGAATCATTTTCCGAAGACTTCAGAAATTAAAAAAAAGTTTGGAGAGGGGCTCAAACCGAGCTTCTTTCTTGAAAGTATTAGTGGAACAAAGAGATTCGAAAAGCAAAAACACAACTTCACACGATACTTCACCGCGATAATCACGCTTGCACCGTCGTGTTTCCCACTTAGCTACAATCCGTTCGACCATCCTTTGTGTGTGATCGATGCAATTTAAGGGTGTGAGATAGACTACTTATGGTAGAGCTATTTTCCTTTCAGCCAAGAATTCCTTTGCAAGACTCCTCGTCTCCTCGATCGTTGACAACCTGAGAGTCTCCTCAGCCATCTTCTTAGCCTCAGAGTACTTTATTGACCTCACGATCTTCTTCACCTCAGGCAAAGAAACCGCATTCATACTAAACTCGTCCAAGTCCAGACCCAGCAACACCGGCGTGGCCAAAGGATCACCAGCAAACTCCCCACACATTCCAGTCCATATACCTGCTGCATGAGAGGCATCTATCACATTCTTGATCAAGCGCAGCAGGGCAGGGTGAAAAGTATCAAACAAGCGAGACACCGTTTCATTTGTTCTATCAACAGCCAGCGTATACTGAGTCAAATCGTTTGTGCCTATGCTAAAGAAGTCAACCTCCCTTGCCAGGGAGTCGGCTACGAGAGCCGCTGACGGAGTCTCGATCATAATCCCAGTTTCAACGTCTCCAAATGGGACATTCTTGGATGAAAGCTCCCCCTTCGACTCTTCCAGAAGTCCATTCGCAGCTCTAACCTCCTCAACGCTAGAAATCATCGGGTACATTATCTTCAAATTCCCATACATACCCGCCCTCAGTATCGCCCTCAACTGAGTCTTAAAAATATCTGGGCGATCCAAGCTTATCCTAATCGCCCTCCAACCCAAGAATGGATTAAGCTCCTTAGGCATCTCAAGGTATGGTGGAGGTTTGTCACCGCCTATATCCAAGGTCCTTATTATCACCGATTTCTTCCCCATTTGGTCCGCAACAGCTTTATATGCCTCAAACTGATCATCCTCAGTCGGCAGAGAACTTCGTCCATGATAGAGAAACTCCGTTCGAAAGAGCCCAACAGACTCTGCTCCCTGTGAGAGGGCAAAACCAACCTCCATTGGCTCTCCTATGTTTGCGGCAAGCTCAACCTTATGTCCATCCAGCGTTACAGCAGGCAACATTACTATCTTCTTCAGTTCAACTTCACGTTTTTCGATTCTTACCCTTTCAGCTTTATACTTCCTGAGCGTTGCTTCATCTGGATTAACGGTGACTTCCCCATTACTGCCGTCTACAATAATCAGGTCGCCGGACTTGACGCTCTGAGTTATGTTGCCGAGGCCGACGACAGCCGGGATACCGTATTCCCTAGAGATTATCGCCACATGAGATGTTAAGCCTCCCTTATCGGTTGCGAAACCAAGCACACTCCCCTTATTCATGTTGGCTGTGTCAGAGGGTGTAATGGTTTCAGCCACCAAAACCACTTTTTCCCTCAGATCTGCTAAGGAGGTTCCCACGCTTTTACCAGTTAGGTTCCTTATTACTCTCTCGCCCACATCTTGAACGTCTATGGCTCTCTCTCTGAAGTACTCGTCTTTCATACCTTCAAACATGGAAACAAAGTTCCTGATGGCGTCCTGTACAGCAGCTTCAGCGTTTTCGCCAGACTCTATGTTCCCCCTAATCTCCTTCAGAAGAGTCGGATCCTCCAGCATCAGCTTCTGCGCTCGAAAGATCTTCGCCTCTTTTTCTCCTATCTCACCCGTTGTCTTTTCTTCCAGTCTGACGAGCTGCTCCTTAGAATTCTCAACAGCGCCCTCAAACCTCTCTAATTCTTTTTCGACCTCAGCCTCACTTATCTTCCTTCTCTCTACAGTCACTTCTCTCTCGTAAACGAATGCATTTCCAATGGCTATCTTCGGCGAGGCAGGTATACCCTTCAGCGTCTTCGGCGGGCTCATAAGTGATGGGTCTCCTCAAAATCCTACATAATGCTTTGAGAAACCGCTCCTTCCTATGATTCTATATACTCGAGAATGTATCTGCCAACTCTAATAAGTCTTCATCTGCGGTTCTGTACTCCTTGACTAGGTCACCAAGCTTGACGGTCACGATCTTCGTGCCATTCAGGCTACTGGCGTATCCGAATTTCTTCTCTTTGACAAGCTCTACGGCGTGTATTCCCAAGCGAAGACTCAATACTCTATCGAAGGCGATCGGCGATCCTCCTCTCTGCAGGTGTCCCAAGACAACATCCCTCGCTTCCTTCCCAGTCCTCTTCTCAATCTCTCCTGCCAAGATCTTCCCGATGCCTCCAAGCCTGAGATGACCATACTCATCCACTTCCGGGCTCACCGTGATTAGATCTTTTATATCCTTGGGTTTAGCGCCTTCTGAGACAGCTATCACAGTATACTTCTTGCCCTGTTCATCGCGTTTTCTAACGACATCACAAATTGACTCTATGTCAAACGGCTTCTCAGGGGGTAAGATTATGTGTGCGCCTCCAGCTAAACCGGCGTACATGGTTATCCAACCCGCATCCCTCCCCATTATCTCGCAGATCATGACACGCTCATGAGACTTTCCAGTCGTGTGAAGTCGTTCGAGAGCTTCAGTTACGATGCTCACCGCTGTTTGAAACCCTATAGAATAATCTGTCTCCGACAGGTCATTATCAATGGTCTTAGGCACTCCAACTACAGGTACCCCATCCTTTAAGAGCTTGCTCGCAGCACCCAACGTATCCTCTCCTCCCATAGCGATTAACGCATCGATCTCAAACTTCCTCATGTTCTCTAAAATCTTCCCTAAGCCGTCAGGCCTCTTGTATGGGTTGGTTCGTGAAGTCTTCAGGATCGTCCCACCGATTCGGAAAATATCTTCAACGTCTTCAGGGCTCAGCTTTTTGAAGTCGCCATTTATCAGCCCTTCATACCCTCTCAAGACACCGTACACTTCATAACCACACTTCTTGGCTCTAATGACGACTCCCTGAACAGCTGCATTTAGCCCTGGAGCATCCCCACCGCCACATAAAACCGCTATTCTCATTTTCAACACCGCCCTAACTGCAGTTGGGCTTCTAAATCAAGAAACGATGCATTTGAATAAAAAGTTTCTCTTAGAAGCCCGATGGGTTCGTCTCTATCAAAAAGAATCATGCTATGCGTTGCTTAGAAAAATGAAGGGAGTCGACTGAGTCAGTCTCTTACCGTTTTTCGTAGACTATTCTTCCTTTCACCATGGTCATGTAAACGTTGAGCTTGTCGTCGACGACCGCAACATCAGCATCCTTCCCCGCCTCCAAGCTTCCCTTCCTCTCATAGACGCCTATCCTCCTTGCCGGGTTTACCGTCGCCATCTTAACCGCATCCTGTAGTGGCAATCCGACGAAGTTTGCGACATTCCTAACAGCAGTGTTCATGGTTAGGACGCTGCCAGCAATCGTTCCATCTGGGAATCTTGAAAGTCCCGCCTCAATGACAATTCTTCTTCCAATCAACACATACTCATGACGTTCCTTCTTGATGATGATCGTCTTTCCGCCAAGTTCATACTCTCCCTCTGGTATACCTGCTCCAACTACAGCGTCTGTTACCAGAATGACCTTGTCCACCCCTTTACACTTTATGAGCAGCTCTATAGCAGCTGGGTGAACATGAAGACCGTCCGCGATCAGCTCAGCCGTCAACTCGTCGCGTGAAAGCACAGCGCCCACAACACCAGGCTCTCGATGGTGAAACTCCCGCATTGCGCTGTAAGTGTGGCAGATGTGGCTTAGTCCAGCTTTTACAGCACTGACGACCTCCTCATAGGTTGCGTTTGTATGTCCCGCGGAGGCCACTATGCCCCGCTGACAGACGCCTTTGATAAACTCAATGCTTCCATCCACCTCCGGGGCAAGGGTAACAATCTTGACACTACCGCCAGAGGCCTCTATGATCTCGTCAAGTTCTTCCAAGGATGGTTTCCTTATGTACTTTTCATTTTGTGCTCCCTTTTTCTCGGCATTAAGATATGGGCCTTCTAGGTGAATTCCGAGAACCTCAGCGCCTTCCGTTCCTTTTTCAATGGCCTCTCTCACCGCTCTGGCGCTGTTCAGCAGTTTGTCTTGCGGAGCGGTTACGGTAGTTGGGAGAAAGCCGGTCGTTCCATTCTCAGCCTTGAACTCTGCTATGTTGTTGATTGCCTCGTAAGTGCCATCTAATGTGTCGTTTCCGCCACCACGATGCCCATGAATATCTATGAAACCTGGAACCACAGTTTTTCCC
>Ga0172365_10004294_pt1 | contig 10542 bp, 8 predicted proteins | sample LakKivSesite48cm_FD_114535 | JGI IMG/M metagenome (GOLD analysis project Ga0172365, IMG submission 114535) | Sediment microbial communities from Lake Kivu, Rwanda - Sediment site 48cm | ecosystem: Environmental > Aquatic > Freshwater > Lake > Sediment | place: Rwanda: Western Province, Lake Kivu... | reverse complement strand
TCGTCTCGATCCCGATGTACGTGCTCTACGAGGTCGGGATAATCTGCTCCTCCCTCGTCTACCCCAAGGAGAAGAAGGCTAGCTGAAATCCTCGTAGGCCGTTCGGAACTCACGCCCTGGGTACCTCGCCCTTGCCCCGAGCTCCTCCTCTATCCGCAGCAGCTGGTTGTATTTCGCGGTCCGCTCCGACCTGCAGGGTGCCCCCGTCTTTATCTGCCCGGCGTTCAGCCCAACCGCAAGGTCGGCTATGGTGGCATCCTCCGTCTCCCCGCTTCGGTGGCTTATGACCACCCCATATCGGTTCCCCATGCACATCTTCGCGGAGTTGATCGCCTCGGTCAGCGTCCCTATCTGGTTCACCTTCAGAAGCAGGGCGTTGCACGCGCCCATCTTGATCCCCTTCTCCAGCCTGGCGCAGTTCGTGACGAACAGATCGTCACCAACGATCTGAACCTTCTTCCCCAGCCGTCTTGTGATCTGGACGAATCCATCCCAGTCGTCCTCCGACATCGGGTCCTCTATGGAGCGTATCGGATACGAATCGACCAACCCGGCGTACATGTCGATGAGTTCCGCGGCGCTGCGGGGCTTCCCCTCCACGGTGTATCTCCCCGCGGAGTGAAATTCGCTCGCCGCAGGATCCAAGGCTATTGAGATCTCCCTGCCGGGCTGGTAGCCGGACTTCTCCGTCGCCTGGATGAGGGAGTCCAGCACGTCCCTGACCGTGTCGATCGGGCCCGAGAAGCCGCCCTCGTCCCCCACGTTCCGCATGGACACGCCGTACTTGGAGACCAGGACGCCCCTGAGCTGCTGGTAGATCTCCGCAATCCATCTCAACCCTTCGCCGAAGCTCTTGGCCCCAACGGGCTGTAACATGAACTCCTGCAGCTCAAGCTTCCCGCCACCGTGTTTGCCGGCGTTGACAACGTTGGACATGGGGAGCGGGAGAAGATGGTCGCGGGAAGGCTTGCCAAACGCTATCTTGCCGATGTGCTGGTAGAGGGGTACGTGCAGCGAATCGGCGGCAGCGCGGCAGGCTGCCAAGGATACTCCCAGAAGAGCATTGGCGCCTAGCTTGGACTTGTTGTCCGTTGGGTCCAGTTCCAGAAGCACGGAATCTACGCCTGCCTGGTCGGCCGCGTCCTTCCCGATGATCGCAGGGCGGATCATCTGGTTGACGGATGCCACGGCCTTCAGCACACCCTTCCCTCCGAACCGCTTCGGGTCCCCGTCCCTCAGCTCAAGTGCTTCATGCTCGCCGGTGCTGGCGCCCGATGGCACCGCTGCCCGGCCAAAACCCTTCTTCGTGGTCACGTCCACCTCGATCGTGGGATTGCCCCTGGAATCCAGGATCTCCCTTGCCTTGACCTCGACTATCGATGCATCCATCAATCTCACCTCTAGGGCTCCAAAGACAGTTTCCTCTTCCTGAGTGCGCCCAGCACGCTTTCCCTTATCTCCCCCACGCTGGGGAGCTTGGCCACCTTCCCTTTCCGGACTAGCGGCTTGAGAAGGGCCACCATCTCCGTGCCGCAGTCACACCTGAACCTGCGCCCAAGGGTTACCTTCCTCTTGAGGCACGAGGGACACTCCAGCACGTTCTTGGCCCCGGACAGCTTCCCGCGTTTGCAGGTCTTCCTGCCGCCGACCTCGACGATGTCCAGGGCAAGATCCACCGTCCGGGCCGAGCTGATGGATGTCCCGACCCCGAACGCGTCAGCAACGCCCGAAAGTTGCGAAAGCGACCTCTCGTCAAGCCCGCCGGACACGAAGATCTTGACATGGGTGTGGCCCTCCACGTCAAGCTTCCATCGCACCTCCTGGGCTATGCGCTTCATGTCCCCCCTTCTGCTCCCCGGCGTGTCCAGCCTGACGCCGTAGAGCCTCTTGCCCAAGGCCTGGGCCGCTGACAGCGACTCCACAACCTCGTCCGAGAAGGTGTCGACAAGCATTATCCTCGGCACGCTCTCATCCACGACCTCGTCGAAGGCCTTCCACGCAGCCTGCCGGTCTCCGACGAGCACTATCAGAGCATGTGGGATGGTCCCGGAGGGCGGCACCCCAATGAGCCTGGCTCCTGAGATCCCCGAGACCCCATCACAGCCCCCGATGTAGGCGGACCTATCAATCATGGGGGAGACGGCTGGGTGCATCCTCCTTATGCCGAAGCTGTAGACCGGCTTGAACCCGGCCGCCATCTTGCATCTCGCCGCCGCGGTAGCTATCCCCGAGGCCTGGCACGTGAGCCCCAGAAGAGGCGTCTCCAACTCGCAGAATTGGGAGTACAGGCCCTCGAGCCTCATCACGGGCTCCATGGGGTAGAAGATGCTGCCCTCGGGCATGGCCAGCACATCGACATCCCTCCCACGGAGCAGCTCGGCGACCTCCTCGACCCCCGACAGGACTGCCCATCCCCAGCCCGCGGGAAAGGACGAGGCCGAGACCTCGGCAACGACCCTTTCGTCCCATTTCTTCTTGGCAAGTATCTCCATCGTCCGGCGGAAGTATATGTCTGTCGTCCCGCCGCTCTTGATCTCCGATTCGCACGCGATGTGGAGCGCCAAGCCGTCGGCCCCCAGGATCGACGGCCTCGGCTCATCGTCTTAAATATCTCGCCAGGCGGCCCGGCAGATCCACCTTGCCGATGATCAGAACCGTGAAGAGTAGGAGGGGAACGGACACGATGCAGTCGATCAGAAGGTGGTTGGCCGACGAGGTGACGACGAAGAGCATCAACGCGGGGTAGATCGGCCCGAGCAGCCTGAGGAGCAGCCTCTTGGACTTCAGGTAGAGATAACCGCCCACTATGAGCGAGTAGCCTATGTGGACGCTGGGCATGGCCGCATAGAGGTTCATCAGGCCACTCAGAAAGCCGGTCTCGTAGCTGACCCCCGGGGTCTGGTCCAGCGTATCGACGAACCCGTACTCATCCATGATCCTCGGGGGCGCAAGGGGGTAAAGGAAGTAGATCAGGAAGGATAGAAGCGAGAAGGCAAGGAGCAGGTTCCGCACGTAGGGGTACTCATCTCTGCCGGTGACGAAGAGCGCCACCGCGAATCCTAGCATGATGACCGAATGGAAAAGGGCATAGAAGACGTTCACAAAGCCCACGAGGGGCGTCCCCAGGATCAACCGCTGAAGATCCAACTCGACGAAGATGCCGAGTTGTTTCTCCAAGGATGCGAGCTCGCGGAAGTGCGCCATCGCGACCTCGCGACGATCGGAGGAACCGTAGTTGGCTGAGAAGTAGGCCAGCAGCAGTATGCACGCCACGGCCGCCTCCTTCGGCCAGGCCTTCCTAGGGTCCAGTGACATCCCTCCGGAACGACGGGATCGGGCAAGGGCGACGGGGGTTGAAAACTATCACAGGTCCCCGCGGCTTCGCCGCTGCTGTTGGGAGCTCGGCGGGTCCCAGATCCAGAGGCTGTTGCCCACCACCTCGACGCGGTCGACCTTCTTGACGTAGTAGCTGCCTTTCATGCACGAGCAGGTCACGATCGTGGGCACGTTGGGCTTGACCTCGTGGGTGTTTAGCCGCCCGCAGTATGGGCACTTGGCTGTGACCTCCATGCCATCGGGGCGGGAGACGCTGGACGCGTTATAAAGAATCGTCAAACCCCCTTACTGTCAATTGACCCGCATGAAGGTTTCCGGGACGGCAGCGCCACACCAGACGTATTTTTATTCTCGTCCTTTAGCGCACAGCAGAACATCGTCTAGTCCTACTGAGGGAGACGCTCGCGGAGGAATATGGCCATGCCGAAGAGGGATGATATCCACAAGATCCTCGTCATAGGGTCCGGGCCGATAGTGATCGGACAAGCCGCCGAATAGGGGTTCGCCCCTCGGAATCGACTACTCCGGTTCACAGGCCTGCCGGTCCCTGCGAGAGGAAGGATACCACGTAGTCCTGGTGAACTCCAATCCAGCGACGATCATGACCGACACCGACATGGCCGACGTCGTGTACATGGAGCCCCTCGTGCCGGACATCGTCACCAAGATCATCGAGAAGGAGAGGCCCGACGGCATGCTGCCCACCATGGGGGGCCAGACAGGGCTCAACCTCGCGGCCCAGCTCGGAATGCTCGGCGTTCTGGACCAGTACGGCGTGGAGCTACTGGGGACGCCGCTCGAAACCATCCAGGCGGCCGAGGACAGGGACAAGTTCAGGGCGCTGATGCTGCAGATCAACGAGGCGATCCCGAGGAGCCGCGCGGTGAGCACCGTCGAGGAGGCGCTCTTCACCGCCCAGGACATAGGGTATCCCCTGATCGTTCGCCCCGCCTACACCCTCGGCGGAACAGGCGGAGGCATGGCCTACAACGAGACCGAGCTCCGGAAGGTGGTAGACCGCGGCCTGCGCTCAAGCATAGTCAACCAGGTGCTTGTCGAGCAGTCGGTCGTCGGCTGGCAGGAGATCGAGTACGAGGTCATGCGGGACGCAACGGACAACTGCAACATAGTGTGCTCGATGGAGAACGTCGACCCCATGGGCATACACACCGGCGACAGCATCGTCGTCGCGCCGGTTCAGACCCTGAGCGACCCCGACCACCAGAAGCTGAGGACGGCCTCAATCAAGATCATACGGGCGCTGAAGATCCAGGGCGGGTGCAACATCCAATTCGCCATGAACAAGGACACCGGTTTCTACTACGTGATCGAGGTCAATCCCCGGGTCTCAAGGAGCTCGGCGCTGGCCTCGAAGGCGACGGGGTACCCCATCGCGAGGATCGCGGCGAAGATCGCCGTGGGCATGACCCTCGACGAGATACCCAACAGGGTCACCCGCACAACCCCGGCCAGCTTCGAGCCGACCCTGGACTACATCGCGGCCAAGATCCCCCGCTGGCCGTTCGACAAGTTCCGCACCGCGGAACCGCAGATTGGAACCCAGATGAAGGGCACGGGGGAGGTCATGAGCCTGGCGAGGACCTTCGAGGAGGCCATCCAGAAGGCGATAAGGAGCCTGGACATCGGCAGGACCGGCTTCGGCTGTGAGGCAAAGCAGATGAAGTTCACCAAGGCTACCGAGGAGCAGCTCCTGGAGCAGCTCAGAACGCCCACCGACCAGAGGATCTTCTACCTCCACGAAGCCCTCCGCCGGGGATACACCCTTGACAAGATCTACCAGCTGACCAAGATCGACAAATGGTTCCTGTACAAGCTGAGGAACCTGCTGCAGATCGAGAAGGGCATGGTCCGGCACGCGGGCAAGGGCTCGGTCTCCCGCGACCTGCTCCTTAGGGCCAAGCGGGCCGGCTTCTCGGACTTCCAGATCGCCTTTGCCCTGGGCAAGCATGAGGATGAGATAAGGGAGATGAGGAAGAGGAAGGGCGTGCTCCCGTCCTACAAGATGGTTGATACCTGTGCCGCGGAGTTCGAGGCAAAGACGCCCTATTACTACTCCACATACGAGCCGAGCTCGGATAAGGCCATAGCAGCCGCAAAGGGGGAGTCCAAGAAGAAGGTCCTGATAATCGGCGGCGGGCCCATAAGGATAGGGCAGGGCATAGAGTTCGACTACTGCACCGTACACTCGGTCATGACGCTGAAGGAGGAGGGGCTCGAGGCAATAGTCATCAACAACAACCCCGAGACCGTTTCCACCGACTTCGACATCTCCGACAAGCTCTTCTTTGAGCCCCTGACCTTCGAGGACGTGATGAACGTAGTCGATCTGGAGAAGCCCTGGGGGGTGATAGTCCAGTTCGGTGGACAGACCCCCATAAACCTCGCCTCAAGGCTGGCCAAGGCCGGCGTCAACATCCTTGGCACGGTTGCCGAGAGCATCGACAGGGCCGAGGACCGCAGGGCGTTCACCAAGCTGCTCAAGAAGCTGAAGATCCCCCAGGCAGCCTACGGCACCGCCATGGATCGCAAAGGTGCCCTCCGGGTCGCCCGCAGGATCGGCTTCCCGGTCCTGGTGAGGCCGAGCTTCGTCCTCGGTGGACGGGCCATGGAGATAGTTCACGACGAGGCGGAGCTCAAGGATTACGTCGACATGGCGGTATCCGTGTCGCCCGAGCACCCCATACTGATCGACCGCTTCTTGGACAACGCGATCGAGCTCGACGTGGACGCCGTGGCGGACGGACGGGATGTCTTCATAGGCGCGATCATGGAACACATAGAGCAGGCGGGCGTCCACTCTGGCGACGCCGCGATGATCATCCCGACGCAGTCGCTGGACCAGAAGACCATCGCCACCGTGGAGGAGTACACGAAGGCGATCGCCCTGGAGCTCAAGGTCGTCGGCCTGGTCAATATGCAGTATGCGGTGAGGCAGGGGGTGGTATATGTCCTCGAGGCAAATCCCAGGGCGTCGAGGACCATTCCGTTCGTGGCCAAGACCATGGGCGTCCCACTGGCCAAGATCGCAACCAAGCTGATGGTCGGCCACACATTGAGGGAGCTGGGGCTCATCGGCCGCCGCGAGATCAAGCACTTCTCCGTCAAGGAGTCGGTCTTCCCGTTCATCAAGCTCCCGGGCGTGGACCCCAAACTGGGCCCCGAGATGAAGTCAACCGGCGAGGTGATGGGGATCGACGACGAACTCGGCCTAGCGTTCTTCAAATCCCAGGTCGCCGCCGGGATGGCGCTCCCGACCTCTGGCAGGATCCTGATCTCCGTCAAGAAGGACGACTTCGCCGAGATCCCGGACATAGCCAACAGATTCCACGAGATGGGCTTCGAGCTTCTGGCCACCGACGGCACGGCCGCGGCGGTGCGGGCCAAGTACCCGAACATACCGATCAAGATAGTTCGGAAGATATCCGAGGGAAGCACCGAGATACTTGAAATGATGTGGAGGCGGGAGATCGACCTGATCATCAACACGCCCACGAAGGGCGGCAGCGCGACCAGGGACGGCTACAAGATCAGGCGGTCGTGCGTCGATCTGTCCATCCCATACGTGACCACCCTCGCCGCGGCCCGGGCCTCGGTGAGCGCCATAGAGAACACGAAGAAGGGACCCATCCACGTGGAATCCCTGGCCTCCTACCTGCGGGGGGTCCAGAACGCCGCGCCCTAGTTGTGGGCGTACCTGAAGGCAGCCGCGCCTGCGCGTCGGGAATCCAGCCTGCAGAAGCCGAAGCGCACGAACTGCACGAGCGTCCCGGCCGAGAGGGCTTCAACGCCGGGGTCGGCAAGGCCCTTGACCTTGGATCCGTCGGGCATGACCACCTCAGCCTCGACGTTGGGAACTGAGACCCACTGGATCTTGGGAACCGAGGGCGAAAGATCGGACTCCAGACGCTTGGCCCGCTCCTCCAGAAGCACGTTGCTCAGCTCCTTCAGCCTCACCTGCTGGCCTTTGAAGCGCCGGAAGTCGTCCCGGTCGACGTATATGGAGTCCCCAGCCACAGGCACGGGGCGGGTCCCCCGGTCCTCGAAATCCGGGTGAAGCCTCAGCTCCACGGCATCCATCTTGGGGCCCCCCGAGAGCGCGATCTTGACGGGGTCCCGGACGCAGTTGTACCGGTTGGCAACGGGGTCTATCACGCGGCGGTTCTCCGCATACAGGCTTTCCATGGGAACCTGGACGTCGGTAAGCGTCAGGCCGCAGGAAATGATGAAGGCCCTGATGGCCTGGGGCTGGATGCCCCGGGCTCTCAGCGATCCGATGGTCCAGGTCCTGGGGTCATCCCAGCCCTCGTACTCGCCGGACTCTATCCTTCTCCTGCACTCCGAGCTGCTTATCTTGGCGCCCGCGATGCTCAGCATGCCATGGTGGACTATCGTGGGCTCCGGCCAGCCGAGAAGCTTCCACATGAAGCGCTCCATCTTGTCCTCCATCATCAGGTCCTTGCCACGGAGGACGTGCGTGACGCCGAGCAGGTGATCGTCCACCGCCCAAGAGAACTCAAGCATGGGCCACACCCGGTATCTGGTCCCGACCCTAGGATGGGGCCTCTCGCTGATCCTCAACAGCACCCTGTCCCTGAAGGCCAGGTCGGGGTCCTTCATGTTCGTCTTCAGCCGCACGGCTGCCTCTCCCTCGGAGTAACCCCCGGAGAGCATCCGCTCCCACTCCTCCATGTTTGAGCCGGACGATCTACTGCGGCATGCGCACTCCTTCCCGGCTGACCTGTTCCTCCTCAACTCCTCGGCCCTGCAGGTGCACACGTAAGCCCATCCCCTCTCGATGAACTGCCTGGCGTAGGAGTAGAAGATCTCGAGCCTGTCCGACTTGAACACGGTTGCGTGGACCTTGATCCCGAGCCACTCAAGGTCCCTGGGAAAGCTCTCGTATGCTTCCGCTATCGGTATCTTCTCGGCCGAGCCTGCCGTGTCATCCACCACCAGAATGAGCTTGCCTGCGTATCGTTTGACATACTCATCGTTGAGGATCGCCATCCTCGCCCTGCCAAGGTGCAGCGGGCCGGACGGATAGGGCGCTAAGCGCATCACGACTTTGCCCTTGACGACACCGGGGAGCTCGGGCAAGACGTATCGCTCCTCCTCCCTGCGCTGGCCCGGGAGAGCGATGGCGTCAAGCTCCCTCCTCTGCGCCGCCAGGGGCATCAAGTTGACCTGCTTGATGATCTCGTTGGCAAGCCTAGACACCTCCGCTGCGTTGGCGCGGGCCTCCTTCTTTGCCGAGAACACGGCCCCCAGAACCGAGGACGCCCTTGCCTGTCCGTCGTGCTCAACCGCGTTGCGAAGGGCGAGGCCCCTTATCAGGTCCTCAAGCGAAATGTCGTTCGTCATTCCCAGCCCGAACACCGGCCGTGATTTGCTATATATATTGCTCCCAGCCCCCGGCAACTCGGACCCGGTGGATCCATTCAAGGCCTTGCCCGGGGTGGAAGCAACCTTTTTATCCCGCCAGACCCGGAGCCGGGGCGATGCCACTCGGGCTGAGGAAAGCGAAGTCCGCGGACGTGACCGATCTCCACGAGCTCTCGGCAGGGGACATACTTGCAAGACTGGCCGACGTGACCGAGCAGCTCATGAAGGCAAGGCAGGATTATCAGACGCTCCAGAGCATATTCCTCAAACTCGACGAGAGGACGACAGCCGTGGATCAGATGACATCCGAGATGAAGGCCCAGGTGGAGGACATGAAGACCAGGGTCCTCGGAATGCAGACTGCCATGGGCGAGATCGGATCAAAGCTTGCCGACATACCCACGATCAAGGCCAAGATCCACGCCACACAGGGCGATGTGCACGAGCTGCAGGTCGCGCTGGAACGCATGAACGCAGTCCTGATCGACATCGACAAGCTCTTCAAGTTCCTGAAGAGCCCCGGCTTCTAGTCCGCAGAACAGGGGGAGTGCCGACGAGGTCCAACGTCGAGTTGAAAGCTCGATACCCGGACCAGGAGAAAGCCAGGGCAATCCTCATGGAACTTCGGGCATCCTTCGAGGGGGTTGAGAAGCAGGTCGACACCTACTTCAAGGTGCCTGCAGGAAGGCTTAAGCTTCGGGAGATCGCGGGCGGGGGATCGGAGCTGATCTTCTACCGGAGGGACGAGGCCGCCGCAAGGAGGGACTGCGCCTACGAGATCGCGACGATCCCGGACCCATCAAAGCTCAAGGACGTGCTCGTCTCGGCGCTCCGCGTAGATGTGCGCGTCGCGAAGACCAGGGAGGTCTACCGGCTTGCAGGAGTCAAGATCAACCTCGACGAGGTACACGGGTTGGGCGGATTCATCGAGTTTGAGGTCAGGGTGCAGGGCAACGATTTCGATGGAGCCGACTCCAAGGTCAAGGAACTCATGAAGCGCTTCGGCATTGGGGCCGGGGACGCCCTGTGCTGCTCATACAGCGACATGGTCAGGAAGGCGGGCTAGCTCTGGGACTGGTTTATCGCGACCTCGGCTATGTCGGTGCCGTAGTCAGCGATCCTCTCCATGCTGTCGAGCATCGCGTTGACCTTGATGTTCACAACGACGGACGCCCTCGCCAAGTGCTTCCCCAACCCCAGCCTCTTCTCCCTTATGCCGTCCCTTAGGTCTATGACCTCGTTGGCAAGCTCAACGTTGCCGTTGAACAGAGCCTGCATCGCCCCGGTGTGGATGTGGAGGGAGTCGTTGTTTATGTCGACGAGCCCCTCGATGATGCCGTCGTTTACCTCCACGTCCGATAGATCCAACACATGCCCGGCCATTCGTTCCGCGTGGTCGGCGATGTGCTCGATCCGCTTGATGACGGATTCGTAGTCAAGGCAGTTCACCGGCTCCAGGCCGAGCCTGTTGGCCAGCTCGGGGTTGAGACAGGCCAACCTCAACTGCCTGATGGTCAGGAAGTACATCCTGTCGACGTCGCTGTCCCTCTGTATGGTGCTTCGCGCCAGCTCCGGGTCCGCCTCCTGCAGGGCCTTTATGGCATCGCTCTGCATGGAGGAGGCGATGGCGTGGGCCCGCCCGATGCCCTTCAGGATCTCAAGCTCCTGGAGGTTCAGCAAGCTGTGGAGCGCGATCTCGTTTGAGATCTCCTCGATGGTCTCCAAGCCTATGAGCTTGCTGCATGTGGACTTGCTCTCATCTATCTGGGCCCCCGTGAGCCGCTTGTCGGAGACCACCCTGAT
>Ga0172365_10004292_pt1 | contig 10544 bp, 8 predicted proteins | sample LakKivSesite48cm_FD_114535 | JGI IMG/M metagenome (GOLD analysis project Ga0172365, IMG submission 114535) | Sediment microbial communities from Lake Kivu, Rwanda - Sediment site 48cm | ecosystem: Environmental > Aquatic > Freshwater > Lake > Sediment | place: Rwanda: Western Province, Lake Kivu... | reverse complement strand
CCCGGGCAGGGCCACGTCTGCCTCGGTCACGCCCACGAAACGCAGGGCGTCGGGTGCCTTGCGCGCGAGGGCATCGAGGGCGTCCAGAAGGTAATCGGCGTTGTACTGGCCCGACTCGAACCGTGCGCCGGCGGGCAGGTCGAGGGGCTCCGGCCAGACGCCGGCCGGGAGCTTGAGGTCGCCCTGGAGGTTCGCCGCCACCTTCTGCGCCGTGTCTCTGCCGGCGTTGCCGAAGGGCACCACCCAGATCCGCAGCGGCACCGTCGTCTTCCACCAATCGACCCACGCGCGCGCGTCCTGGGCGAAATCCTTGCCCGTCAGCTTCTTGAGTTGTGCGGCGGCGTCGAGGCTCTCGGCGTCGTCCCCATCTTCGACGATGCTGATGAGCACCGGCACCGCCCAATCGCGGCGGGCCCGCAGCCTGGCGAGGCCCCGCGCGGCGGCGCGCTTGACCAGCGGGTCCTTCTCGTCCTGCAGCCGCCGCAGCACCGGGAGGTTGCAGGGGAGCGCCGCCTCGGACACCAGGCGCAGCGCCGACTTCCTGGCCTCGGCGTCCTTCGAGTCCAGCAGCGGCCGGATGAACGACAGCGTGACCGGGTCCGGCCAGCGCAGCAGGCTCTCCTCGATCATCTGCCGGAGGTGCGGCCGCCCCAGCGCGTGCAGCAGGAACGGGACCGCAAACGAGTCGCCGCGCCTGAGGAGCGCGGCCGCCGCCGCGGCCTGCACGTCGGCGGCCGGGTCGTCGAGCAGCGCCTTGATGAGCGCCGGCTGGGCCGGCGCAGATCCGACGGATCCGAGGGCCTCGACGGCTTCCAGCCGCACGGCCGCGTCGCCGTCCGAGGCTGCCGCGATGAGGGCCGGCACGCTCGAGCTGCTCGCGATCTCGCCGAGGGCCTTGGCCGCGAGGGCGCGCTCCGCTGCATCCGTCGACTGCCCCAGCACGTGGACGAGCCCCGGCACAGCCTTCTCGCCGTCCGCCCTGAAGGCCGCCACGGCCCGGGTCACCTCCTTCGCGTCGGCGTTGGCGAGTTTCCTGAACGCCGCCTCCGTCTCCGACCGCTTCGCCATCTCGGCCGAGATCTCGGCCCACAGCGAGCCGGCCGCGGGGACGGCGTCGGGCTCCTCGGCCTGCACGGCGTCGATTCTGTCAACCTCGCCGGCCGGCAGCGTCAGCCGGGTGCCGTCGGCCCGCGTCACGGTCACCTTGTCGCCGTCGCGCGTCACCGTGCCCTCCACCTCCTCGCCGTTGCGGAGGTGGACGACGTCCCCGGGGGCCGATGCGGCCAGGCACACCGAGGCGAGGAGTGGAAGGGCGAATCTCATTTCGACGGCTCTTGAGGCGGCGGAGCCTGCCCGGCGTCGGGCTTCTGCCCGGGCCGCCGGTCGAACTCCCGCAGCAGCCCGAACAGGTCGTCGTCGCCCGCCGGTTTCCTGAGTTCGAGGTTGATGCTGCAGGCAAAGCAGTAGACGTTGCCGTCGATCTTCGTCGCCTGCCCGTTCCTGAAGGCCTCGGGCAGGAGGGCCTTGCCGCACTGCGAGCAGCGTGCGGCCTCGCCGTTGGCCTGCCGGGCAGTTGCGTGCGCGGGGCCGTCAATGTGCCGCAGCGCCGTGGGTTCGGCGGCGGCAGGCGCGGCTGTCGCGGGCGGATCGGGCTCGCCGCGAGGCACGGACCTTGCGGCGGAGGCGGGCGTCTCGCGCATGACGACCTCGAAGATCGTGGTGCCAACCAGCAGCAGGTCGCCCGGCTTCAGCTCGCCGCGTCGCACGCGGATGCGGTTGATGTAGGTGCCGTTGGTGCTGTCGAGGTCCTGCACCTCCCAGCCGTCGCCCGACGACGCGATCCGGCAGTGATGGCGCGAGATCTTCGGGTCGTCGAGCTGGATGTTCGAATCGGCCCGCCGCCCGATGACGCAGGAGCGCCCGACTTCGAGCTGGTAGGCGCCCTCGGCCTGCCCGTTGACGTACTTGATCAGTCGAAGCATGGGATACCCCTGTTGCTCTCGCTGATTGTATACCGAAAGCGGGGGTCGAGTCAAGCGGAAGTCGCCGCCGGGCAGAGCGGCAGCGCCGTTGAATCGCGCGCAGGCTCGGGCTATAATCCCGGCCATACGCCGCGGGCCGACCCGCCTGCACGAAAGGAGCTCGATATGCTGGCGTTTGAGGTTTACGAGGATGGCGCACCGATCCGGAAGTGGCCCGACGGCTTCTCGTCGCGCGCGTTCTGCATCTACCTTGCCGATGCCGACAACCGCCCGCGCGAGCGTGACTTCGACTTCGACACCGGCAGGCTGGCCTGCTATTGCCGCCCGCCGCACCGACGCAGGCTCTTCATCCGCTGGGCCGTGCGCGGCTTCGGCGATCCCGTTCTCCGCACGCGGCTGCTCCAGCCGGGCCGCAGGCTCCGCAACCTCGCCGTCGAGCTGGCCCTCGGCCGGATCGAGCTGATCGACTCGGAGCGCGCCCGAGGCGCCCTCGAGGGCCTCCAGCCATCGGACGCGCTCTCCACGAAGATCGAGCAGGCCCGCCAGGCGGCTGCGGAGGCCGAGCGCCTGGATGCTGCCGACCGCGCCGCCGCATCATCCCTGGCAAACAAATCGCTCGAGATAGCCCTGCCGGCGGGCGAGGAACTGGCCCTCGAGTTCGCCCGCGCGCGCCTCGAGCACCGCCGCGCGGCCGGCGCCCTGCGCGGCTTCATGCTCGGCTGCGCCGGGTTCGGCCTCGACGCCGAGTCCGTCCGCGGCCGCCGCTTCCTCGAGATCTTCAACTACGCCACCCTCCCCTTCTACCTCAGCGGGATGGAGCCCGGGCCCGGCCGCGTAGAGCACGGCAACGTGCTCCGCACCGCCCGCGACCTCCACGCACGCGGCCTCGCGCTCAAGGGCCACCCGCTGGTCTGGACCTACAACAAGTGCACGCCGCCCCACCGGCTGCTGCTCGACTTCCCCTCCTGGTGCAGGATCTCGCGCGAGCGCATCGCCCGCGACGTGCCCCCCTTCCGCGGCCTGATCGGCTACTGGGACATCATCAACGAGGCCCACGACACCCCCTGGGCCAACTCGCCTGCGTTCAGCTCGGAGCAACTGGTCGAGCTGACCGGCGTCGCCGCCGAGGCGACGCGCGCGGCCGACCCCGGCGCGAAGCTCGTCGTCAACGTCTGCCTCCCCTTCGGCGAATACGCCGCCGGCTCCGAGGGCCGCGCCACCACGCTCGAATACGTGAGGGCGTGCATCGACAGCGGCGTGGACTTCGACGTCGTGGGCGTGCAGTTCTACTACGGCGGCGGGCTGCTCCAGTACTGCTGGGATATGCTCGAGATCTCGCGCGTGCTCGACGACTACGCCGCTCTCGGCAAGGAGGTGCACATCACCGAGCTGGGCATTCCTTCCGCAATGGGCCCCGACCCGAACGCGATGATCACCGAAGGCAACGACGTGGGGCTGTGGCACTGCGAATGGAGCGGACAGACCCAGGCCGACTGGGTCGAGCAGTTCTACACCGTCTGCATGTCGAAGCCGGCCATCAACGCGCTCACGTGGTGGAGCTTCAGCGACGCGGCGAAGGTCTTCTGGCCCCACTCCGGGTTGCTCGACAGGCAGGACGAACCCAAGGAGTCGTTCCATCGCGTCGCGGCGCTGCGCCGGATGATCGATCAGGGCTGAAGCCATCGCCAGGTAAAGCCTGGCTGTTCCTCTCCGCTCATGTGCTGCGCACATGTCAGCATCCGCTGTTCCCACGTCGCATCCGCACAACCTATGCGGAACGCCAAGGTTCCGTTGCCTCCCTTGGACACATGTCCACTGAATGCAACACGAATCGCAAATCGCTGAACAGCATTAACTTATGCCACACATAGCCGCTGAAAGACGCGGAGCATGTTGTTCCTGTGCAGCATGCTCCTGACGGCCGGATCGGCAGACTGATTCATCATGTGCATCATATCATGTTGCCGGTTGCTGATTTTCGCCTGTCACGCCTGATTCAAAGCCGAGTGGCACGGCATTTGCGTTATCCACAATTGGGTGAAGGTATGCCCGATGCAAGGCCGCATCGGGATGTGCGGACAGGTCGTTTCGAGGGATCGGACATGATGAAAGCTCTTGCTGCACTTGGACTTGCAACGCTTATGTCCGTGCCTGCGGCGGCGCTCTCATGGGAGTGGGACTGCAGCGTCGACCCGACGACGCTCGACTCGAACAAGGACGACGTCCTCGACTGGTTGGTCCGGGGAGGCGTCAATCCAGGTTCATTCAACATGGCCAGCATCGTCGACGGGAAATGGACTGGCGGCCAGATCCTCGACGCCTTGCCGATGAACGACTTCGCCGCCAACACCAGCGTCGACATCCGCTGGAAGAGCGGCGGCGTCGGCTGGAGCGCCGTCTTCTGGATGAACCTCGACTACACCGAGGTGAGCGACACCCTCACCACGTTCTCGCCCGTCCATTTCCACCTCGAGGACGTGGGCGACACGCAGACGCTGCGCGTCTACAACGTCTACGCGAACTGGGTCGAGAGGGAGATTGCGACGATCGAAGGTCTGCCCGACGACTTCATCGACATGCACATCGACGTCGACACCGCCGCCGACACCGTGCAGATCAGCATAGGCGGCGCCGACAGGGGCACCTACGGCTACACCGCTTGGGGCCCCGCCAACAACGATCGCTGGCCGACCGTCCTCGGCAGCGCCGTCCAGTTCGACAGCGTCAAGATCCTGGTGAAACAGCCGACGGTTTTCGGAGACGCCAACCTCGACTGCAAGGTGAACATCCTAGACCTCATCTTCATCAGGAACCGCATCGGCCAGAGCCCGTCGATTGGCGACAACTGGTCGGCGGACGTCAACAACGACGGCAACATCAATATCCTTGACCTGATCGCAACGAGGAACAGCCTCAACACGGGGTGTCCTTAACCTGGGCAGCCACCTTGACGGAAAAGGTGAAGAACGAAAAGGAGGTGCAAGCGACGTGAAAAGGGCCGATTTGCGGACGGCCGCAATGAGGCCGGACGACTGTATCGAGACGCCGAGGCGCCCGCGAGCGCGTCGCCTCGGCAGCGGCATCCGGGGGAATCACAGGGGGAAAAAAGAATGCGAAAACTGGTGTTAGCGGTGTTGATGGCGGGGCTGATGATTCCGTCAGCAAGCGCCATCACCTGGAATTGGGATTGCTCGGTTGATCCCACGACCCTCGACAGCAACGCCGATGGCATCCCCGACTGGGTGGTGCGGGGCGGCGGCGCGTTCGACATGGGCAAGATATCGGCCGGGATCTGGTCGGGTGGGCAGGTCCTCGACAACCGGCCCTTGAACACCTACTCCTACTTCACGACCGTGGACATGGCCTGGAAGAGCAACGGCACCGACTGGAGCGCCGTGCTCTGGATGAACCTCGACTACACGAGGGTCAGCGACACGATGGTCACCTTCTCGCCCGTCCACATCCACCTCGAGGACGTGGGCGACACGCAGACGCTGCGCGTCTACAACGTCTACGCGAACTGGATCGAGAGGGAGATCGCGACGATCGAAGGTCTGCCCGATTGCCTCATCCAGATGCACCTGGACATCGACACCACGGCTGACACGATCGGGATCACGATCGATGGCGTTTCTCGCGGCGTCTACGGCTACACCGCCTGGGGCGACGCCAACGCCGACATGTTCGCCACGGTGTTGGGCGACAAGATGTGCCTCGATTACATCAACATCTATGTCGCGCCCGAACCGGCCACCATGCTGCTCCTGGGCACGGGCCTCCTGGGCCTGGTCGCCCTGAAGCGCCGCATGAAGTAACCCACCGCCCAGATGTGCCGAAGAGCCTCCGGAGGACCTCCGGGGGCTCTTCGCGTTTCAAGGGTGATGCGCCGGCGGCCGAGCCGCTTCGCCTCAGCGGAAGAGGTTGTAGCGCAGGACCCACCACACCGCCGCAAGGCCGTCGCGCCAGCCGATCTTCTTGCCCTCGCCGTAGGTGCGGCCGCTGTAGCTGATGGGGACCTCGTAGATGCGGCAGCCCGCGCGAGCGAGCTTCGCCGTGATCTCGGGCTCGAAGCCGAAGCGGTTGGACTTGATCGTGATGCCTTTCAGCACGCACGTCCTGAACGCCTTGTAGCCGACCTCCATGTCGGTGAGGTTGAGGTTGGTGAAGAGGTTCGAGAGGGCCGTGATGATCCGGTTGCCGATGTAGTGGCGGTAGTAGAGCACGCGGTGGGTTCCGCCCAGGAAGCGCGTGCCGAAGACGGCGTCGGCGCGGTCGTCGAGGATCGGCTTGAGCATCGCCGGGTAGTCGGCAGGATCGTACTCGAGGTCGGCGTCCTGGATCATGACGATGCCGCCGGCCGCGTGCTCGAGGGCGGTGCGGATCGCCGCGCCCTTGCCGCGGTTCCTCTCGTGGAAGAGCACGTGCACCGCGGCGTCGTCGATCCGGCCCAGCAGCTCGCGCGTGCCGTCGGTCGAGCAGTCGTCGACGACGATGATCTCCCTCCGGAGGTTGATGGGGGCGTCCTTGACGCGCGCGATGACGGTGAGGATGCTGGCTTTCTCGTTGTAGGTGGGGATGACGACGGAAAGCAGCGGCTTGTCGGCTCGCAGTGTTTCGTGGATGGCAGGTGCTCCCAATCTGCTACCGGATCTGGCGCAGGACGCTCATCGAGAAGGCGACGTCCACCTCCGGCAGCGAGGCTTGCACGAGATCGCCGGTGTCGAGGGCCAGCGACTTCATCTCGATGCGGGCGGCGGCATAGCCGTTGCGGAGGATGCCGCAGATGCGTTCCCATGCCCGGTCGGGCTTCGTTTCGAGGCGCTCGACCTGCTGGGCGGACCACTTCGAGCCCCAGTAGAAGCGGCGGTTGAGGCTGACGGTACCCCTGACGAGGTGCTCGATGAACTCGATGCGCGCCTTGAGCTCGTAGAGCGGGTCGTTGCGCACGGCGCAGCGCTCCAGGTGCGCCATGCGGCGGCAAGCGGCGGAGTACTGCGCGTAGACGCGCCTCGCCTGGTACTCGCGCGGGTATTCCTCGGCCAGCATCCTCTGCCACTGTGCCGCGAGGCCCTCGGGATCGAAGACCGGCACGGCATCGGCCAGCGACGCCAGCAGCCCCTCGGCTCTATCCTCGTCGCTTTCGGGCGGGAGTTCGGCGTTCCAGCAGAAGTTGGCGATCATCTGGCGCACCTGGTCCTTGCCGGCCATGAAGTGGAACTCCGGCACCACGCCGTGCAGCCGGAAGTGGTCGGTGTCGGGGTCGCCCGAGCGGCCGGCGCGGCACCTGGTGACGATCTCGCGGCGGCGCGTGTCGGATACCGGCTCGTCCCAGATCGCGATGAGGTCGAGGTCGTCGGGCGGCACGAAGCCGCGGGCGTAGGATCCGGTGATGAACATCCCGGCGAGGCCGCCCATGTTGGTGAAGCTTCGCCGGATCTGTTCGACGGCGAGGCGGGGCTTCTCCGGCAGGCTGTTGAGCACGTTTTCGTTCATCGCACACCGCACGCGGCGATCAGGCCTTGTGCATGAAGAAGTCGATGGTCCGCGAGAAACCTTCGCTCCGTGGCACCTCCGGCTCCCAGCCGAGGATGGTCCGGGCGCGCGTGATGTCGGGCTTGCGCACCTTGGGGTCGTCCGCGTTTTCCTTGGGCATCGGCACGAGGTTGACCTTGCTCTGCTTCGAGTTGGCGATTCCTTTCTCCTGGGCAAGCTGGAGGACCTCCCTGGCGGCCTCGAAGACCGTCACCTCGTCGGGGTTGCCGATGTTGACGGGCAGCACCTCGCCGGACATCAGCAGCAGGTAGATGCCGCGGATGAGGTCGGAGACGTAGCAGAAGCTCCGCGTCTGGTTGCCGTTGCCGTAGACGGTGAGGTCTTCGCCGCGGAGGGCCTGCGAGATGAAGTTCGGGAGGGCGCGGCCGTCGTCCAGCCGCATCCGCGGGCCGTAGGTGTTGAAAATCCGCACGATCCGCGTGTCGAGGTTGTGGTAGCGGTGGTAGGCCATGGTCATCGCCTCGGCGAATCGCTTGGCCTCGTCGTAGACGCCGCGGTAGCCGATGGGATTCACGTTGCCCCAGTAGTCTTCCCGCTGCGGGTGCACCAGCGGGTCGCCGTAGACTTCCGATGTGGACGCGAGCAGGAAGCGGGCCTGCTTCTGCTTGGCCAGCCCCAATGCCTTGTGCGTGCCGAGCGAGCCGACCTTGAGCGTGGGGATCGGGAGGCGCAGGTAGTCCACCGGGCTCGCCGGCGACGCGAAGTGCAGCACGAAGTTCACCTGCCCCTGGATGTAGATGTAGTTGGTCACGTCGTGCTTGACGAACGTGAACATCTCATTCCCGAGGAGGTGGGCGATGTTGTCGGTGTTGCCCGTCACGAGGTTGTCGATGCAGATGACCTCGTGGCCCTGGGCGAGCAGGTAATCGCAGAGGTGTGAGCCCAGGAAACCGGCCCCGCCCGTGACGACGCTTCTCATTCGATGCCCCTTCTGTTTCTCCCTATTCTCATTTTACCAGCATGTATCGGCGTGTTCAAGCCGTTGGTCGAGCCCGCAGCGACGAGGAGCAGGGGGAAAACTAGGGAAAACTAGGGACGCTTACGAATGGCGTGAAGTCAGGCGCTTTTGTACGATAACAATGTGTCAGCGTAGCGGCCCGCGCCCCGGCCCCTGCACATCGACACGCCCAAGGATCATTCGGCCGCAATGCGAATCAGCGCCTGTCTTCAGCACCAAGGGTGCGGCATATTACAGCCTATGGCAAAGCGACGCCCGAAGGGCGGAGCGACGCCATAGGTATGCGGCAACGACAGGCGCGAGCACTGAAGGTGCGGCAGAACAGAGCTCATGTTTCTGTGCAATCGCCTACCTGGGGCGACGCTCGGCCTGATAGGCCTTCGCTCTGCCCCAGGCTATAATATGCCGCACCCTTGGTGCTCAGAACAACGAGGAACTGCGCGACTGACATTGGCGGCATGAACCTGGCGCACCACGTATAAGAGCCTTAACTTCACGCCATTCGTAAGCGTCCCTAGTTTCCTAGTTTCTTGGCATGGAGTTTGAAAAGCTGAGCCTACCCCTTCAGGCCGGTCATGGCGATGCCGCGGATGAATACCCTCATCGCGAGGAAGAAGAGCACGATCAGCGGGAGGCTGAAGGCGGTCGACGCGGCCATCAGCAGGTGCCATGGCGTGCCGCCGTGCTCGGATGCGAAGGCCTGCAGCGACAGCGATAGCGTGAACTGCGACTGGTGGTTGAGGTAGATCAGCGGGCCGAGGAAGTCCTTCCAGGTGCCCAGGAAGGTGAAGAGGGCCACCATCGCGATGGCCGGCCGCGACAGCGGCACCACCACGTTCCAGAGGATCTCAAGCTCCGAGCAGCCGTCGATGCGGGCGGCGTCGAGGAGGTCCTTCGGCAGACCCAGGAAGAACTGCCGCAGCAGGAAGATGAAGAAGGCGGAGCCGAACCACGACGTCACCCACAGCGGCTTGAACGAGCCGATCCAGCCGAGGTCGCGGTAGAGGAGGTAGATGGGGATCATCACCACCGGGAACGGGATCATCATCGTGGCCATCGTGATGCCGAAGAGGAGGTCGCGGCCCCTGAACTCGAGGAAGGCAAAGCCGTAGGCGACGAGCATGGAGGAGATGACGGTGCCGGTCACGACCATCACGCAGAGGAACAGCGTGTTGAGCAGGCTGCGGCCGAACCTGATGCGGCTGAGTGCGGCGACGTAGTTGTAGGGGATGAGGCGGACGCTGGTGCGGATGGCGCTTTCGGGGAGGACGTCCCATGCGCGGCTGACGTCGCCGCCGGCCGAGCCGATCTCCTTCTGGTCGGTGTCTTCGGGCCGCCACTCGCGCACCAGCCAGAGCTTCTCGGCGGAGGGCTGGATCTGGCGGACGGGCGTTGCGGGGAGCGTGCGGCCGGAGCACAGCGTGAGCGTGCCCGTGCCGGGGTCGAAGCGGTTGCGGTCGTAGGCAAGGACGGTCATCTCCGGCGTGACGGGGGCGTTCATCAGCGCCAGCTCGGCCTTGTTGAAGACGGGGTACTTCTGCCAGGTGTCGGGGCCGAACGGCAGCCGCAGCTCGCCGGCGGAGAAGGCTTCGCCGGGACGAACGATCCACGCGGGGCTGCCCGGCCCGACGGTGATCTCGCGCTCGAGGACGACGCCGCAGTCCCGGCCGCCGAGCATTGCGCGATTGCCGGTGCCGACGAAGGCCTCGGCCACGCTGCGCGGGGGCCGCATCGTCTGGTCCAGCGGCTTCAGCGACGTCACGATCATCCACACCAGCGGCATGAGGAAGAACAGCCCGCCGACCGCGAGGATCGCGTGGATGATCATCGACTGGTGCCACGCGGGCCGTTTCTCTGTGACGTCAGCGCCCCGCATAGTAGACGTGCCCCCGGGAGATGCGGAACGTCAGCAGCGTGAGGATCACGATGACCAGGAACAGCACCCAGGCGACGGCCGAGGCGTAGCCGATGCGCTGGTACTGGAACGCCTGGTCGTAGATGAACATGGCGACCATCCTCGTCTTGTCTTCGGGGCCGCCGTTGGTCATGAT
>Ga0172365_10004291_pt1 | contig 10545 bp, 12 predicted proteins | sample LakKivSesite48cm_FD_114535 | JGI IMG/M metagenome (GOLD analysis project Ga0172365, IMG submission 114535) | Sediment microbial communities from Lake Kivu, Rwanda - Sediment site 48cm | ecosystem: Environmental > Aquatic > Freshwater > Lake > Sediment | place: Rwanda: Western Province, Lake... | reverse complement strand
GATCCTCGGCCCACCCAGCACCACCTCCATCTCCTGTCCACGAAGCGGATGATGCCGGCGCGTGAGTGTCACCCTCTTCGGCGTAGGGTGACGGTAATACATATTCTGTAACCGCTTACTCGTAGGGAATCACCCGGCGCAGCGACTCGAGCAGCTTGCGACTGCGCTCCGAGGCGGAAAGGCTGGTCGCAAGGTCGAGGGCAATTTCCACGACCGCATCGAGCTGACCCATGGTTGTTACTATGACATCATGTTGTATCTGAAACAACATCGCGATGGTTGTATTAGTGACAACATCGATGCGTAACCTGTTGTTTCAAAAGAGCCATCCTCAGTGGCATCGGGGTTGCTGTTTGTCCGGGCGAAAGCGAGGAGCAGAAGCCATGAACACTGCAGCAAGAGAGCCTGTCGCAGCGAACGACAACCGCGAGGACGTGTGGGCAGAGCGCTCACCATCCGAGATCATCGAATTCATCCTCAAGCGATTTCACGAGCCGCTCCACCGCGAGCTGCCCGGGCTCGTCGCCAGCGCGCGCAGAGTGGAGGCGGAAGCCAGCGGCGATCCACTGTGCCCGATCGGGATCGGTCAACACCTCGAGCAGATTCATGTCGCGGTGGAGAGTCACCTGGCCAAGGAAGAGAAGATCCTTTTTCCCCTGATCTTGGCGGGACGCGGGGGCGCGGCCTTCATGCCCATCAAGGTCATGATGGCGGAGCACGACGACCACCGGGCCAGCCTCGCGCGCACGCGGGCCCTGACCCGCAACTTCCATCTGCCCGACCACGCCTCGCCCGCCTGGCGCGCCCTTTGCCGCGACCTCGCCCGCTTGGAAGACGATCTGAATCAGCACATCGAGCTCGAAAACAACGTGCTCTTCACTCGCGTGATGGGCGACGAAAACCCCTGACTTCGCCCTGGAGATCACCATGCAGCTTTCAGCCAGCACCAAGATCAACGACCTGCTCTCGACCCACCCGTTCCTCGAGGATTTCCTGGTCGGCTACAACCCACATTTCAAGCTGCTGCGCAACAAGCTGACGCGGGCCACGGTGGGTCGGCTTGCCACCCTCGGGGCAGCGGCGCGCATCGCCTCGGTCGACCTCGACGCCCTTCTGCGCGATCTGGCGGACGCCATCGAGAAAGAGACCCAGGCGCGCCCCGAAGTCGCCGCCAGTCGCGCGGGAACAGACCGAGCCGAGCGCGTGGCCATGCTCGGCCACATCATCGGCGAGCTGCACGACGGCGGCGACCTGGCCACGGCGCGGGCGAAGTTCGTGCAAGCCGTGGGCGACATCGACGCGGGCGAGATCGCCTCGATGGAAGAAGAGATGATCCGCGGCGGCCTGCCCGTCTCCGAGGTCCAGCGTCTGTGCGACGTGCACGTGGGCGCCTTTCGCGATGCCCTGGACCGCAAGCAGGAGCTGGCGCCGGCGCCCGGCCACCCCGTGCACACGTACATGGCTGACAACAAGGTCATCGCCGGTCTTGCCACGCAGCTTGCCGAGATGGCGCGCAAGCTGGCAAGCGGGGACGGCGGCAAGGCCGAACTGCTGCCCACGGCGCGCGCCGTCCTCGATCGCTACGAGGGCATCGACAATCACTACAAGCGCAAGGAGAACCAGCTCTTTCCCATGCTCGAACGCCACGGCATCACCGGGCCGTCGCAAGTCATGTGGGGGGTGCACGACGACATCCGCGCGCAATGGAAGGCGGCGCGCGCGGCGCTGGAGGGCAACGATGTCCCGGGCTTCGCCGAGCGGACGCCGGGGCTCGCGCGCAACCTGGTCGAGATGATCTACAAGGAAGAGAAGATCCTCTTCCCGTTGGCCATGGAGAAGCTGACCGTCGAGGAATGGGCGGAGGAGAAGCGCGGCGAGGACGAGCTCGGCTATGTCTTGGCCAAGCCCGCGATCCCGCTGCGGCCGTCGTCGCTCAAGCTGGCGGGAGCCGCCGACGTGGCGGTGAGCCCGGCGGCCGCGATGCCCGCCGCGGCCTCGGGCCTCTTGCCGCTGGCAACCGGTGCCCTATCCCTCGAGGTGGTGGATCTCATCCTTCGTCACCTGCCCATCGACATCTCGTTCGTCGACGAGAACGACGTCGTCCGCTACTACTCCGAGGGCAAGGAGCGCATCTTCCCGCGCACGCCCGCCGCCATCGGCCGCACGGTGCAGAACTGCCATCCGCCCAAGAGCGTGGCCACCGTCAACCGCATCCTCGAATCGTTCCGAGACGGAAGCAAGGACACGGCCGAATTCTGGATCAACTTCGGCAGCCGTTTCGTTCACATCCGCTACTTGGCCGTGCGCGACAGCGGCGGCAAGTACCGCGGCTGCCTGGAAGTCACCCAAGATGTGGGCGCCATCCGCGCCCTTTCCGGTGAGCGCCGGCTGCTCGACTGGCATGAGTAGCAACAAGAAAGGAGTGAACGTGTCATGAGTCTTCCGCAAGCCCCTCTCGCAAGTGAACTGCCGACCGCGGAGCCCGTCGAACTGGCCAACCTGGTGGCCTACCAGGATGGCGGCGTGGTCAGCCGCACGCTGGTCAAAAAGAAGGGTGGCACGCTGACGGTGTTTGCCTTCGATCAAGGGCAGGCCCTGTCCGAACACACCGCCCCCTTCGACGCCATCGTGCAGGTGCTCGACGGCGAGGCGGAGCTGGTCATCGGCGGCAAGAGCGTGTCGGCCCGGCTCGGCCAGACCGTGCTCATGCCCGCCAACGTCCCCCACGCCGTGCATGCGACCAGCAAGTTCAAGATGCTGCTCACCATGGTGCGCGAGTAGCCTGGTACCTTTCCAGATCCGCTCTACATCTCTTCGCTGAATTCGAGGGGGAAGCGTTGTTTCATGGTCCGGTGCACCACGTCCTCGATCTCGTCCTCGGTGCGCAGGTGCATGACTTCCTCGGTCAGCTTCTCGGCTTCGCCGAGGCGCGTGGCGCGGATGATCGACTTCACCACCGGGATCTGGCGCGGCGCCATGGACAAGGAGCGCAGGCCGAGGCCAAGTAGAACCCAGCAGAAGCGCGGGTCGCCGGCCATGTCGCCGCACATGGCGACCGGCCTGCCGCACTGGTTGGCGGAGGCGACCACGCTCTTGACGGAGCGCAAGATGGCGGGGTGAAGCGGGTGATAGAGGTATCCGACATGCTCGTCCTGGCGGTCGGCGGCAAGTGAGTACTGGATGAGATCGTTGGTTCCGATCGACAGGAAGTCGCATTCCTGGCACAGCAGATCGACGGTGAGGGCGGCGCTGGGGGTCTCGATCATGGCGCCGAGGGGCACGTTGCGATCATGTTCGAGCCCTTCCTTGGCCAGCTCGTCGCACACGCTGGCGCACACCTCGCGCACCACGTGCATCTCGCCCACGCCTGAGATGAGCGGGAACATGATGCGCAAGGGACCCAAGGCCGCGGCCCGGTAGAAGGCACGCAGTTGGGCGCGGAAGAGATCCCGTCGCCACAGGGAGTAGCGAATCGAGCGCAGTCCGAGGGCGGGGTTGTTGCCGGCGGGGATGCGCACCGACATGGGCAGCTTGTCGCCGCCCAGGTCGAGAGTGCGGAAGATCACGCTGCGTCCCTCCATGGCGCGCAAGGCGGACACCGCGTGCTGGTACTGCTCTTCCTCGGTGGGTAGGGTGGAGCGTTCGAGGTAGAGGAATTCCGTGCGGAACAGCCCCACGGCATCGGCGCCGAGTTCCACCGAGACCGGGATCTCTTCCAGGAGCTCGACGTTGGCCGCGAGCTGGATGCGCACGCTGTCGAGCGTGGTCGCGGGCGCCTCGCGCGCCTTGGCCAGGCGCTCGGCTTGCACCAGGTCGCGCGCGGCGCGATCGGCGAAGCGCTCTTGGATGCCGAAGTCGGGTTCGAGAATGACCTCGCCGCGGCCGCCGTCCACGATGACGGTCAAGCCGCTGCGGATGTGCTGGACGAAGTCCTGGATCCCGGCCACCAGGGGCAGGCCCAAGGCGCGCGCCACCAGGGCCGCGTGCGAGGTCTTGCCGCCGCCCTCGGTGAAAAAGCCGCTCACCCCGGCCCGCCCGAGCTGGGTGATGTCGGCGGGGGACAGGTCGTGCGCGAACACCACCGCGCCCTTGGGCACGCCCTCATGGCCGGGCGGGGTCATGCCCATCAGGTTGCGCAGGATGCGCTCGCCGATCATGTCGATGTCGCTGCGTCGTTCGCGGAAGTAGGGATCCTCGATGCTGGCGAACACCAGTTGGATCTGATCGAGGGCGCGGCGCAGGGCCCATTCCGCCGATACCTGATCGTGGCGGATGATCTTGCCCGTCTCCTCGACCAGGTGGACGTCGGCCAGCATCATGCGGTGGGCTTCCAGGATGCGGTACTCCTGGCCGTCGCCCACCTGTTCCACGATCTGCTGCTGGATGCGACGAAGCTGGGCATCGCTGCGGGCAAGCGCGTCCTCGAAGCGGCGCAGCTCCTGATCGACCTCGTCGGCGAAAATGCGGCGCTCCTGCACCTCGACGCGCCCGCCGAGGAAATGGGCCACACCCATGGCGATGCCGGGCGATGCGCCGACCCCTGCGAGCCTAATCATTCACGATCCCCTCCCCGAATCCATTGTCGATCAGGTCGGCCAGCGCGGCCACGGCCTCCGCGGCATTGGGCCCCTCGGCCTCGATGATGATGTTGAGGCCGACGGCAGCGACCAGGGTCAAAAGCCCCATGATGCTCTTGCCGTTGACGGCAGACCCGTCCTTGATGACCCTGATGTCGGACTTGTAGTGGCCGGCGAGCTGCACGAATTTCACCGCGGCCCGCGCGTGCATACCGGCGCGATTGCGTATCTTTCTTTCCTGGCGAACGACCTGCAGAGCGGGCTCCGCCACGTCAGTCTTTCCCTCCCACCGGGAACTTGTTGGTCATCTCCGAGCCGATGCGGATGGAACGTCGGCCGCATTCCTGCATCTCTACCGCCAGAGCCGCGGGCGACAGCCGGCAGCGGTCGAGGGTGGCCAGCTTGAGCAGCATGGGCAGGTTCACCCCACACACCACCTCGGCGGCGCGCGTGCCGTCGGCCATGGTCATGGAGACATTGAAGGGGGTCGAACCATGCACATCCACGAGGAGCAGCACGCCCGCCCCGTCGTCGACCTGGCCGCAGGCCTGCGCCACCTTGTGCATGATCGAGGCGCTGTCCTCGCCGGCCGACACGCAGGAGGCGGCGATGTTGGGAATAGTCCCTACCACCCGGCGCGCGGCCTCGATGAGAGCGAAGGCGACCTGGTCGTGCGACACCACGACCACGCCCACCATCGGCTCAATGGTTCTGTTGCTGAGGGGAGACATCGTGCTTCCGAGATCGGGCTTTGGCGAATCCGCGTGGTCCGCGGCGAGCTTCGCCCGACGCGGACCTTCGTGGGAGGGTTTGGGAACCCTCCCAGGGTTCCCATGTTGTAGATACCATGGGATAGCTTACAACTTCTGACGAGGATAGCGAGTGGGTTTGCGACGCCGACGTCACTTCTGACCTTCAAGCCCGGAGCGGCCGCGGGCGATATCGCGGTGCTTGACCTCGACTTGGAAGGCGCGCAGACGCTGGCCGAGCTCGCTGGCGATGACCACGGAGCGGTGCCGGCCCCCGGTGCAGCCGACGGCGATGGTGGCGTAGGTCTTGCCCTCGCGCTCGAAGGCGGCGACGCACAAGGTGAGCAGCTCCTCGGCCTTTTCCAGAAACAGGCGTGTCTCCGGGCTCTCCATCACGTAGGCGCGCACGGCCTCGGCTTCGCCGGACAAGGCGGACAAGGAGCTGACGAAGAAGGGGTTGGGCAAGAAGCGCACGTCGAGCACGATGTCGGCCTCGGTGGGCAGGCCGTACTTGAAGCCGAAGGACATCACGGTCACGGCCAGGTTGCCCTCGGCGCGGCCATAGCGGCCGAGCACGATACTGCGCAAGCCGTGCACGTTGAGCTCACCGGTGTCGATGATGGCGGTGGCTTCCGTGCGCAGGGTGGCAAGCCGGGCCCGCTCGGCCTCGATGTCGGCGCGGATGTCCTTGCCGAGGAGGGGATGGCGCCGCCGGGTTTCCGAGAAGCGTCGGATGAGGATTTCGTCGGGTGCGTCGAGGAAAAGGACGTCGATGGAATGCCCCACCGCGCGCAGATCGGCAAGCACGCGCGAGGTATCGGTCAGGAAATCACCGCTGCGGGCGTCGACCACCAGACCCGCCCGCGTGACTTCTTCGCGCCCGGCCAGAAGCTCGATGAACTTGGGCAGAAGCGCCATGGGCAGATTGTCGACGCAATAGAAGCCGAGATCCTCGAGGGCGCTCTTGACCGTGGTCTTGCCCGCGCCCGAGACCCCGGTGATCACGACCAGCTTCACGGCTACTCCACATCGCCCCGGAAGCGGCGCTGGCGGGCCTCGGCCAGGGCTTGATCGAGGCGTTCCTGGAACTCGCGGGCGGCGTGGTGGCCGCGCACCTGCAGGAGGCGGTTGCGCGCCGCCACCTCGACCAGCGAGCTGACGTTGCGGCCGGGGCTCACGGGGATGCGCAGCATGGGCACGGACACGTCGAGAATGGAGTAGGTCTGGTCGTCGAGCCCGACCCAATCCGCGGCTTCGGATTCATCCCAGCGCACCAGCTCCATCACCAGCTCGACACGCTTCTCGTCGCGTACCGAGGCCACCCCGAACATGTCCTTGATGTTGATGATACCGATGCCGCGCACCTCCATGTGGTGCTTGATGAGCTCGGCCGACCAGCCCACCACGGTGTCGTGGCCGGTGCGCCGGACCTCGACCAGGTCGTCGGCCACCATGCGGTGGCCGCGCATGACCAGTTCCAAGGCGGCTTCCGACTTGCCGATGCCGCTCTTGCCGAGGAGCAGGATGCCCACCCCGAGCACGTCCATGAGCACGCCGTGGATGCTGGCCGCGGGGGCGAGCTCGCGCTCGATGTAGTTCTGGATCGACTGGATGGCGACCGACGAGCGCAGGGGGGTTCGCAAGAGCGGCACGCCCAGGCGATCCGCGGCCTCGAACAGCTCGATGGGAACGTCGAGGCCCTTGGTCACCACGATGCATGCGGGTTCGAGAGCCATGAAGGTCTCGATCCCGTGGCGCGCCTCCTCGACGGGCAGACTGGTCAGGTAGGCGAGCTCGGTGGCGCCCAGGATCTGCACCCGCTCGGGCTGCACCTGGCGCACGAAGCCGGCCAAGGCCAGGCCGGGTTTCTGCACGCGGTGGAAGGCCACCCGCCGCCCGAGGCCGGACTCGCCCGCCAGAAGGACCAGGCGCAGGCCTGCGGCCTCGCTCAGAAGGGAGCGGACCGTGAGGGTCGTTCCCAGGCCGTTGTTGTCACTCAATGCTTGGAATCCTCCTCCGCGATGATGTGGTACATGGCTTCGCCGTCCCCAGCATCCATCAGTCTGCGCCTGAATTCGGCTTGGCGAAAGAGTTGTGAAAGCCGCGCCAGGGCCTTCAAGTGATCCCCGGCGGAGTCGGCGGGTGCAACCAACATGAAGACGAGATGGGTGGGCTTGCCGTCGAGGGAATCGAAGGCCAGCCCGGCCGGCGACCGGCCGAGGGCGCCGACCAGGCGATCGATGGAGTCGAGCTTGCCGTGGGGTATGGCGATCCCGTCGCCGATCGCGGTGGTGGCGGTGAGCTCGCGCTCTTCGAGCAGGCGGCGAAGCACAGCCGCGTCGATGGTGCCCGGCGCGCCCGATTCCTGATGGCGCGCTGCCACACACCTCGACATCTCCGTCAAGACCTCCGCCTTCGTCGCGCCCGCGAGCGCGGGAATGATGGCCTCGGGGCAGAGGAAGTCGGCGACCTTCATGGGCTTCGGCAAACCCGATGCGTCGGCCCTAGCCGGAGAGGGCGAGAACCCCGGTTTCGATGAGACCGTAGTTCCCGTCCTTGCGGCGGTAGAGGACCGAAAGCGTGTTCTTCTCGGCATCCACGAACACGAGCACGTCGCGCTCGACCAGGTTGAGCTGCATGGCCGCGTCGCGCAGGGCGAGGGTACGGACCTCCTCGGTGGCGTCGCGGATGACCGGGATCTCGCCGCTGGGCGGCTTGCTGTCGAGCGCGGCGCCCGGCTGAGGCTCGAGGTTCTCGGCCGCGACCACGGTTTGGCGGACTTGCAGGTGGGGGCCGCCGTGCGGCTTGTGGGTGCGGATCTTCTCCTTCCACTTGCGCACCTGACGCTCGATGCGCGCCACCGCGAGATCGATGGAGGAGTACATGTCCTCGGTGGTCTCGCGCGCCTGGATCACGATGCCGTTGGGCAGGGTGAGGGAAAACTCGGCCGTGTGGTTGTGGTTGCGCTCCACGGAGAACGTCCCGTGCGCGGCGATGGGATCGCGGCTGAAGTACTTCTTGATCTTCTCCAGCCGCTCCTCCGCGTAGTCCTTGACGGCGGGGGAAGCTTCCATGTGGCGGAACGTGGTCGAAAGCTGCATCGAAATGGGCCTCCAGGGGAAATTGGGATCGAGGACGGGTAGGACTAGAAGACTTGCTTGCGCTTGCTGCTCGGCTGAATACGCAACTGCTCGCGGTACTTGGCCACGGTTCGGCGCGCGATCTCGATGTTCTGCTCGCGCAACATGTCCACGATGCGTTGGTCGGAATGGGGGTGCTTGGGATCCTCATTGGCGACGATCTGCTTGATCTTCAGCTTGACCGCCTCGGAGGCCAGGTCGTCGCCGTTGCTGCGGGTGATGCCGGAGTTGAAAAAGTACTTGAGCTCGAAGATGCCTTGCGGGGTGTGGACGTACTTGTTGGTGGTCACGCGCGACACGGTCGACTCGTGCATGCCGATGTCGTCAGCCACGTCGCGCAGGATGAGCGGCTTCAAGTAGGCTGAGCCTTTCTCGAAGAACTCGCGCTGGAAGCGCAAGATCGACTCGGTCACCCGCACGATGGTGCGCTGGCGTTGCTGGATGGAGCGGATGAGCCACTGGGCGCTGCGCAGGCGCTCCTGGATGTACTCGCGCGCCTTGGGGCCCTTGGTGAGCGCGATCCGGTAGAAGTCCGAGATCTTGAGCTTGGGCAGGCCGTCGTCGTTGGCCACCACGAAGTACTTGTCGCCCACCTTCTGGATCTGCACGTCGGGGGTGATGTAGTTGGATTCCTCGTCGGTGTAGGCGCGCCCGGGCTTGGGATCGAAGCCGAGTACCACCTTGGTCGCCTCGTACACCTCCTCCAAGGGCTGGTTCAGATCCTTGGCGATGGCGGCGTAGTTGCGCTTCTCCAGGTTGTGCAGGTGCTTGGTGATGATGCCGAGCACGACGTCATCATCGGCGCCTATGTGGTGGGCCTGAAGCAGCAAACACTCCTGCAGGCTGCGCGCCGCGACGCCGGGCGGGTCGAATTCCTGCACCCGCGCCAGAACCTCCTCCACGAATCGGATGGAAACCCCGGCCTCCTCGGCCAGATCCTCGACGGGATCATCGAGGTACCCGTCGGGAGTCAGATTGCCGATGATGAGGAGGGCCACCACCTCCTGCTCCTTCGAGAAGCCGCGCGTCAGCTTGAGCTGCCATTCCAGGTGGTCGAAGAGTGAGGTGCCCCGGGTGAGCGTGGCTTCGACGGAAGGCAGCTCCTCCGAGGTGGGCCGGTAGCTCGGCATGGGGGCGGCCATGGACTGGTTCTCGAGGTAGGTGTCCCAGTCGAAGTCGGCCACCGCCTCGTCGGAGCGGGTGTCGGCCTTGACCTCGGCGGTATTCTCGACCTTCTCGCTCGCCACCTGCGCCACCAAGGTCTCGGTCTCGCCGATGCGCTCGGTTTCGGCCTCGCGCACCACCTCCGCGGCCTGCTCCTCGGCACTCCCGGGCTTCGGCTGTTCGGCCGAGACTTCGAGCGCGTCCTCCAGCACGGGGTTCTCCAGGAGTTCATCACGCACCATGTCTACCAGCTCGATCCGGGAAAGCTGGAGAAGCTTGATCGCCTGCTGCAGCTGCGGCGTCATGACGAGCTGCTGCGAAAGCTTCAGATGCTGTTTGAGCTCCATGGACATTGCGTCACCAGATACCGTCCCCTCAACCTCCCTAGGACTACCCGATAATTGATAGCATCGCGCGCCGGCTTGGGAAAGTAAAAGCCTTCCGTGGTACGCCGATTGCTAGGCAGCGGTGCCTGCACAATTCACGAGTAAAAACAAGGGGCTATGGCTAGCCCAGCGCAAGACGCAGGGGAGGGCGGGGGCATTCACGCCAAGGGGCGCGCTTCGAGGACGATGGGGAACTTGCGACGCTTTTCCTGGCGGGTGCGCAGAGCCGCTCCGATGAAGGATCGGAAGAGCGGGTGTGGATTCTGAGGGCGGGACTTGAACTCGGGGTGGAACTGGCATCCCACGAAATAGGGATGGTTGCGCAGCTCGATCATCTCGACGAGACGGCCGTCCGGAGATGTGCCCGAGATCACTAGACCGGCGGCCGCCAGGCGGTCGCGATAGTCGTTGTTCACCTCGTAGCGGTGGCGGTGCCGTTCCGATATTTCGCGCATCCCATAGGCGGCCTCGGCGCGCGTGCCGGTAGCCAGGATGCAAGGGTACGCCCCCAAGCGCATGGTGGCGCCCT
>Ga0172365_10004285_pt1 | contig 10552 bp, 19 predicted proteins | sample LakKivSesite48cm_FD_114535 | JGI IMG/M metagenome (GOLD analysis project Ga0172365, IMG submission 114535) | Sediment microbial communities from Lake Kivu, Rwanda - Sediment site 48cm | ecosystem: Environmental > Aquatic > Freshwater > Lake > Sediment | place: Rwanda: Western Province, Lake... | reverse complement strand
GGCAGCCGCAAAATGGAGCGGGCATCCTCGAATATTGCGACGCTTGCGGGTTCATGTGTCCCACAGCCTCAAGCCCAAGTGGAGAACCACCCTGCTTCCGCTCCAAAAAGAAGTGTGGAAGATTAACTTCCAGTGATTCCTTCCTGCAACTTCTGGATAATCAGTCAAAAAAGTCCGGCAGACATACCGCGAATTGTACTCGCCGTTGCACGCCTGAGCGTCAACCAGGCTGGGTGGAGGCGACTGATAGCGTACAAAGACGGCTTGCGTCTCACCCAGCCATAACTACGAACAAAAGTTCACACACTACGGTAGTACGATACGTTGGCTGCACCAATACTGTAGGTGGCGCTGGTTACATGGAAACTTTCGGTCGTCGATTCCTGGATGCTGTTTCCTTGACGGTGGCGGCATGTCGATGACTGGAAGGCATGGTTTGAAACTTCCGCATGTCTCGCACCGTTGATTGCCCTCCATGTCCTGTTTGACTCGTCCGCCACATTGACTGCATCGTCCGACAATCATTTCTATGCTCCTTGTTGTTGGTTTTTTACTGCCCAGATGCTGCACACTCGGCGTTGATATCTTGTTCTGCCGACAACAGGGCGTGTTGGATTGCGCCCATGTCCGCAAACGTGAAGTCGCCACCCTTGGACGCCAGTTTGCTGCTGATTTCTTTCAGCTTGGCCATTCCCTGCACTGGGTCAGAGTGCGACTTGGCTTGGGAGATGGCGTTTAGCACGTAGGCTGTGCGGCCAGCGCTATCGGAGTTGGACCACGAGAACGGTGGTTTCTTGGGTTGTGTTGGGGGTGGTGCGAAGCCAGCTTTGCCCGTATTAGGAGGTGGCTGGTCGGCAAGTTGGTCACGGTATTTGCTGCCATCCCAGTTTCCGAGGTAGATTTCGGCAGCCACGCCGATCATCTTCATGGCAACGCTTAAGGCGTCAGTGATCGCCCCTTTGTATGCCTCATCGTCGTTGTGTATGCCGTTCGACTCTTGTACGACGAGTTTGCGACCACCGACTCCTGGAATAGCGTAGCTCCACACATCGTTTAGTTTGACATAGAGAGACACTTGAGCGAACGCGAAGACCTCCACACCATTCCCTGGCTCCAGCCACAGTCGGTCGATGGTGTACTTCCAGCCTACGCCGCAGACGCCGAACACCTCAGTCATCACTTGGTATCTGAATTGGGGGTTGATGTCCGACTTTCCTCTTAACCTTCCAGCCTGAATTTGTTTCAATGCGGTTTTTGGCGGACGAGAGAATTTATTCCACAGTTCGAGGCTCATGTTAGTCTCCTGTTATGATGCTAGTTGACGTTTGTATCCAACTGGCATAATCGCTTCAGTTGGAGTGTATCCGCTTCTCAACCTTCTTCCAATTGTCTGGCGTGGTAGTGACAATATCTCTTCTCACTCTGACATGCAGTGCGTTTCCCCGTTCACCGTCAAGAGTACGCTGGTTCGTCGGTTTCGGCATTGCGTTTTTTGCGTAACCCAGCGGCAATTTTCTTTGCAATTTCGTTCTTCCATAACACGACTCCGTTCGTGTTTACTCCGGGTATGCCCAAGCTGGGATTGCACGCTTCGGGATGTTGACTTCATCTTGCAGTTCGTCGCGCCACACTCCCGACTCTTGGCAACGACGAACGATGTTGATTGCCTTCTGTCGCCAAGCCTCTCCGACGTTGCGGTAAGCTGTGGTCCAGTGGATGTAGACAGCGTGTGGCTCTGACTTTCCTACACAAACGACGCCTGACGCACACGGCCTGCCCGTCAGTGCTTCAATGCCCATTGGGTAGTGGGCGGCTACGCTCAGGTCGTAACGACGCGCGAACATAGGGGAGAACGACGACATCGACAGCCAGTATTCTGGCGTTGGGTCGGTGGTGGTTTTCAGGTCCAAATGAGCGTCGTACTCGCCGGTCAACTCCAAGAACCAGTCGGGTTTGCATTTGAACTTCAGGTCTCCTTCTTCCCAGCCGATGGCCCGCTCAATGTGAATCTGTTTGGCTTCACCGAGTAGACTCTTGAGCGTCGGTTCTGCGAGCACGGATTTAGCCATCGCGTGGGCTTTGTCGCGAGTCTCGGCGGTGATGACCGTCTTCCCAATGCACGAAGCCTGAAACTCTTTCAATGCCACACGGCCGTCTTTTGTTCTGCCGTCTATCCCTGCCGGTCGGCATGCGTATAGCGAGTCGAACGTGTCCGGCTCCAAAACGAGAGCATGGACACATGACCCTAGAATCATGTCGTCGGTCGGTTCGTGCTGGCGTTCACGCGAGACGAAGTATTCGTAGTAGAGTTGCGGGCACTCTAGGGCTTGCATCAGCATGGTTGAGCCAATGCGGGTTGCGTCTGCGTGGTAACATTTATTATCTACCGGGATGACTGTGGCGTTCATGGGTTCCTTTCGGGTTAAGTGCCGCCTCGGGGTTACGAACCTCGCTCCACGAAAATACCACGGGCCAACGGGGAATCGTTGTGGAGTCCACCAAGAAGGCGGCGTTGGCTGTCTCTCCAGCCTGTCACACCACTTTCAAGGCCACCGCCAAGTCGCTAGGTGTCGCGAAACGTGCCTCCCATTACAGGAGGGTTCGCATGGCTGTCTCCTTTCATTCTGGCTTTCCACCGTTTCCAGTTTGTGCCTCTCTGAACTACAACCATCGTTGGCAGATGATACTACGCCGTCGCTGGCGTGTCAATATCAGTTTCTTTGAACCAGTCGAGCGCGTCGGACAGTTCGGTTTCGGTGTACACCTTGGCGAGGAAGTTGCGGGCGATGTCCACGTTCCCGTCTGTCAAAGTGGTGTACTTCGCCAGCGTGTCGAGCACTTTGCGATACTTGGCGTTGTCCTCGCGGACGCCCTGCCAGTCGTCCCACACGCCTTGCACGGCTTCCTTGACGGTCTTGACTGCTGTGTCGTAGGCAGCCCTCGCCTTGTTGTTCGCCGTCTGGATTGCCGCTAGTTTCTTGGCGTTGGCTTTCACGGCGAGCATTTGAGATTCGTTGGGCAGTTGACGAGGTTTAATCGACATCTCCGTGCATGGCTGCACCCACGGCACGCTGTGGCGGTAGTCACTCTCCACCTCAAGCGGTTTGGCGTCGATGAACGCCTTGGCTTGCGCTGCTGTGGCGAAACAGAACTTCGTGCTTGTGTCGCTGTACTGCCCCTTGTAGAAGACCTCGAAGTATTCGTTCGTCTGAGGCTTGACACTGAGTTCGTCTTGCAGAATTGGCGGGTCGATTTTGACGACGCCCTTCTCCATGAGTTCTACGTCGAGAAACGCTTCGACTTGTTCGCGAGTGAGGGCGGCGCGTTCACGGGGTGAGAGGTTCCAATATCGGTTCATGGGTTCTCCTGGGTAGGGTGTAGTATCACACTTGAATGGGACTTGCTTTTTGGTGGATGGGCTCTGGGTGTCTTCGGACCTTATCCCGTGAACACTAACAAGACGTACAGAGCGAGTGCTGCCACGAGGCTGCCGACAATCCACTGCGTTCTCTTGCTCATGATTCGCACCAGGTTGGTAGACTGCCAGCCGCATCTAACTCACGCAGTTGGCTGAGTTCGTAGAAGTCGATATCCTCTCCGTCGCCGTCGCACCAGTCACACCAACTACCGTCAGGTCCGTCGTGGTCGTCGGTGGAGTCGAACACCGACAGCCCACCTGCGTTGCAGTAATCGGGCTTGATACGATGTTTGAATTGAAACAGGTCGTATTCTGCAAGCGTGTCGAGTATTTGTTTGGCTTCCACAACCGAGGCAACCGGAATGATAAAAGACTTGCCAGGAATTTGTGGAACCCACCAAACACGCAGGTCGCCGTGTTTCGGTTTCATAGGTTTATTCTCCTACACTCTCTTAGTAAAGTCAATTGCAAGTTCTTCGGCAGTCAGCGGGCACGCCGGGTTGGCTTCACGGAACTGCTCTGCCATCTTGCCCAGCAACCGCTGTCGGTCGCGGTCGGTGTACAGCGGGTTTTCGCACCACTCCGCGTAGGCTGGCTCGGCGGGCACGTAGTTAAAGAACGCATCAGACCATTTGGCACGGTTCACTCGTCGGTCTCCGCGATAGGTCGATGGGCAAAGTCCTCCTCGCACCAGGAAAGGACTTCTTGGTCGAACTCGGGTTCTACACTGAGTAGCGCGTTCGCGCGGTGAAAAGCGTCAGGTTGGTGGTACTGCCCAATCGGTCCACCAATCGCCACGACGCACCATGTGAAACTCTCGACGCCGCCTGACACCTCGTTGTAGTCGTCCATGAATTGTGGCGTAGCTTCGTAGGCGACTTCGATGGTCAACGCGACGGGCGTAGGCCAGTCGAAGCGGTCAATGAACTTGCGGAATCGGTTCACTTGCGTGTCCTTTCTCTGGCATTGTCTCGCAGAATCGCGACCTCCCGTGGTGCTCCGAACCCAAGTCGGCAGATGCCGTACTCTGCTTCTTGCACGAACACGGTGATTTCAATTCCGCCTTTTGGAACGACAGTCCCCTCGTGGATACGGATGTAGACCTTCTCGTCCAGTTTGCGGGTAAGGACCAGCATGGAACTCCTCCGTGAGAAAAACAGGAAACGGTGTGAAAATTGCCTGGACAACAAAAGCGTTGCGTAGTATACTACGTCCATGTCAAGTAAGCAAGAGAAGATTGCTAAGTTGTTTGAGGAAGGGCACAGTCCCTTCGCTATCGCGTCCAAGCTCTCTCTATCGGTGGCTACCGTCCACAAAATCCTTCGCGAGATGGGCGTGTCTGAGCAACCGCCGCCTGGGTATATTCCAGTACGTGAGGCGGCTAAGAGGTTTAAGGTTAGTGTGTACGAGATTGTATGGGGTATCTGGTATGGCGAACTAAAGTCAGTCGTGCGGATTGGGCATCGCGTCTACGTTCTTCCCGAGGCGGTGGAGGTCTGGATTCGTGATGAACCGGCTAGGAATAGGCGCAAGTGGCTGGAGCGTCAGGCGAAGTCCGTGGCATCCAACGCCAAGCGTGGTCAATGACTTCTTGGCGAGCTATCAATGCTCGGTGTATCTCTTCGTCAATCGTGTCCTCAGCGACGAGCGAGTAGATAATCACAGGTTGCTTCTGTGGCGGGCGGTGTAGACGTGCTATCTTCTGCACGTAGTTCTTTAGTTCCCATGTCGGGCTGTAGTCCACACCGATTCGGGCGTCCGACAGGTCGATACCCGCTCCACCTGATTGCTCTTGGACTCCGACGACATTTAACCCCTTGGTCATAACGGCGTTCTCGTCAATGCCGTCCTTACGACGACCGCTAATCTCTCCGTATGTTAAGTCTAGCCTCTCTGCCGCACTCTGCACTGTGTCCAGGTCGTGTTTGAACCGCACGAACACCACGACAGGCATGCCGCCAGCTTCGTCGAGCACGTCGGCAAGACATTCTGCTTTGCCAGTGTCTATCTGTTCTGGACGGCCACCCAAGTCCGGCAGGTATCCGCTGGTGATTTGCTGGAGTCGCATCGTAATAGAGTAGCTGTCTTGCACGTCCAACCAATGCCCGGTCGATATTTCGTAACCATACCCCGCTGCGATGGAGTCGTACAATCGTCTTGCGCCATTCGACAGGCGAAATGACCGCTGTTCAATCGTCAGCGGCGGCAGGTTCAATACTACGTTTTCGGAACGGTAGGTTATCTTGGCAAGCCGTTTCAGGAACGCCTTTGGGTTGCAAACACCGTGCATCATCTCGTCGGGCGGCACAAACAGCGGTACGCCTTGCAACAAACACTGCTGGTTGTGCTTGGCAATCGCTTTGCGGAGCGGTACGGTGTATCGGTTCTCGTACAACCAGCGAAACTCTGCGAAGTCGTCACCAAATACAGTGGGGTCAAGAAACCGTGCGATTCCCCAAATGGATAACGGAGACTGGGTGAGCGGAGTTCCGGTCAACGCCAAGCGTCGCGTTGCTTTTGGTCGTAACTCGGCGCAGAACTCCGACACTTTACTCTGCCCACTGATTCGGTGGGCTTCGTCGAGTATCACACAGTCCCAACGGCGGGAGAGTAGCCATTGGGCTTGGGGCCATCTCCAGATCGACTCGTAATTTGTTACCAAATACAACGGTTTTGTTGTATTCCATGCGTCGTCAGCCTGGGCGGTTCGCTTGCGTACAGAGCCTTTGTCGAGAATCACCGCCTCGTGGTCGCGGTTAGAATGCTTGGCTAATTCTCTTCGCCAGACTCCACGAATCCCCGCCGGTGCCACCACGAGACATCGTTGCGTGTTCCAGCGATCCGTCAACGCGATGGCTGTTGCTGATTTGCCTTCGCCCATCCGCATGCCTAGCAGGCTAGCTTCGCGATTCTCGGCGAAGTCGAAGCCTTTCTGTTGATGTGGCCACAGCGTCGTCGCCATTGGTCACTCCATCCCGTTGTAGTACGCCTGCAATTCTCCAGCCAACGCCGTCAGCGTCTCCACCATCTTCGGTATCAGAATCTTCTGCGCAGTCGCCGAGTTGTCAGCATCGCCGAACGCGCTCTTTGGGTAGACAGCAAGTTGCCACGGTTGGTCGCAACTGGAGTACAGGACTAGCGACACATCGCCGTGTGGCAGCGACATGAGATCGCGGTCTAGTCGTGTTGGTTCTTGTTGTGGTGCAGGGTGAAACTTACTCATTGGTTCCTCCTTCTCCAAGTAAGGTTGTACCGAAAGACCCTCGGCGCAGGTGAGTCCTCGCCGAGAGGGGAAAAGCTATCGCCGCACTGCTCTGCCGCCGATTGTCTTCGCTAATGATCGTTCAAGCCAAGGCACTCGCAAACTTCCCTCGCCTTCGCACGGCGACCGTTCTCGAATGCCGTTTGCGTAACGCGGCGAACCATCGCTAGGATGGCCGTTGGGCGCATAGTAGCCAGCGCTTGTTCAAAGACAAAATCCTCAATCCACGATGGGTCCGCCTGTTTGGCAATCATGCCGGAGATCGCTCGCCCAACTTCCGACTCCTTGTTGATCTTCCCGCCGATCGCGTACTTATAGTTGTGCCACCAATACTCACAGTCGTTGGCCGAAATGTCGTAACCGTGGACACCAACAGCTGAATGGGCGTCAACTGGATCGCCGATCTGAAAATCATCCCACATGTCTCAACTCCCACCCTGGTGTATGTTTACTCACGGGTATTTCCTTTCAAGGTAGCATCGCACGGCTATCAGCGCGGCGATGAGTGTTAGCGCCAGCACGGCTTGCATCACTCCTCCTCTTGGCTTGGTGGTACGTCATTCTGGAGTGCCCCAGCGTCCAGCAGTCGGTTCGCTATGGCATCCGCCTCTTGGATAGCGCGATTCAGCGTCTCATGCACGGCGAATGGCATGTTCGCACGGTGCGCCGCAGCGGTTTTATAGAGTAGGTTGCGCACACGACCTAGTTGTTCGTACACCTGTCGCATTGGGTTCTCCTGTGGTAAGCGTTCGGCGTGGTAGTACATAGCCGCCGATATACGTTCCCAAGTGAAGTCGATAGGACATCCCTCGTCATCGACAAAACTACCCTGTGTCATTTGTCCTCGCATGGCGTCTCCTTATTGCGTTGAGCCAACAATGTGGCGGTTATTTGATAGCTGCGTTCATCGACATGGCCCTCGGCTACACCGCGTAGGTCGGGCCGCAGTTCCCGTGTCCGGCAGTCTAGGCCACCGCTCCGGTCGTGCGGTGCGGATTATAGACGATGGTGACACGCACCGTTTCGCCGTCGCGCAGTCGCACGTCTGGCAAAAAGCAGAATCGACTCGTGGACGGCAGTTCCGGCGCGTCGATATCGACGCACGTGCCGCCGACTCCAGACGAGAGGACGCGGGCAGGGTAGGTTCGTCCAATTTCTGGCATCGGGTTCACAGGTCCACCGAAAACTTCGCGATTGAAACTCATCGTCCCATCCTCCTGCCGGACCCGCCGGCTCGGTCTACACCCGCCATCCCCAGCGGTGCGAGAGGTAGGCGCACCGTGGGGAAAAGTGCCGAACCCTAGCACGGCACTTGGCGGATGTATCGTTAGTCTAGCCGAACGTGGCACGCGCTGCAAACGTGGTGTTCCTCTTTAAGGAAGAACGCTATCGGAATCAGTGCCAGTCCGATAACGAACGGTGTGAGGCAGAAGCCCGCCAGCAGGCAGATAATGCCAGCGACGGACATACGCTTCTGAATCTCAGGTTGTGTGCGAGTGTGACAGAACGGGCAAAGTACCATGGTGGTACTCCTTACAATTGTGGTAAACGATTTCTGGCGTATGGCCCTGCTCACACCAGGGCCACGTACCGGATACCGTTGTCTACGATTCGTCGTCATCCGCGAAGATCGCCACCTCCGGGCTGGCGTTCTCAAGCTCCTGTTGCAGGGTGGCGATTGCGTTCCGCGAGTTCGCCAGCGACTTCAGGGTTCCACGGAGTGCATCATCGGGAATCTTGACCAAGAATCCTGCCAGCGTATCACGCTGTTTCTCAGCCTTGTCTGCGCGATTTGTCAGTGTGGCGATGTCTTCCGCCAAGAGTTCACGGGCTTCTACTATCTTCGCCTGGCGAGCAGCCTTCTCCGCCTCCGCCGCTTCCTCGTTCACACGTCGTTGCCACTCATCAACCTCGTGCTTGGCGCGACGGTCGGTGAGTCGTGCATCCATTGCTAGAATAGCAGTGTTGATTTGCTCTGCGGTTGGCGCGTCGGCGTCGATATGTGGCATCTCGTTGCCGTAGCTGGACCACGAGTTCCATTCGTATTGGGGGTCGAAAGTGAAGCGGTTTGTGACACTTCGGTACTCTCCTCGCCCGTAGTCCAATAGGACACGCCGGACGGTTTCACTCAACTCGCACGTTTCGACATCGACTGAGATCGTCTCGGGAACGTTCTCGCCACGCGCGAGACGCTGAGCCAGCACCCACTCATCCGACCGTTGCACCTTGATAGTAACCTTCATAGACACACTCCTTCGGGCGAAGACAGGCAAGCCCAAAATCCCTGGCGGCTATGCCGCGTAGCCGAGAACCATCGGCGTGGACCTGCGAATCCGCAGGCGGTTGTCTTTTGTGGGGCGGGCCGCGTCATGCGACAGGGCACCGTAGCGCGTGCAGTCCCAGCCGGTAATGCCCGTGCCGCCCAGTGATTCAAGCGACGCTCGCTCGCCTACTTCCGGGCGTCGCTTTAGATTATCATGGATTCCGTTGACTGCGCACAAACTCCCAACCGTCCTCGAATGTGTCGAACCGTTTGCGGGGGAAGATATGACGGCCTGCCCAGTCGTGGATAATCCAAGACTGTTTGGGTTGTTCCGTGTCCGGCGTGTGCTTGCTCATCGCTTGCCCTCTCGGTGTACTTCTTGTCCTGTCTCTAAATCCACGACGACGCGCCGAAGGTTGCGTTTCCATTCAGACTTGGAGCCACAAGCGGATTGACACTGGGTGAGCGCCTCTTCTGCCGTGTCGCCGTATCCGTAGAATCCTCCATAGCCAGACCTGTCGGTGCAGATTGCTTTGAACTTCCACTGTTTGCTCATACTCGCTCCAGTTGTTTGACGAGACGCTTGCCTGCCTTATCCCACGACCACGGCGAGTATTGGAACGATTCGTTCTTGAGCGCCACCGTCAGGACGATTTTCGGGACGACGAAGTTATCTTCCGCCTCCTCTAAGTCGATGGCACCGCTCCGCAGTAGGTGCTCGCACTCTTTCAGGATGCCACGGTGGCACTCCTTCATCATTGAGCGGATTTTCCGCATGGCTTGCTTGCGGGTCATAACTACCTCCTGTCTTTTTCTTCGATGATTTCAACCGGCCAGAATCCCCAAGAGTCTTCGGCAATATAATCTGTTACCTCTCAGGTTTGCGCCAGCGGCACGCCGTCACTCGACGACGCAGCGCAGGCGGCCGTGTTGCCACGGCGCACCCATTTACTCCATATCGTAGAGTTTCATCCATGCTGCGATATGCTCGACGTGCAAGCGGTATTCTTTCTGTTGCTCTGGCGTGTAGCCGTTTTCTTCTGCTGCGCGTTCAACGTATTCTAGCCACCAAGCGACGGGCTTGGTGATACAGCCCGAGGCAATCAACCCTTTACCTGCGCAGCACATCCAATAACGTGTGCCTTGGATATAGATTGGTGTTACCTGAGCCTCGCCGGAGACCCGAGCCTCGCCAGAGACCTGAGCATCGCCGTAGACCTGAGCCTCGCCGTAGACCCAAGCCTCGCCGTAGACCCGAGCCTCGCCGCAGACCAGAGCCTCGCCGTAGACCCGAGCCTCGCCGTAGACCTGAGCCTCGCCGTAGACCAGAGCCTCGCCGTAGACCCGAGCCTTGCCGTAGACCAGAGCCTCGCCGTAGACCAGAGCCTCGCCGTAGACCTGAGCCTCGCCGAAGACCCAAGCCTTGCCGCAGACCTGCGCCTCGCCGTAGACCCGCGCCTCGCCGTAGACCCGAGCCTCGCCGTAGACCCGAGCCTTGCCGGAGACCTGAGCCTTGCCGTAGACCTGAGCATCGCAGAAGACCCGAGCCTCGCCGTAGACCTGAGCCTCGCCGTAGACCAGAGCATTGCCGTAGACCAGAGCCTTGCTG
>Ga0172365_10004283_pt1 | contig 10553 bp, 14 predicted proteins | sample LakKivSesite48cm_FD_114535 | JGI IMG/M metagenome (GOLD analysis project Ga0172365, IMG submission 114535) | Sediment microbial communities from Lake Kivu, Rwanda - Sediment site 48cm | ecosystem: Environmental > Aquatic > Freshwater > Lake > Sediment | place: Rwanda: Western Province, Lake... | reverse complement strand
TGTGCAACCTCTTCTCTGCTTAAATCATCAATTGATACTAAATTTTTCCCCTTCATATTTATTGCCATTATTTTTCTCCTTATGAAAAATATTTATTTATATACTTAGAGGTAGTAGTAGAAAGTAAAGCAGGATAATTTAATCTAAACTCTATTTCATCACCTACTTTTATATCTTCTTTAAAATCTGCAACATCAATAATCAAATGGTCACTACTTGCCCCTATTATTTTTATCTCTTTATTTAAAGGAATTATACTATTAAGATGTATATCTTGCTTCCCCAAGGCTAATATAGCTCTTTTTCTTATTCCTAAATCTTTATAAACTGGAATCTCTCCAAAAGCATCGCGACCGATTTCTCCTTGAGGTAAAGAAGGTTTTTCCTTGAGCTCTATAATTTCTCCAGTTAAGATAAAGGTATCTTGATATGTTCCAATTAAATTGCGCGATCTGGCATCATCCTGACCAAGAAGAATACCTACTCCTATTCTCAACTGATTTATCCTTTCAGGAATTATATCATCTTCAACTAATTTTAAAACACTGGTATTCCCACCTGATATTACTTCTAAAGTAATACCAAAACTATCCTCTATTTCTTCTGCTAATTTAACCAATTTAGTTAAATTTTTCTGAGAGGGCATTACTCCACTAATACAACAAAAATTAGCTCCTAGACCTATCAATTTTACTCCCGATAATTCTCTAATTTCTTTTACCATCCTTAAGGTGTCATCAGGCATAATTCCCTCTCTTAAGTCACCCAAATCTATCATTAAAATTATCTTATGGATAGTGTCATTCTTTAAAGCTGACTGTGACAAGGACTTAATTACGGAGATTTCAGAATTCAAACTTATATCGGCCCATCTTATAACTTTATCAACTTCACTAAGCATGGGGATCCTGATTAACATCATGTCCGCTTTAATTCCAGATTCCTTTAATCTTTTAATATTTTCAATTCGAGAATCTCCAAGAATTTTTATACCTCCATCGATTATGACTTGGGCTACTTCAGGGATAGCACTACAACCTTTGATTATCCCTACTACCTCAATTTCATGTTTCGAACATAGATTTCTAATATTTTCTGAATTTTTTTTAATCTTGTCTAAATAAATATCTAATCGTGGATTGTTTTTCACAGGTTTTCACTCAAATAGGTCTAGATCTTGATAAAAAATTAAAAAAAAGAGAAAGGCCACTTTTGTAAACCTTTCTCTTTCCAAAGTAGTAAAAATAATTATCTCTTGGAAAATTGGAATCTGGCCCGGGCGGCTTTTTGGCCATATTTTTTCCTTTCTTTCATCCTTGCATCTCGAGTTAATAGACCCTCTTTTTTTAAGTTTAAGCGTAATGCAGGATCATATTGGAGAAGGGCTCTTGCAATTCCGTGTTGTATTGCCCCTGCTTGGCCGGTAAAACCTCCTCCTCCCACTTTAGCAAAAACATCAATTTCAGCCCTTTTATTTACCACTTCCAACGGTTTTTCTACAATACTTAATAAAGCCTCTCGTCCAAAATAATCATTTAATGTCTTATTATTAATTTTTATATTCCCCTTACCGGGAGTTAACCACACTCTGGCAATTGAGGATTTTCTTCTTCCCGTACCATAACTTTTTGCCTGCGCCAATGTTTTAATCTCCTTTTTTAATATTTAATCAACTCTTTCTAATTTTTGAGCTTGATGAGGATGTTCGTTTCCTCTATAAATTTTTAATTTTTTTATCACCGCTCTACCTAACTTATTATGAGGGATCATCCCCTGTACTGCTTTTTTCACCACAAACTCTGGTTTTTTCTGTAATAGTACTTCCAAGGTAGTACTTTTTAAACCTCCTGGATAAAATGTATGGTATCTGTAAACTTTCCCTTTAAGTTTATTACCAGTTACTTTTATCTTTTCCGCATTTATAACTACCACATAATCGCCTAAATCCATATAAGGTGTATAGGTGGGTTTATTTTTCCCCCTTAAAATTAAAGCTATTTGAGTGGCTAATCTTCCCAAAACTTTTCCCTCAGCATCAATTAAATACCATTTTCTATCAATATCTTCTGCTTTTGCACTGAAAGTTTTCACTTTATTCCTCCCTGCCTAACAAATTTATCTATAACTAATTCATTATAATAAACATTTATTTATCTTTAGATAAAACTCTTTTCCTTTAATAAAAAAATAACTTAATAAATTTTAATATAATCAAGACACGATGTCAAGCGAAATTAGTATATAGTGAATAGTGAATAGTATTTAGTAATAAAACGAAAAATGAAAATCGCAAAATGCAAAACTATAATTCAAAATTAAAAATTGAGAGAAAAAGTTTTGAGTTTTGAATTATGGTTTTTCGCTTTTCGCTTTAATCTTTTAGCTAAATAGTAATTACTTACAACCTGTAATAGACAGGCGAAAGGTCTATCCTACTAACGACTATTCACTAACGACTAATCAGTATTTAACTTGCATTAAAAAAAGTCCCTTAGCTGGGACAACCTTACCTGCCATTTTTCTATCTTTGGCTTCTAATATTTTTTTTATCTCTAAATAATTGATCTTGCCATAACCGACCTCTAATAGAGTACCAACTATAGTTCGAACCATTTTATATAAAAAAGCATTTGCCTCAAAATGAAAACAGATTATATCCCCTTTCTTATTCACAGTTATCTCTTTAATAGTCCTCACTTTATTTTTAATATTAGTTCCTGAACAAGCAAATGAAGAAAAATCATGTTCACCTTGTAAAAATGTAATGGCTTTTTTTATCTTTTCCAAATTTATCTTCCCATAAAGACAGTAAACATAATTTCTTAAAAAAAGTGGTGGGTAGTAGTCATTTTTATGGTAATTTAAAATATAATAATGATAAATTTTGCTTACCGCACTATAACGAGCATGAAAACTATCATCCACCCTATCTGCTTTTCTAATTCTAATATCCAAGGGCAATAAGTGATTTAGAATCATCGGTAATTTTATCCAAGGAATAATGCTGTTTGTATTAAAATTGGCTACTTGCCCTAAAGCATGTACCCCTGCGTCAGTCCTCCCAGAGCTGTATAGGGTTATCTTTTCTTGGGTAATCTGCGAAATTTTTTCTTCCAAAATTTCCTGGATACTTAAAAGCCCTTTTTGCCTTTGCCAACCACAATATTGAGTTCCTTCATATTCTATAGTAAGTTTTATATTAGTCATAATTCAAAATTCCTAATTTGCAAAATCTTCCCGTCTATTAATCTATCAGCGGTCTGCCAATCAATTTAGTCAGTAGTAAATAGTCTTTAGTATATATAGTCACTACAAGCTCTGATTTATCAGAACGTGGTTATCTCTTTTTTAAGCTAAAAATTTAAAACTAAAGGCGAAAAACCATAATTCAAAACTCAAAACTTTTTCTCTCAATTTTTAATTTTGAGTTATAGTTTTGTGCTTTGCATTTTTCGTTTTTCGCTATAACTATCCGCTAAACGCTATAGCACAAGATACGAGATACGTTTTTATTCTGACTTCTGAATTCTGACTCCTGACTCTATTTTCTTCACGCGATACACAATACGATATACTGCTTTAAAACATTACACTTACTATAATTGTTATAACACCAGTTATGCTAAGAGTTAAAATATCAGCTTTTCTAATCTTTAACTGTCTAAAATGAGTTCTCCCCTCTCCTCCTCTATAACACTTAGCTTCCATAGCAATAGCCAGTTCATCAGCACGCCGAAAAGCATTTACGAATAATGGTATTAGGATGGGAATTAAATTTTTTGTTCTATTAAAAATGTTACCGCTTTCAAAATCTGCTCCCCGAGAGATTTGAGCTTTCATTATCTTTTCTGTCTCCTCCAATAAAGTAGGAATAAATCTTAAGGCAATAGTCATCATCATAGCAATTTCGTGAGCAGGCATACCTATAAATTTAAAAACAGATAATAATCTCTCTATTCCATCGGTTAAAGAAATGGGAGAAGTCGCCAAAGTAAGTAAAGATGTGGTTAAAATTAAGATAAATAATCGACAAGTAATGAGTAAACCTTTAATTAATCCTTCTTTAGTTATTTTTAAAAAGCCTAAATGATAAAGTATTTCTCCTTCAGTCATAAAAAGATGAATTATCAAGGTAAACATAATAATAAATAATATTGGTCGTAACCCTCTAAATACAAATTTAGGATGTACTTGGGAAATAATAATACCAATCATTATAACTGTACCTAAAATTAAATATCCCAAAAACTCTGTTATGAGAAATAAACCTATAATTATGGCTAAACAACTTAATATTTTTATTCGAGGATCTAAATTATGAATTAAAGATTCCCGTGGAATGTATTGACCGAAGCTAATATTCCTTAATATTTTCATTTTTATTCATCTTCTTTGTAATCTTTGAAAGATTAAACTTTTTAAGTTTTTAACTGTTTATTAAATCTTTTCACTCTAACCAATATTTCTTTCTCAGCATCTTCTACAGTCAGTACTCCGGTATATATTTCTTTTCCCTTCGCTTTTAACTCATGCATACATCTGGTTACCGGGGGAAAACCTAACCCTACTTTTATTAAATCATCAGCGTATTTTCCAAAGATCTCTCGAGGTGGACCATCTAAAATAATCTCTCCCCGATGCATTACCAGGAGACGACCGACTAGCTCAGCAACCTTTTCCATATTATGTGAGACCAGTACAACTGTAATCCCGAAATTATCATGAATTGCCTTTATTTCAGATAATATCTTATTACTACCTTGAGGATCCAGATTAGCCGTAGGTTCATCTAAGACTAACATCTTAGGTCGAATAGATAATATACTAGCTAAAGCTACACGGCGCATTTCTCCTCCACTAAGAGAGAATGGGGAACGTTCAGCATAGAGATTATAATCAAGATCAACCATTTTCAAGGCTTCACGAACCCTTTTTTCAATCTTATCTTCTGATAGACCTAATTTTTTTGGGCCAAAGGCAATTTCTTGAAATATTGTTTCCTCGAATAATTGATTCTCTGGATATTGAAATACTAAACCCACTTTTTGCCTTATTAGCCTAAGATTTACTCCTCTTTCATTTATATCTAAGCCTTCTACATAAACCTTCCCAGATGTAGGTATAAGTAAACCATTAAAATGCTGGATTAGAGTAGTCTTCCCACAACCAGTATGTCCAATTAGTCCAATAAATTCACCTTCATTAATCTCCAAACTAATATCTTTTAAGGCTTTAGTTTCAAAAGGCATACTCAGGTTATAAGTAAAATTTACATCTTCTAAATATATAAACATAAATAATCTACCATTTCCTCAACTTTTAAGGTGTGAGGAGATATATCTAAACCTTTTTCATTTAACCTGATAGCTAGTTCTGTTATTTGAGGAACATCTAATTTTAATTTTTTTAAGGTTTCAACTTGAGTAAAAACTTTTTCAGGTCTTCCCATTAGGGCAATTTTCCCTTTATCCAATACAACTACTCTATTAGACTCTGTTGCCTCTTCCATTAAATGGGTAATATAGATTATGGTAATATTTTCCTCGCGATTCAATTTTTTTATAGTATTCATAACTTCTTTTCTACCACGAGGATCAAGCATTGCAGTAGGTTCATCTAAAACCAAATAAGAAGAATGCATAGCAATTACTCCCGCAATAGCTACTCTCTGTTTTTGTCCCCCGGATAGTAAATGAGGTTCACTCTTTTTATATTCTTCCATTTCTACCACCTGTAAAGCCCATTCAACTCGTTCTTTCATAACTTCTTCATTTACCCCAATATTTTCAAGACCAAAAGCAATATCGTCTTCTACTGTAGTTGCTATGATCTGGTTATCCGGATTTTGAAAGACCATACCTACTTCTTGTCTTATTTCCCACACCTTGTCTTGGTCTTTAGTATTCATTCCATTTACCCAAATATCTCCAGAAGTAGGAAGTAATAAACAATTCAAATGTCTGGCTAAAGTAGATTTCCCCGACCCATTCGCGCCTATAATAGAAACGAAATCTCCTCTTTTTATCTCTAAACTAATATTATCTAAAGCTTTTATCTGATTCTTTTTATCGGGATTATATATATGACATAAATTATTTATTTTAATCAAAATGCTCACCACTTCTTAATCGTATCTCGTATCTCGTTTTTTAGCATATAGTGTATTATAGTATTATATAATGAAAACGCAAAGCGTAAAACCATAACTTAAAATTCAAAGTTAACATAAAAAGTTTTAAGTTTTGAATTATGGTTTTTCGCTTTTAGCTTTAAGTTTTTAATTTGATAGAGTAGAGACACGATGAATTATGTCTAAGATACAAATAACGAAATACGCAATACGCTATACTCAATACGAGATACTCACCATACGAGATAAAAGATTACTAAAAATCAAAAGGTTAAAAAGTTTAATAATTAGATCTAGTATAAAACTTTTTAACCTTTTATCTATGGTTCTTTATCTATTCTATAAATTCAATTATGGCTAATGGAGCAGAATCACCTTTACGAAATCCTGACTTTACAATCCTGGTATAACCGCCATTTCTCTCCAGATACTTAGGGCTAATCTCTTCAAATAATATCTTAGAAGCTTGTTTATTCTTTATCACCTTTTGAACTTCTCTCTGAGCTTGTAGATTATTATTTTTGGCTATGGTTACCAATTTTTCTATATATCTTCGAAGTTCCTTAGCTTTAGTATAATTAGTTTCAATTTTTTTATGAGTAATAAGCGAAATAGATAAATTGGCTAATAATGAACTCCTATGACTACTACTTCGACCTAATTTTCCCTTTAACTTCTTGTGTCTCATCCTAAAAATCCTCCTGCTGCTTTTTTTCCCCTAAAGTAAATCCATATTTATTTATTTTCTCTTTTATTTCATCTAAAGATTTTTTACCTAAATTTTTAATTTTTATGACCTCTTCTGGAGAATAGGAAATTAAATCTCTCAGAGTATTTATCCCCGATTTCTTTAAGCAATTATATGAACGGACTGAAAAATCTAATTCTTCAATAGTTTTATCTAAAATCTTCGCTTTTTCACTTTTTTCTCTTTCTTCCTCTGATATTAACTCACCAATTGATTCAATATCTTCTGGAGAAAATTTGGTAATTACTTTTAAATATTTAATCAGTATATTTGCTGACTTACTTAAAGCCTCATCTGGTAAGATACTTTTGTTAGTAAATATTTCTAAGATTAATTTATCATAGTTTGAAAATTGACTCAGACTAGCACTCTCCACATTATAACTTACTTTCGTAATAGGTGAAAAAAATGAATCTATAAAGATGGTATCAACTGATTGATTAGGTTTTTTGTTTTTTTCAGCAGGCAAATAACCCATTCCTTTTTCTATCAATATCTCCATGTTTAATTTAGCATCTTCGTTCAAAGTAGCTATCTTAAGATTTGGATTTAGTATTTCTACATTGATATTGGGAATTATGTCTGCTGCGGTCACCTTTCTTTTGCCTTTTACGTTTAGTTTTAAAATTTGTAGCTCATCAGAATACATTTTAACTACTAATTCTTTAATATTTAAGATTATCTCAATAACATCTTCCTTAACTCCCGGGATAGTAGTAAATTCGTGAGTAATTCCTTCAATCCTAATAGCAGTTGCAGCTGCCCCTAACATAGAAGATAATAGCACCCTTCTAAGAGAGTTACCTAGAGTCACCCCATAGCCTCTTTCTAATGGCTCAATAATAAATTTACCATAACTATCAGATAATTCCTCTACTTTAATTTTTATATTGTTAACATCCATCACTTTTAATACTCTCCTTCTTTAGGTATAAAACCTAAATTTTCAACGAGAATAATATTCAACTACTAATTTCTCCTCCACTGGTAAATTCAATTCTTCTTTAGAAGGAAATTTTATAATTTTACCTTTTAGTGTCTTAACATCAAACTCTAACCAGGTAGGAATATTAATCTCTGTTTTTTCTTCTTTAATTTCTTTAATATCTGCAATATCCTTACTCTTTTCTTTTACTTCAATAACATCGTTAATACTCACCTGATAAGAAGGTATATTTATCTTTTTTCCATTAACTAATATATGCGAATGTAAAATTAATTGACGGGCTTGAGCCCTTGATTTAGTTAAACCAAATCGATAAACTATATTATCTAATCTTCTCTCTAATAATTCTAATAAATTCTCTCCAGTAATACCTTTCTTCCTTTCGGCCTTTTTAAAATAATTTTTAAATTGTCTTTCTAATAATCCGTAATACTTTCTAAGCTTCTGCTTTTCCCTTAACCTTATACCGTAAATAGATATTTTTTTTACCCTTGATGTTTTTGCATTTTTACCGGGTAGTGAAGCATCTCTTTCAATTGAACATTTATTAGAATAACACCTGTCTCCCTTTAAGAATAATTTCACTTCTTCTCTACGGCATAATTTACATATTGCCCCTCTATATCTTGCCATATATGATAACAACCTCCTTATTTTTCTAAAACTTTATAATAGAAAAATTTAATTTGACTTATTTAACTAGTTTAATATTTAATTAATTAGCTATTTTAATATTAATAATTCATTTACTAATTAACCATTAACCAGCTAACTAATTTATCTTGCACTTTATATTTGAAACTAACGACTATTCACTATTCACTAACGACTAATTTATATTCGTCTTTGTTTTGGAGGTCTACAACCATTATGTGGAATAGGAGTAACATCTTTGATCATATTTACTTTTAAACCGACCGCTTGCAAAGATCTAATTGCTGTCTCTCTCCCTGAACCAGGGCCTTTTACTAATACATCTACCTCTTTCATTCCTTGATCCATAGCTTTTTTAGCTGCAGTTTCTGCAGTCATTTGGGCAGCAAAAGAAGTACTTTTTTTGCTCCCTTTATAACCCAAATTTCCCGCACTAGACCAAGCGATTACGCCTCCTTGTATATCTGTAATAGTAACTATAGTATTGTTAAAAGTTGATTGGATATGTACTATACCAGTTGCTATATTTTTCTTAACTTTCTTCTTTGTTTTTTTTACTTTTTTCTTATTTTCCAATTAAATTCTCCTCTCCTTAACTTTTAGTATTTAGTTTTTTACCTTTTGCTCCCACTGTTCTCCTAGGTCCTTTTCTGGTCCTGGCATTAGTCTTTGTTCTCTGACCCCTAACCGGTAGTCCCCTCCGATGTCTTAGCCCTCTATACGAACCTATATCCATAAGTCTTTTTATTGAGGTAGTAATATCACTTCTGCGTTCTCCCTCTATTTTATATTCTTTATCAATAATTTCTTTTATCTTATTTATTTCTTCTTCAGTTAAGTCTTTTACCCGAGTATCAAAATTGACTGCTGATTCTTTTAATATGGATTGGGCGCTAGTCAGACCAATTCCATAGATATAAGTTAAAGCAAATTCTATTCTTTTATTTCTGGGTAAATCTACTCCAGCTATTCTTGCCATATCTTTATATATCCCCCTTTTAAAATTAATTTCCCTGTCTCTGTTTATGTTTCGGATTGCTACAAATTACTCTTATTACACCTCTTCTTTTTACTATTTTGCACTTTTCACACATTTTTTTAACTGATGGTCTTACTTTCATATGTTTGCTTCCTCCATAAATAGTTTAGCGTTTAGTGTATAGTGTATAGTTACAGTATGGTTAAACAAGATTGTCAGGGGAGTAAACTCCCCTGAAACCCCTATGCCTTTTATTATTTCTTCTCGGTTTTATACAATACCTTTCCTGACAATCTTGTTAAAATCCATTCCTTATTCAAAAAAGAATTTACCTTTTACCATCGGAATTTCTTTGAAATTCCGATGCTATAAAATATTCCTTGATATAATTTACTTAAATTTTTTATTAACTAATTTATTCCAGTAAAATTTTCTGGCTTATTTACTACTCTAAAGTCTTTATCTCGATATCTACTCCTGAAGGTAAATCAAGATGCATTAATGCTTCTATAGTCTTGGTTGAGGGTTCTATGATATCAATTAATCTCTTGTGAGTTCTCATTTCAAACTCTTCCCTCGACTTTTTGTCCACATGTGGTGAACGTAAAACGCAATATTTATTTATCTCAGTCGGCAAAGGTATAGGTCCAGAAAATTTTCCTCCTATTCTTTTTACAGTTTCAATTATTTTCAAAGTAGAGTTATCCAATATTCTATGATCATATGCTTGTAAACGAATTCTTATCTTCTGCATAAACTTTTATTTTACCTCCCCATATTCTCGTATCTCGTCATTACTAGCGTAGAGCGTACAGCGTTTAGCGTATAGATAGTAGAGGCGTATGCAATACGCCCCTATACCTCACTTATCCTTAATTATTTTATGTTTTTTTATTATCTCCGTTATTTTGGATTATAGACAGGCGAGACGCCTGTCCTACTAACGACTAACGACTCTTCACTAACGACTAATCTATTCTATTATCTCACTTACCACTCCCGCACTAACGGTGTGTCCCCCTTCTCGGATAGCAAAACGGAGCTGTTTCTCCATGGCGATAGGGGTGATCAGTTCAGAGATAACAGTAACATTATC
>Ga0172365_10004275_pt1 | contig 10561 bp, 6 predicted proteins | sample LakKivSesite48cm_FD_114535 | JGI IMG/M metagenome (GOLD analysis project Ga0172365, IMG submission 114535) | Sediment microbial communities from Lake Kivu, Rwanda - Sediment site 48cm | ecosystem: Environmental > Aquatic > Freshwater > Lake > Sediment | place: Rwanda: Western Province, Lake Kivu... | reverse complement strand
GGCGGTGATTTCAGCGGGTGCAGATAACCCCTTTGGCCATCCCAGCTGTGAGGTGGTGGAGAGACTGATTGATAGGGTGGGTGAGGACAATGTTTATCGCACGGATGAGGATGGCACCATCGAGCTCACCACCGATGGGGAGAGATTATGGGTCAAAACAGACAGCTAGGAAATTTTTTAGGTAGCCATCGCTTACACAGAAGACTGCCCGTCGCAGCGGAATGCTCCGCAGAGCGACAACCAAATCGCCAGGATAGCCCATCACTGGCACTGGGACAAGGCCTGCCTTAGATCAGAATCTTGCCGTCTTTGAGAAAGAGAGTCCCGTCTACACGCACTTCTCCGCCATCACGGAGGTCGCACACCATATCCCAATGGATGGCAGATTTGTTCTTGCTCCCTGTCTCGGGATAGCCCTTCCCAAGGGCCAGATGAATAGTCCCGCCAATCTTCTCATCAAAGAGTGTGTTCTTGGTGAATCGCTGTATCCCGGGATTGGTCCCCAAGGCGAACTCTCCTACATAGCGCGCCCCCTCGTCCGTCTCCAGCATCTTCAACAGGAACTGCTCATTCTTACCCGCCGTGGCCTTGATGACTCTCCCGTCCTTGAATTGGAGTCGGACATCCTCTACCTCACGACCGAAGTCGCAGGCAGGATAAGTATATCTGATATACCCGTTCACACTGTCCTCGATGGGCCCGGTGAAGATCTCCCCATCAGGAAAGTTCTCATGCCCGTCGCAGTTCTCCCACTGCCGACTTGTAACCTCGAGCTTGAGATTGGTATCCGGGCCAACGATATGGATCTGCCTGGCATTGTTCAACCAATCAACGAGGCGCTGCTGCTCTTTAGAGATTTTCCTCCAAGCCTTGATTGGATCAGGCTCATGGACCAGGCAACCGTTATAGACGAAATTTTCCAACTCGCGGAGCGACATCTCCGCATCCTGAGCGAAGGCTTGGGTGGGGTAGATAGTCACGGTCCAGCGCAGCTCTTTCTTAGCAGCCCGTTCGAGCAATCGGTCAGAGAGGGGGCGCATCGCCACTGTCCGACGAGATTGCTTGGCAGGGTCAGCATTGGTGAACTGCCTAGTGTTCACATCCGTCCAGATCGAGATGTTTGCATCGATTTGTTCAATGACATCCCTCATAAACGGCGGAACGTAATCAAGCTGGGCATCGCTGGCATAGGCGTACAGGAGCTCTTCTGCCCCTTCCAGTCCAACCTGCAGAAAGGGATGAGCACCACGCTGCAGTACCTGTTGATAGACAGCCAAAATCAACGGCGCACCCTCAGGAGCACCATTGATCCGCACCAGCTGGTTGGGTCGCACTTCGACAGAATAATCAACCAGAATCTTAGCTACGGTTTCGACTCTTGGATCTGTCATTTCACCTCCTTAGATCTGATAATCGTAGAATGTGTCGGCAGTCTAGCAGGTGCTGTCGAGGGTAGTCAAACAGCCAACGACGTAGCGATAGTCAATGCACATCGCACAGATGAGGATGACACCATCGAGTTCACTACCGATGGAGAAAGGCTGTGGTTAAGAATAGAGGGGTAGGCGGCCATATCTATCTTCTCAGGCTTACGTAGTCTATGTCACTCACTCCAGGTGAGCTGTATTGCGACGGTAGAAGTAGGCAGGTATCCAACCACAAACGGCACTAAGCTTTCTTCTAAATTCCGTCGGCAGCCCGAGATATGAGATAAATACCCATAGATAATAGAGTCGCCGCACCAGCGCAGCAGTAAAGCCATCAAAAACACGATTCCCTAACTGAGCCAGCACCAGGTTCCTGCCCATATATATTACCTGCCCCTTAAACTTGTAACGGAAAGGAAGCTGGTCCTGACCTCGCATGGCGCGGACGATATTCCTGGCACAGGCCGGGCCCTGTCGCATAGCTACCTGCTGGGTCGGGGGATAGGGTACCGAGCCATGCTCCTGCAGTAAATAAGCGCAATCCCCGAGTATATAGACCCCGGGTGACTCCGGGACTTCCATATACTCATTCACCACGATGCGCCCACCCTTCGCCTTTTCAAAAGGCAGCGATTCCACAACAGCGACCGGCTTTACCCCCGCTACCCAAATAACATTGCGAGTCGGTATAGTTTGCCCATCAGCAGTCTGGATACCACCTCGCCAGACCTTGGTAATACGAGTTTTCAATAACACCTCAATTCCTCGAGAGCGCAGCCGGCTGATAGCCAGTTCCGACATTTTAGCCTTCATGCCAGACAGGAGAGCATCTTGTGCCTCGACCAGGAGCACCCGGGTCTGGGACATCAAAGAAGGGTACTCCCGTACCAGCTCCTTGCGCACGAAGTCCTGAATAGCCGCCGCCAGTTCTATCCCGGTGGGTCCGCCTCCCACCACCACAAAAGTGAGTAGCTCACGCTGACGTTCTTCATTTCGTTCCAGCAATGCCGCCTCACAGTTGTCCAGAATGCGATTGTGAATATCGACAGCATCCCTCAGAGATTTGAAGCTTAGCGAATCTTCCTCAACCTCAGCCATCCCAAAGAAATTGGTGGTGCTGCCCAGGGCTACCACCAGACAGTCCCACTTCAGCTTTCCAGTATCAGTGCTGACTACCTTCTTCTCTACATCTATGCCCTGTACCCGGCTCTGCCTGAACTTAACCGGTCCCTCAGCACCCCTTCGTCTCAGCAGAGCATGCAAGGGGAAAGAGATATGACCGGGCTCAACGCTCCCGCTCATTACTTGCCATATAAAGGGCAGGGGGTGATGATAATTCCGCTGGTCCACCAGTGTTACCTCCAGCCCCGGTGCACCAGCGGAGGCTTTCTTCAACTCCAATGCCACGCCAAGTCCTGCCGCGCCCGCGCCCAGGATAATCACTCTCTTTTTGTCTCCAGCCACGGTCATTTCACACTAAGGGAAGTCTTGCTCGTTTTAATAAGGTTAACTTTAGTTTATCCAAATGTCAACGATAATATCAGGACACTGTTTACTAGTTACCGCGTGTCGTTGCGAGGCGTCCCGGGCGCAAGCGAGGGAACTCGCCAAATCAACCGTGACAAACTTAGCAGCTTGCCTGAATTGCTTAATTAGGATATTCTTCTAAACAGGACCATAGCTCTGCCGATAAGGGCATAGAGAGCAAGATATCAAGGGTCAACCATGGTTGATTTAGATAATGCTTCAGTTTACCGGCAATTTGACAAGTCAGGAATGCTCGATCACCTTAAACCAGCTAAATCCTGGGAAACCAGTGCATAAAACGAGGAGGAATATGAGAATAGAAACGGAAATTCGGTATCTGGATGATATGAAGATGGTCCTCTACGACAAGGCATGGGCAAAAAATGCCCCCAACTTCGAGGTTTATTATATGGAGCGAGGGCTCGAAGAAGAAAATGACTTAAGATATGATATTACGACAATCCCGCCCAAGATGCTGGGCCAGGAATTTGTAAAAACAAAAGGGCATTACCACATCGAGGGATACCAAGAACTATATATTGTTTTGGAAGGAGAAGGAATTTTCTTGATGCAAAAGAAAGGAGAAGGGAAAATCCAAGATGTTTGCTATGTAAAAGCAACGGAGGGAGATCGTGTTTTAGTTCCTTCTTCTTATGGACATGTAACAATCAATCCCGCTGCAAAAATATTGAAAATGGGAAATTGGATATCAAAAGAATGTAAATCTGACTATGCAAGTATTGAAGCAAAAGGAGGATTTTCGTACTACTACACGCAAGCCGGGTGGATCAAAAATAAAAATTATGAAGAAGTTCCTGAACTTCGTTTTGAAATGCCCCTGGAATCAATGCCGAGAAATTTAGATTTTTTGAAAGGGCCTAAAACTAAATAAAAGGGGGCTTATCCCAGATTGTCGGCTTGGTAGCGAGTGCTTCGCTGCCAAGCTGCTGCAGCGATTCTTTTATCTATAGGCAATGCTAAACGAAGTTGACCCAACATCTAAAGATGCGATAAACTTTGTAAAGCAGTACCTCGCACAGTTCGCTATTTCGAGTGACTAGAGTAGAGTGAAAGGGCATAGTCGGTCGGGAAGATGTATGGACAAGTCAACGAGTACAGTAGGGAGGTGGCTGGGTGAAATCTTTAGTCCTAGCTGCCGGCAAGGGCACAAGACTTAAGCCGCTAACTAATACTGTCCCGAAGCACCTCCTGCCAGTGGGCACTAAGCCGATTCTATTTCATGTGATGGACTATATAAAAGAAGCTGGCATCAAAGATATCGGCATTGTTGTATCTCCAGACTCCGGCCCTTACATAGAGGAGGCCTTAGGTACTGGACGAGAGTGGGGAGGGAAGATTACATTCATCGTCCAGCCTGAACCTCTGGGGCTGGCACACGCTGTCAAAGTAGCCCAGGACTTCCTCGGCGACGCACCTTTTCTCATGCTCCTAGGCGACAACCTCATCCAGGAAGGCGTCAAGGATTTTCTGGACGAGTTCCACACTTCCAACTCCGATGCCAGCATTCTCCTCAAAGAAGTGCCCGACCCCAGGGCTTTTGGCGTAGCTGAGCTTGACTCTTCAGGAAAGGTGGTACATCTGGTAGAAAAGCCCAAGAAACCCAAGAGCAATCTGGCCATAATCGGAGTTTACCTTTTCACCGCTGAAGTTCATAAAGCTATAGCTCAGACAAAGCCTTCTTGGCGGGGGGAGTTGGAGATAACCGACGCCATTCAGAAGCTTCTGGAGATGGGAAAGGAGATTAGAAGCCACCTTCTCCGGGGGTGGTGGCTTGACATCGGCAGCAATGATGGACTTCTTGAGGCTAATCGTGTTGTTCTTGATGCCTTCCTGGAGCAGGACATTAGAGGGGAAGTGGATAGGCAAAGCCATATCGCGGGCAGAGTCAAAATCGGGGAGGCAACAAAAATAGAAAATAGCCTCGTTCAAGGCCCGGTATTTATTGCAGCAAACTGTCGGATAAAAAATTCCCTTGTTAAACCTTTCACCAACATCAGGGCCGAGACAGTGATCGAGGACTCGAGTCTGGAGCGTTCAGTGATACTAGAGAATTGCCAAATCTTGAAAATCAAGCACCTAGTTAATAGTATCATCGGTAAAAATACGATATTAACTGGACAGAGCAAAGAACCCGGAAAGACCTGTCCTGAGCCAAGTCGAAGGATCAGTGTGTTCATAGGTGATGATTGCAAGGTAGAATTGGAGTAAAAATCATGCGCAGGTTGTTAATTGTTTCAAATAGGCTACCGATCACATTGCAGGAGAGGAAAGGCGATCTACACGTCGAGCCCAGTGTCGGTGGCTTGGCTACAGGCTTAAGCTCTTGGTACAAATCCCGTGATAGTATCTGGATAGGATGGCCGGGGATAACCGGCAAAAAAATAAAAAGGGAAAAAGACATCCTGGCAAAACTGCTATCTGCAAACTGCCATCCAGTTTCTATCTCACAGCAAGATATAGAAGCCCACTACCACGGTATCTGCAACAGAACCATCTGGCCTCTCTTTCACTACTTCCCCCTCTATGCAGAATATAGCGAAGGTTTCTGGCAGGCTTACGAACGAGTCAACACAGCTTTCGCCAACGTAGTTGCTGGAATCGCTAAGCCTAATGATATCATCTGGATACACGATTATCACTTAATGCTCCTGCCCAAGCTCCTGCGAGAAAGATTGCCAAAGGCAACAACGGGCTTCTTCCTCCACATCCCCTTTCCTTCTTTTGAAATATTTCGCTTGCTACCATGGCGCAACCAAATCCTGGAAGGCCTTTTAGGCGCAGACCTCGTAGGTTTTCACAACTACGACTACACCGGACACTTCCTAGACAGCGTGCATCGCCTATTGGGTTATGAAGCGGCTATGGGACAAATCACCATGACTGATCGGGTAGTGAGGGCAGACGCATTTCCTATGGGAATAAACTATCAACAGTTTTCCAGTGCTATCCAGGACTCAAAGACACATGCAGAGAGAAAAAGATTTCGCAAAAAACTAGGTGATTGTAAAATAATTCTTTCAGTGGACCGCCTGGACTACACTAAAGGCATCCCACAGCGATTGGAAGCTTTCAGTGCATTCCTGGAAAGAAACCCTAAATTCTTAAGGAAAGTAATCCTTGTTTTGCTGGTAGTACCTTCACGTACAAGGGTAGGACGCTACATGCAGTTAAAGAAAGAGGTGGATGGACTTGTGGGCGAAATCAACGGAAAATATGGGACTATAGGCTGGATGCCAGTCTGGTACCTATACCGCTCTTTACGCTTCCACTCCCTGGTCGCCCTTTATAGCCTGGCTGATGTTGCCCTTGTCGCTCCCCTAAGAGACGGCATGAATCTGGTAGCCAAAGAATACACGGCAACCAAGATGGACGGGAAGGGGGTTTTGATACTTAGTGAGACTGCCGGAGCCGCTCAAGAGCTAGGTGAGGCAATCATTGTTAATACCAATAACCAGGAAGAGATTGTCCAGGCATTGACAAAAGCCCTGGAAATGCCAGAACAAGAGCAGATAGAGCGCAACCGCACAATGCAGAAACGCCTGCGGCGTTACGACGTGGTGCGCTGGGCAGACGAATTTGTAGACAAACTGCTTCACACCAAAAAGCTTCAACAGGAGATGACAGAAAAGACATTGACCTTTGAGGTGCAGAGAAAATTGGTCAACGATTTCCAGGAGAGCAAGAAGGCATTACTGTTATTGGATTATGACGGCACACTTGTCCCTTTCTCGCCCAAACCAGTGGACGCAATGCCGGGAGCCAAGCTCCTGAGATTGCTTGAAGAGTTTACCAATAATCCTCGAACCGAAGTAGTGCTCATAAGCGGACGCGATAAAGATACCCTGGAGAAATGGTTCGGCAGTTTTAACGTGGGATTGGTGGCTGAACACGGCGCGTGGATTAAAGAAAAGGGTAGAGGTTGGGAAACGATAGAAGCCCTGACAAGTGAGTGGAAAGAAGAGGTATATCCCATACTTGAATCATGGGTAGATAGAACCCCGGGCTCCTTTATCGAAGAAAAAGAGTTCTCCCTTGTCTGGCATTATAGAAAAGCTAACCCATGGCTCGGTGAAATTCGAGCCCGAGAACTAATAAACAATCTCTCAAATATAACTGCCAATTTAAATCTTCAGGTGTTGGAAGGAAACAAGATAGTAGAAGTGAAAAACACCGACATAAACAAGGGACGCGCAGCTTTGAAATACATGTCGAAAGAGGAATGGAGCTTTATATTGGCAATAGGCGATGATTGGACCGACGAAGATACTTTCAAGGCCCTTCCTCCTACAGCATGGTCCATAAAAGTGGGATTCGGCGCTTCGGCAGCCAGATTCAGCCTCAGTTACCCAGGCGAAGCGACCTCTCTGTTAAGAAAAATGGTACGAGCGCAGTGAAAGTTAGGAAAAAAATTGGACTCTTTTCCGCTTACTCAAGTTGAACCATGGAGAAAAGCTGATTATGCATTCAGTACAGGCTTCTTTGTTAACAGCCCCACTGATAATCATATTTATGGCCATGAGATAATCGGCAATCCTATCAGGCAGGAGAAAGCGCTGCTTAACATACTCGCTGCCCCTTTTACCCATCGCCTCAGCAGCCCTGGGTTTATTCAGTAAATAGATTATCTTTTTTGCCGTCTGGCGTGGTGTCTGGTAAAAGTATCCGGTATCGCCATCCCGAATTTGAAGGGGTATGGCCCCCACGTCAGCGCCTATCACCGGTTTGCCCTTCCACAATGCCTCAGTAATCACCAATCCGAAGCCTTCTCTGGTAGATGGCTGCATTATCACTCTGGCGGCCCGCTGGAAGGCATTCACCTCCCTATGGTTTTCCAGACGATCGTCCAGCGACAGCTTTAACACATGGATGCCTTCATCATCCTTTGTGTCTTCATAAACTCGAGCTAGAATTCTCTCTCCTTCCGGATCATCAGCGGCTAAGCCACCTGCCAGTACAAGCTGGCATTCTTTTTCCTTCCTTACCCGGCGGTAGGTGGCAATAGTCCTATCTATTCCCTTCCAGGGGTCAAATCTCCCAATTTGAGCAATAATCGGGACCTTGTGGTCTATATTGTATTTGGTGAGAACCTTGTCTATCTCGTCCTGGCTTAATTCCCTATTTTTCTCAGAAAGAGGGTCGATAAAGGGAGGGATTATGAACTTGGGCAACGGCCACCATGGGATAATATACTGAGCCGCTGAAAATATGACGGCATCATAATGCTCCGCCCACTTAGTTAGGAAATCCCACAAATCAGGGTTACCCTCTATTGTCTCTCTATCAATATCTATGTGACATCTCCAGAGCCAGGTTTCCCCCGGTCTTTCGAGATAATGACCCAAGCCCAGTGGCTGTGGGTCATGCACATCTATCACGTCAGGTTCGTAGTCAACAAGATTCTGGTTGGCACACTCTTCGAGAGTGCATATGTAAGTTTGTCGACGCTCTGGGCCGAAGGAGCCTGCCTGACCCTGTAGTAGGTTATGTAGCTCCTTCATAGCCTCGAAATACTCCCTGGTGCCACGCATAACCTTCCACTCAGCTTCTATGCCCAGCATATTCAGGAATGGGACAGCGCTGTACAGCATTTCAGCCACACCACCACCTTGGGCGGTAGCATTCAGGGTTAGTATTTTTAAGCCTTTAACCCGTTGAGCTATCTTTTGCAGCCTCTCCACTCTCTCTTCTCCCAGGATAGGTACATAATCCTCCAGAGGAGATGTTGAGAAAGGGCAGAAGTTCTTTCTCTCACTATAAACGGTTCCATCTGCCAGCACGGAAGAGCTGTCTGCTTTCGTCATTCAAAATCCTCGCTTTATAAGACATGCCAAACCGAAACTACCTTACGACACATAATGGTCTGATTTTAAACATGATAGCACATATTGGCAAGCCCTCTGTTTAGAGATTGTTCAATAGCATTATCTTTTCATTCTAAACGAAGAATCTCAGATTCCCTGAAGCAATATGAGATAAAGAAGAAAGACACAATTAATCAAGACTCGTATTAGTCTGCTGAAAGGAGAACCCCCGGAGAACTTTATATGTATCGATTCAGTGCATCCAGATCCTGCAAAAAAGAAGGGGGGGCGGCTAAGCCGCCCCCCTCGGTTGTCCATTGCGGACTCGAAGCTACGGGCAGTACATCCCATTATTGTAATCATCAAGGATACTGGCAAGAGAGAGCGCAGTCGCTCTATTAGCAGCTGCAGTCTTGCCGCCTTTCCAGTAATTTCCGGTACCAGTGAAGTTAGCAGTGTCGAGCAGCGCCTGAGCCTCTGCCATTTTCGTGGTAACATAAGGATCTGTGCAAGCCCCAGCTCCATAGTTGAGGTACGCTGCCAGCAAGTTCCGAGCCAACATGTATGCAGCATCGCCGCCCTTCTTCGTGCCAGAAATCACGTCCCGCGTGTCAAGTATAGCCACACCTTCCTGGCAGGTATCTACTAGGAGATCACCGATCAAGACGGGTGTGGCAGCAGGGTTGGTGGTTGAGCCTGGGTAGGGGCCAATTATGTCATCAAGCAGCCAGAAGCCTGCTTCCCAGCCGCCGTTGTTGGCAGCGGTCTCCTCCTGCTTGCCCTTTCCGTCGCATTTGGTCCAGTTCTTCCAGTAGCCAGGTGTGCGCGGCTCGCCGCCGGGAGGTGGGATGTTATTGATAGTGAAGACTATTGTCTCACCGGCGCCAGCAAAGAAATCGGTACAATACGTCTCGTTCACGGGGTCCCATGTGAACACTATTGGAGTAGGACCGCTCGGATCGCCAGAGATCTGCCAGGTACCGTTTACTGTCCAGCCAGCGGTAGGTAGGTCGTCAACATACTCGCACAGTGTGTATGTCACGTCTGGAGTCAGGTTGACGCCACCGAAATCGAGTTCGCAGTCGGGTATGGTATGGTTAGTGGAGTCCACAATTGGCGAGGATAGGTCCCCACCGGATAATTGAAATTGCCAGTCGACAGTAGTGCTGCATTCCCCGTCAGTGTATTTGATGACCTGAATTCTGGCCTTCGGGGTATTGGTAACCGTCACCATCGGAGCTCCCTCGTCACATTCATCCCCTGCCTCCACTAAGGCCGGAGAGCCTGTGATTACTGCATCCTCCCAGCCATCAGGTGCTACCTCACTAGCTGTGTAATTCCCCGGTATCAGGTCGCACAGGCAATAGGAATCGCCCTCCACCCAGGCCTCAAGGTCGGCGTCATACACATAAAGGACACCGTTTTCGAGCTTGAAACTCACGGTAAGTTCCTCACCAGCAGGGTAAGATGGCCCACTGATGACCACATCGAATAGGGCGTCGGGGGCAACACCATATGTACCCAAGGATATGACCTTCGTGACCTCCAGACACCCTGGCGTAGGTTCGTTGGTTACCGTGATCTCCGGAGCACCATCATCACATTCATCCCCTGCCTCCACTAAGGCCGGAGAGCCTGTGATTACCGCATCCTCCCAGCCATCAGGAGCTGTCTCGCTCGCTGTGTAGTTCCCCGGTATCAGATCGCATAGACACGCTGTGTCACCATCGTCAGGACCGTATAACACTCCGTTAATAAGATCGAAGTCCAGATCGGTCCCGCTCG
>Ga0172365_10004272_pt1 | contig 10564 bp, 8 predicted proteins | sample LakKivSesite48cm_FD_114535 | JGI IMG/M metagenome (GOLD analysis project Ga0172365, IMG submission 114535) | Sediment microbial communities from Lake Kivu, Rwanda - Sediment site 48cm | ecosystem: Environmental > Aquatic > Freshwater > Lake > Sediment | place: Rwanda: Western Province, Lake Kivu... | reverse complement strand
GGATTATGAACCTGATGACCAAGAAGCCCTGAAAGACCAGCCCGACCGCCCAGAGGCCGACGAGGAGAAGAAGCCTTCTCTGCCTGGATTTCGCCTGGGACTGTTCCCCGGCCTCCGCGATCTGGGATCTCCTCTCAGCCTCGGCCTTCAAAGACTGCTCCCAGGACTCCGTCAGTTGGTCGTGTCTCTTCGAGCCCGCCATGGCCCAAGCCACGCTTCGCCTTAGCAGCTCCTGGAACTCTGCCTGCTGGACAAGCTTCCCCCAGTAGAACGGCAGGCGTTCGACGACTGCGACATAGCATCCGGGAAGCGACACGCTCCTGCCTCCCCCCTCGCGTTCCAGGACTACGAGAAGGGGAATCCCGGTGGACTGCTCTCTGTATAAGATGCTGAGCTCCCCAACATCGCTGCTCGGGGGAATCGGGCCTGACTGGCTGGACTGATAGGTGTAGTCGGACTGGGTGATGACGAACTCGCTGGGGAGCCCGCCGGTGATCTCCCCCAGGGCATCGGAGAGCACATAAGTTGACCCGTGGATCCCGCCGATGCTCTTGCCCTTGCCGGTCGCATTTCCACGGATCGGGAAGATGGCGGTGGCCAGGCCCTCCAGGTCTTGGCTGCAAGAAGCGCTCAACCCGACAAGCGAGCCACCCTCCTCGAAATACCGCTGCAACACGGGTGTGAACTCGCGAAGGAAGTCGAAGTCCGAGGGGTTGAGGGCCGGTATGACGATGCATCCCACCTGGGGAAGGTTGGCCAGGCCTCTCAGGACGCTGTCACACCACACCACGATCGTCCTCGTCCCGGTCTCGTTGATGATCCCTGCAAGGGCATCGGCATAACCGGGCAGCCTGCCTGCATAGACGAGAACCACGGGCTCCGGCTGCTGTGCATAACACCCGGCGTAGAGCAGGATCATGGCCAAGCCAGCAACTGGGACGATGCGCGTCTTTCCCGACATGGCCGTTCACTCCATCAGGTTCACCGTCACATCGCAGAGCTGCCCATCCGCGATCACCCGGATGACATGCGCCGACATCTTCTGCGGCCTCTTCGGCGTTTCCACGGTGAAATCAACCGAGAAGGTGTCATTCCTCAACACATCTGCAAAGGTGACACGCCCAAAGGCCGGGGTCTCCGCAATGTCCTTCCAACCCTCGGGCAACTCCTCGGCCGAGGAGTAGGAGGTCATGTTCTCATTGCGGCGTATCTGAAGCCTTGAGATCGCGCTCCTCAACTCCTTTCCGCCAGGGAAATCAACCCCGACGAACCCGCCCAGCCTGTTGAGGAAGAAATCCGAGATCCCCTCCAGATAGATGATGCCCGTGCCGTTCCGCAGGACCAGGAACGAAGTGTAGACCTGACCCGAGGTGTCCGGGTTCGAGTACAGCCTCACCAGAGGAAAATCATAGAACAGGCCGTCATAGGTGAAGTCCCGATAGCTGACCTTTACCTCAATGGTCTCGTGCGGAACGTAGCTGTTCTCCGTCTCATCCAGCAGCGTCCTAATGGGCAGTATGTCCTCCGCGATTTCCTTCAATGACCCCTCCGGCTGCGTCCCGGTCACGAAGACTGGCTCGACCTGAACCAGCGTCGCATACTGGATCTCCAGCATCTCGACGTCCCGCCTTGCTGAGACACTGAAGGAGAAGTCCATTATCTCCGTCGTTGTGACCGACGCCTCGCTGAAGAGCTTCTTGGGGAAGACGTTCTTCAAAAGCTCAACGGGGCTGTCGATCTTCTCGTGGGCCAAGCTGAACACAACCAGCGCCGAGCTGATGAGCACGATGAGCATTATCGAAACCAAGCTGGAATCGACACGCAGCCTTTCCCTCATATCAGCCGACCTGCCAAGCCCACCGGATGGTCCCTGCGTGCGGAGCACCCTGAAATATCTTGTTCGAGCCCTTGTCCCGCCCAGGGAATGAAAAGAGTCTTAATATTCAACCCACACCAACCAAGATCAACTTGAGGGTCAGAATCGCGTACGGAAGAAAGGGTCTGGACATTAGGGTCCCTGATGGTAACCTTTACCGAGTGGTTGAGCCCAGGTTCGTTCCTGGGGTAGAGGACCCATACGGTTGCGTGGCCCAGGCACTTGACAATCCCATCGGGTCCGCGCCGTTGAAGGACCTGATCAAACCCAAGATCGACGCCACCATAGTGGTCTCGGACAAGACGAGGCCGGTGCCAACAAAGATCATCCTGCCCCCCCTCCTCGACGAGCTGAATGCGTCGGGCGTCGGCGACGCGCACATAACCATCCTCGTCGCTACCGGCCTCCACAGGCCCAACACGGAGGAAGAACTGGCAGACATGCTCGGCCCGGATGTACTTGCCAGGACCAGGGTCATCAACCACAATGCCCGGGACAAGGACTCACAGGTCTATCTTGGCAAGACCAAGAGCGGGACGCCTGTCTGGCTGGATAGGGTTCTGTACAAGGCCAAGTTCAGGATCCTGACGGGCTACATCGAGCCCCATTTCTTCGCGGGATATACCGGAGGCAGGAAGGCAATCCTGCCGGGCTGCGCGGGCCTTGAGACGATTGCCCACAACCACGGTGCCGCCCACATAGGCCATCCGAAAGCAAGATACGGGATGACCAAGGGCAACCCGATATACGAGGACGCGGTCGAGGTCGCCGAGAAGGTCGGTGCACAATTCATCGTTAACGTGACCCTGAACCGGAACAAGGAGATTACAAGGGTGTTCGCCGGAGACATGGTGAAGGCCCACGAGGAGGGCGTGAGGTTCATCTCCGAGAAGGCAAAGGTGACCCTGCCCGAGGAGGTCGATATAGCGATCACCAACAACGCGGGATATCCCCTCGACCTCAACCTCTACCAGGCTGTCAAGGGCATGACCGTCCCCGAATCCGTCATCAAGAAGGGAGGCGAGATCGTGATGGCGGCTGAGTGCTCCGAAGGCATAGGTCATGAGACCTTCGAGAGGATGATACTCGAAGCCGGCTCGCCCGAGAACTTCCTCAAGCAGGTTAACACCCCCGGCTTCTTCGTCATCGACCAGTGGCAGGTCCAGATCCTCGCCCGGATCCTCCTGAAGGCCAAGGTATCAATCTTCTCCGAGAACCTCCACAGCGACAAGTTGCGGAAGATGTGGCTGAACCCTGTGAGCAGCGTCGAGGAAGGCGTCGAAGCGGCCATCGATCGCATCGGCCCCGATGCAAAGGTCCTGGTCATACCGGACGGCCCGGACACATGGCTTGAGCCTGAGAACCGACGCTAGAGCATCCTCGCTCGAGCTGCCTCAAACACCGGCAAGACATTTATCGACCTACCATGAGGTGGTTGGCCATTCTGGGTGGTGCATTTGGTTAAGATCTATGGCCTGACGAGCGAGGAAGTCACCCGTCTCATGCGCTCCGGCCAGGTAACCATCGATGTGATTGGCATAGGGAAGATGGGGCTTCCACTCGCCGCGCTTTTTGCCCGGGAGGGAGCCAAGGTCATAGGCGTCCGCCGAAACGCCGAGATGGTCAGGGAGATCAACAGAGGAGGATGCCCTGTGCAAGAGGAGCCCGATCTTGCCGAGATCGTCCGGCAGACGGTTGCCAAGGGGAATCTGGTGGCAACGACCGACGGCAGGTCGGCAGCCGAGCAGTCCGACGTAATCCTGATCCTGGTTCCCCTTTTGGTCGATGGACACGGGAAACCCGACTTCCGCCAGATGAGGGAGGCATGCAACCAGGCAGTCAAGGGCCTCAGGAAAGGCGACCTCGTCATCGTCGAGACCACCATGCCCCCCGGTTCCATCAGGAAGGTCGTGATACCCCTCTTGGAGAAATCCGGCTTGGTCGCCGGCAGGGATTTCGGAGTTGCCCACGCCCCCGAGAGGCTGATGACCGGAAGGGTGATTCGGAACGTGTACAAGTATCCGAAGATCCTGGGGGGGCTTGACCAGAAGAGCACAGAGGCGGCGGCCGGCCTATACGCTCCCTTCGGCGAAGTGGTCAGGGTCTCAAGCCTTGAGGCTGCCGAGCTCGTCAAAGTGTCCGAGGGCGTGTACCGCGACGTGAACATAGCCTATGCGAACACGCTTGGTATGCTCTGTGAGAAGCACGGGGTCGACGCCTGGGAGGTGATCAAGGCGGCAAACCACCAGACTTCGGATTACTGCCATATTCACCTACCGGGAAGCGGGGTCGGGGGGCACTGCATACCGGTCTACCCGTGGTTTCTGATAAACAAGGGACGGTCCTATTCCACGGACGTCTCCCTGCTGCGCACGGCGAGGAGGATCAACGATGCCATGCCCAAGCATATGAAGAAGCTCATTGACCTCTGCCTCAAGGACCACGGGAAGTCCCCCGCCGCATCCTCGGTGAGCGTGCTCGGCATCGCCTTCAGAGGTGGCGTGAAGGAGCCTCGGTTTTCGCCGGGGACGGCCCTCCTGAACCTTCTGAAGGGGTATGCCAAGGTCGTGGCCCACGACCCCATGTTCTCGGATGATGAGATACGCTCCATGGGCTTCGAGCCGGCAACCCTAGATGACGCCCTCAAGTGCGACTGCGTGGCCCTGGTGACCGACCATGCCGAGTACAGGAGGGAGATCAACAAGCTGGAATCCGTGGCCGCCCGGGTGGTCGACGGCAGAAACGTTGTGCCCAGCGCCGTCTACAAGATCGGCAACCTGACCAAGAGGCCAAGCTAGGCAGTCGCTTTGCGGAATTCCTGAGGTTCCCTTCCGCCGAGCATGAATTAGTTAATAAAAGGGAATGAGGCCTTTTGAGCGAGGGGAATGGCCGACGAGCTGGAGCTCAAGGTGATGAGCTACAACATCTGGAACTACAACGACCCCTGGGCCGAAAGGCGGAAGATAATCGTCGACTGCATTCTCGAGGAGGACCCCGACGTAGTCGGACTCCAGGAGATAAGGGACGACAGCAGGTTCAACGCCCCAGGCCAGAACCAAGCAAGGCAGATAGCCAGCCGCACCGGCCTTGACTACCACTACCAGCCGGCCATGATCTACTCACGATCCCCGAGGTCCGTCGAAGGCGTCTGCATCATGAGTCGCTGCCCAATACAGTCCACGACCTGCGTGGAACTCACCAAGAATCCCGAAGACACGAAAGATGTGCACCAGAGGATCGTCCTGAATGGCACCGTGCCTCTGCCCCTGGGGCCGGTTGAGTTCTTCGTGACCCACTTCTCCCTCAGCCCCGAGATGAGGCTGTCCAACGCTTTGGAGCTGCTCCAGTTCGTGCAGTCCTTCAATTCCTCGCTGCCCAAGTTCGTGGTGGGCGATTTCAACTGCACGCCTGACGACCGGCCAGCAAGGATTCTGACGGGCAGCGAGAGGATGCCTGCGCAATCCATCGTCGGCAACCTCATCGATGTCTGGGATGAGGCCCCTGGACCAAAGAGCGCGGGCGCCAATGGCCCCAGAAGCTTCGGGGACAAGAGGATAGACTACATATTCATGACATCATCACCATGGGCGCGGACCGCCGTCAAGAAGGTCGCCTTCCTGAATCCTCGGGATGCAAAGGGGCTCCCCGGGTCTGACCACGCAGCCCTAACGGCAACTGTCTCGATCTCGCTGGAAGAGTGAACAGAAGATAGTTTTAAGCCAACGACCGGAGCAGCCTAGCGCTGCCAACTTCATCTCTGCCAGTCGAAGTGAGCTAGTTGAAGAGAATAGACATCGCTACCGATCTTAGGGATCTCGTGGATGCCACCAAGAACCACGAGCAATGGCGCGGCCGGGAGACGATCAACCTCATCGCGAGCGAGGGCTGTCCGTCACCGGCAGTGCATGAGATATACGGTATGTCGCAGGACCTCTGGCATCGGTACGCTGAGGGAGAGAACGACCTGAAGGGGTACCCCAAGGAACGGCACTACCAAGGCCAGACCTACATGTCCATAGTCGAGAAGAACTCGGCCGAGCTGACCAAGGACCTGTTCGGGGCCGACTTCGTCGACGTGCGCCCCATATCTGGAACCGTTGCGAACCTGGCCACCTTCAAGGGGCTGAGCATCGCGACCCACAACAGCAAGATGGTCGTGGCGCCCGTGAACTTCGGCACGCACATCTCCCACGACTACACCGGGCTTGCGGGGCAGGTTGTGGGCCTGGAGACGATCGACCACGCGTTCGACATGAACGAGATGAACATCGACCCCGATGAGTCGGCCAAGATCATAAGGGCTGCGAAGCCGGGCATAATCACCTTCGGGGGCAGCCTGTACCTCTTCCCCCACCCGGTCAAGGAGCTCTCGGACGCGGCAAAGGAAGTTGGCGCCTTCATCGTCTACGACGCGGCCCACGTCCTTGGCCTTCTCGCCGGGGGCGAATTCCAGAAGCCCTTCAAAGAGGGCGCTGACTTCATCACTGCATCAACGCACAAGACCTTCCCCGGACCGCAGGGCGGGCTTGTCCTTGCCAAGCTGGAGGATGAGGACGGCGAGATAAGCAAGAAGAGAAGAGCCGCCGCCGAGGCCGTCCAGAGGGGGGTCTTTCCCCTCTCGGTCTCCAACCATCACCTCAGACGGCTTCCGGCATTGGGCCTTGCGGCAGTTGAGATGTGGGCTTTCGGAAAGGACTACGCAAAGCAGATCGTGAGGAACGCAAGGAAGGCCGGCGAGTACCTGCATGACAAAGGGCTCAAGGTCTTGGGCGAGAAGAGAGGCTTCACCATGTCCCACCAGATCGCGGTCGATGTGGCCGAACACGGCGGGGGCAGGGCGGTAGCCAAGAACCTCGAAAGGGCCAACATCATAGTCAACCGAAACCTGATGCCCTACGATGACCCCTCCAAGATCAAGGACCCCTCGGGGCTCCGGATCGGCTTCCAAGAGGTGACAAGGAGGGGGTTCAAGGAGGCCGACGTGGAGGAACTGTGCGACATCATGCTCCGGGTCATAAAGGGCGAATCGACCAGCTATGACGAACTTCGCAACCAATCCATTGAGCTTAGGAGTAGATTTCAGGGAATCGAGTACGGGTTCAAGAGCGTTGATGAAGCACTCAGCTACTTCTCCGAATCCTAGGACCCGTGGCCATCTCCTTCCGAACACGCTCCCGGCCTCAGTGCTAGCCATCGCCCTTGCGCTGGCCGTCTGCGGATGCATCATTGACGATATCAACGACCTTAGGGACATATTCAACTCGAACAGCACCTCCAACGCGCCGACCGGCAGATTCCCGGACCTTTGCCTGTCCAGCATCACGCGACAGCCCGACAACCCTGGTGCGGGCGAGATGGTCGCTATCTCGGTCATAGTCCGCAACGGCGGGCGAAAGACGTCCCCAGAGACGAGGATTGAGATGAGGGTGGGCGAGAGCCGTGTGGGGGAGGTAACCGTGCCCACACTCAAGGCCGGGCAATCCCTGTCGCTGTCATTCCCGGACAAGCTCGCCCTTCCCACCGGCATCAGCGTGGTCAAGCTCCTCGCCGATCCATCCAACCAGATCAAGGAGACGATAGAGAGCAACAACTGCCTTGCCACCACGGTGATAGTGGGTGAGGAGCAGGTCAGGACCAACTTCTCCTGGTCCTATGAGGGGGCCTCTTGGACATGCGACTTCGGATCGCCCAAGCAGGATCTGGACGCGCTCCCGCAGGACAGGGCCGTATGCACCTACGAGGCATATCAGGGATACGTCCAGCCCGACGATCGCACGGTCAACGCCCTAGCCCAGATCCTGAAGTTCTACGCACAGACGGCATCGTACAAGAGCTACGAAGAGGTCAGCTTCCTGCTGGCCTTCGTACAAGAGATGCCGTACACCTCGGATGAGGTGACGAAGGGCGACAACTACCCCAAGTACCCGATAGAAACCCTCGCCGACAAGGGCGGGGACTGCGAGGACACCTCAGCCCTTCTCGCCTCCATCACCGCAAACGAGAAGTACTTCAACTACGGCACGGCCTTGATCGTCATCGACGACCACATGGCCGTGGGCGTCACCGGAAACGAGGGCGTAGGAGGGACCTACTTCGAGGTAGGAGGCAGGCGGTACTACTACTGCGAAACCACGGGGAAGGGCTATGCCATCGGGGAGCTGCCGGAGCAGTACGTCGGGGCCGAGCTCAAGCGGTTGATCCCGATAGCCTAGGCGGCTTGGCCCGGGGACGGAGGTAGGCCTCCATGGCCTTCAGGAACTCGGCCTCCCTGCCCCCTTCGAAGAAGGCGCCGGCTGCCCCCCTGTGTCCGCCGCCCTGTCCCCCAACCCTTGCTGCCGCCTTCCCTACCGACGTCGAAAGGTCCAGCCCCTCGAGGACCAATATCTTCGAACACCTAGCGGACGCCTTGGTCTTGTGCCCCGGGACGATCCCGACCAAGGGCCTGTAAGGGTCAGCCAGCCCTCCCCCGAGCACAAGCCCCGTGACCGGCCCGATCAGGCTCCTCGGGGTCTCCTCGCTCAGGAAGTATTGCAGGTAGCCTCCTGCCGCGGTCTTGACCCCGTCGCCGGATATCCTTCGGACCTCCTTGGATATGATCCCCCGGTAGTCCCGAAGGCCAGACATGACCTTGCCGTAGCTTGCCGAACGATCGCCCACCATCATATCGATCGCCTCAGTTGCCAGGCCCATCCTGACCGCCGCGTTGACGCATGTCGCGTATTCCGAGGCGTACTCAAGCGGGTAGGGTTCCCCGACCATGCGGTAGACGCTCCCGATTATGAGCTTCGGGATATAGCCCGCGACCTCGGGTGACGCCTGGGCTATGCACCTCACGACGAGTTCCGAGGCAAGCCTCCGTCGCTCCTCCTGGTCCAGATCGCGAAGTGTGCGGAAGCCCCTGCCGTCCCTCATCGGTATGCGGAGATCGCCGAGCAGCTGCATAGCCCCTACCTCGGAGCCCGAGACCCCCGGTATGGGGGGATCCTGGAAGGACGTGAGGGACATGTGCAGAGGCCTGCTCTCCCTGCCGAAAAGGAGGACGTCCTTTTCCTCCCTGATCGAACCCGCCCCCAGGGCATCGTTCAGTATCTGCCTGTTCATGCCCTGAAGTTCCCCCAGCAGATCCTGTCGATCCGCGATTGCGCCGACGACGGCGATCTTTGCGGGGCCTCGGTCGCCCGTGATCCTCTTGTACAGAAGGTAGGCAAGCCCCGACCCGCTGATCTCGGTTGACCCATCAAGGCCGAGCGCATGCGGGTTAATCTGCACGATCCCTTTCCGTCCCCTTCCGGATGGTGGATGATGGTCCATGACAAGGACGGGCCGATCCCCAAAGCGCGCGGAAAGCTCAGCCAACTGGCCGCTCCCAATGTCCAAGAAGATGTTCAAGCCATCTCCCGGATTTGCCCTTCCCAGGTCATCGGGGAGCAGTGGAGAGATGCTGGCCTGGATGCCAATCCGCTCAAGAAGAGATCTCACAATGGCAGCGGCACATGTTCCATCGGCGTCCCGATGGAAGAATAGCTTCGCCCCCTGAGTCGACCCGAGGAGATCCTGGGCTTCGCCCAAGTCCTTCTCGAGACGGGTAGGCTTGAGCATGCCATCTTGCCCCTCTGTAAACCGCGACCTACCAGAGGAGCTCTTCTCCCTTCTTGACCAGCTCGATCATGGCGCTGGACTCTACCTCTTCGCCTCCGTAGCTGATCTTGCCGGCCACCTTGTAGATGAAACCCATCTGAGCGTCCTTGGGTATCTCGAACTCGAACTCCAGCTCCTGCGAGGCCTCCTTGTTCAGGGGGCCGTACTCCTTTACCAAGGGGCTTATCTTCCAGTCCTCGGGAGGCGTGAGCGTCACCCTGCCCGAGATTTGATCCAGCTTGTCATTGATGACCGTCACTTTGTACTTCACCCTGTCGCCGGGGTACTGGGGGCTCGTCTTGGGCTGAATGTTGTAGCGGATGGGAATCTCTTCCTTCTTGCTAATGCTGACCTTGGTCTTCGCCGACTTGGAGGTCTTGAAAAGGAACAGGAGCATCCAAACCCCTCTGGGAATCCGACCCTGTCGGGTTCTATAAAATATTACCTACGCGCGCCATGGCTAGCGTCTGCCCCTCGTCACCGATACATCCCTGTAGAGCCGCCTTCTCACCATGAGGGTCCATGCTAGGAAGCCCGCAACGAAGAGCGTGCTGGTGACAGCAAGCCATTCGGAGAGGTAGATCCACATGAAGGATCTGTCCTTAAGTTCCATCGCACGGCCCTCGATCTTCTTCATCGTCTCAAACAGGCCCTGAACGTAGTCCAGTGTCTCCTGGTACCTCTGCTCATAGTACATCTGCCTGGCCACCGATCGGCCCTCCGAGACCTCAGCCAGCTCGTCCTCCAGGGGGCGCACGTTGGCGCCGAATGCATCGATGAAGTCCACCAGCGCCAGCGTCACGGAGCGAAGGACGAGGTAGTCCTCTATCGCCCTCCTCACGGTATGGACCAGGAACACGTCAGTCACTGGTTCCTTTCCCACCGACCAGTAGACGATGTTCAGGAAAAGGTCGCCGCCCCACGGGTTTTGTGAGGACATCCCTCTGTATGAGCTTCCCCACCATGGCTCGTCCAGATCGCTGGCAATGTTCGATGTCCTGGCCCCTTTCTTGCCAGCCGTCCGGCTGATGAAGAAGGCACTCTTGAACG
>Ga0172365_10004267_pt1 | contig 10573 bp, 8 predicted proteins | sample LakKivSesite48cm_FD_114535 | JGI IMG/M metagenome (GOLD analysis project Ga0172365, IMG submission 114535) | Sediment microbial communities from Lake Kivu, Rwanda - Sediment site 48cm | ecosystem: Environmental > Aquatic > Freshwater > Lake > Sediment | place: Rwanda: Western Province, Lake Kivu... | reverse complement strand
GGGCCATCTGGCGCGGGCGCAAGGAGAACATGAACGACGCCAAGGTCGCGCTGGCCGAACGCACCAACCGCGACAACGTGCGCGGCAGCCTGGCCGACGCCATGAGGGGCCGGCGCCTGTTCATCGGCGTCAGCCAGCCCAACCTTGTCACGCCGCAGATGGTCCGCTCCATGGCGCCGCAGCCGGTGGTCTTCGCGCTGGCCAACCCGGTCAGCGAGATATCGGTCGCCGAGGCCTACGAGGCGGGCGCCGCCCTGGCCGCCGACGGGCGGATGATGAACAACGCCCTGGCGTATCCGGGGATCTTCCGGGGCGCGCTGGACGCCGCCGCGCGGTCGATCACGCTGGACATGATGATGGCCGCGGCGGCCGCCCTGGCGGCACTCGTCCCGGAAGGCCAGTTCCTTCCGGAGATGATGGACCCGGCCACGCACAAGGCGGTCGCCGCGGCCGTTGTCAAAGCGATCCGTTAGGTTGTCCGTAACAGTTCACCGGTCTGCAGGAACGCCGGAAAGCCGTCAGCATTCAGCGATCAGCAGTCAGCCGAGCAGGCCCATGCGCTCAGTTGCTGCGAGGGTCCCTCGTGCACGCCACGACAAGCTGAAAGCTGACCGCTGATGGCTGACAGCCGACTCCAGCCGTTGCAGACGGCTGAAGTCGTACGGTTGTCCTACATCTTCCAGATCAGGTCCACCAGCACGGTGGTGTCGCGGTTGTCGACGGGCTTGCTGCTGCTGCCGACGATGGGTTCGGTGTAGAACAGGGCCGCGCCGATGGTCAGGAAATCGGTGATGTTGTAGACGCCCTTCAGCACGTGCCCCTTGCGGTCGGCGAAGCCGAAATCGCTGTCGTTGAACGCCCCGGGCACGGCGTTGGCCTCGATGTACTTGTAGGCGTAGCCGATCGACCAGTCGCCGGCCCTCTTGTTTTTGCCGACGCCCAGGCCGACGGCGTAGGCGTGGGACTGGTCGGCGTAGTCCGGGCTGGGGTCGTGGTTGTCGCAGTTGCAGGCGTAGTCGAAGTAGGCCTTCCACGGCAGGTTGCACAGCCTCCAGTCCACGGAGTTCGTGAGGTTGACGACCTTGAAGCCCAGCGCCCCGGAGGAGATGGCCGAGCTGTGGTTGCCGTTGGCGGCAGCGCCGCTCGTGTCGTAGTGGTCCCAGTCGTATAGCGTGGCGGCGAAGGTGTAGACCACGTCCTTGGCGATCTCCACCCTGCTGCCCGCCTGGTAGGCCAGCAGCGTGCTGTCATAGCCGCTGGAGCTCTCGCTGTTGGTGAAGTAGGCCACACCGACGAAGGGCTCCAGGCAGGCGACCTTGTACTTGTAGCCGGCGAAGAACCCCTCGGGGTTCACGTCGCTGTCCCAGACCATATCGGTGTGGACCAGTGGGTTGGCGATCTTGCCGCCGATGATCTCCAGGCCGGGGCAGAACTTCGGGCGGTAAGCGGCCCACACCCGGTCGATCCAGATGGGCTTCTCGGTGAAGTTGTCGGTGAAGGTCTGGTTGGTGCTGGTGGCGTCGCTGCCGAGCGCGCCGCCGTTGGCGACCTTGTACTCGCCGCTGGCGAGCTGGAAGCCCGTCTCGAGCTGCCCGTCCAGCCAGGTCCTGACGAGCCCGAACCGCAGGCGGTAGCGGAAGCGGTTGCGGTCGCGCGTGTCCAGGTCGTTGTTGAAGCACTGCCCGTCGTAGCGCAGGCGGACGTCGCCGAAGAACTTCAGCCCGTCCAGCCACTTGGGCATACCGGACCTCTTGGCGGCGTCGGCGGCCATCTCCCGGGCGATCTTCTCCATCTCCGCCCGGCTGAGCTGCTGCTTCTGGACCTCCGTCAGCACGCTCTCCATCTGCGCCAGGCGGTCGCCCTGGTCCTTGATCCTTGCCTTCAGTGCCTCGATCGTCGTCTCCAGCTCCTTGCTGTCCGGCTGGGCGTCCTGGGCGAAGGCGGTGCCCAGAAGCGCCAGCAGGACGGCTGCGACGATCCCGACGTGCGGTCTATGCATGAGTGGCTCCTTTCGCGGCCATGCATAAGCCAGCCCGGCCGCCCCGCCACCGCGGCGGGAGTCTGTCGGCCCGGACTGCCGACGGACAGACTGCCCCCGCCGGCCGAAGAGACGGCGAAGAGAGTGTGAGGAGTGCGCTAAAGCGTGCTGCGGGCGCTAGCCGAACCGCCCGGTGATGTAGTCCTCCGTCTGCCTGCAGGAGGGCTTGGTGAAGATGTCGCGCGTGGGGGCGAATTCGATCAGCTCGCCCAGGCAGAAGAACGCGGTGCGGTCGCTGACCCGCGCCGCCTGCTGCATGTTGTGCGTCACGATGACGATGGTGTAGGCGGCCTTCAGCCGCGTGATGAGCTCCTCGATCTTGCCGGTGGCGATGGGATCCAGCGCCGAGCACGGCTCGTCCATCAGCAGCACCTTGGGGCTTGTGGCCAGGGCGCGGGCGATGCACAGCCGCTGCTGCTGCCCGCCGGACAGCGCCAGGGCGCTGTTGCGCAGCTCGTCCTTCACCTCGTCCCAGAGGGCCGCGTCGCGCAGCGTCCGCTCCACCAGCTCGTCCAGCGCGCCGCGGCGGCGGACGCCTTGCAGCCGCGGGCCGAACGCCACGTTGTCGTAGATGCTCTTGGGGAACGGGTTGGGCTTCTGGAAGACCATCCCCACCTGCTGGCGGAGGTTGGCCAGGTTCACCCGGCGGTCGTAGACGTTGGTGCCGCCGACCTCCAGGCGCCCCTCGGCGCGGGCGCCGGGGACCAGGTCGTTCATCCGGTTGACGCTCCGCAGCCAGGTGCTCTTGCCGCAGCCGCTGGGCCCGATGATGGCCGTCACCGCCCGCGGCAGCACGTCCATGGTGATGCCCCTGACGCCCACCTTGCCGCCGTAGTAGAGCGAGAAGTCCACCGATCGGACGACGGGGCGCAGCGCGTCGGCGGCCGCCGGCCTGGCCGGAGCAGGGTCGGTCTCATCGGCCAGCTCGAAGAAATCCAGCACGCGGCGCGCGGGGGTCTCGGCGACCGCTTCAACGGCGGACATGGGTTGCGTCCTTTCTGTCATTACGGCGATGTCGCTCCTGGCACGTTGGCATTCACTGCCCTCTCAGCTTCCGCGCCACGCGGGAGCGGATAAGGATGGCCGCGACGTTCAGCACTCCCACCAGCAGGACCAGCGCCATGATCATGCCGTACTGGTTGTGCGGGGCCCTGGGGGCCAGGTCGTCGGCGGTGGCGAACACGTAGGCGCTGTAGGACAGCGCCCGCGTCGGCTGAAGCACGCTGCCGGGAACGGCGCCCAGGCTCACCGCCGCGGTGAACAGGATCGGCGCCGTCTCGCCGGCGGCCCGGCTCATGCTCAGGATCACCCCCGTCAGCACGCCCGGCAAAGCGGCCGGGAGCGTCACCGACACGAACGTGCGGAACTGGCCGGCGCCCAGCGAGAGTGCGGCCTCCTTGTACGACCGCGGCACGGCGCGAATGGCCTCCTCGCCGGCCCGGATGATGATCGGCAGCACCAGCACGGCCAGCGTCAGCGAGCCGTACAGGATGCACCGGTTGCCCGGCAGCTTCAGCGGGATGCCCAGAGCGGCCAGCGGGCCGTTGCCCACACCCGAGGCGTACAGCACGAAGAACGCCAGGCCGAACAGCCCGAACACGATGCTCGGCACGCCCGCCAGCGTGTTGATGCACATGCGCAGGAAGCGGACGAACGGGCCTTCCCGCGTGCATTCGACGAGGTAGGCCGCCGTCACCAGCCCGACCGGCAGCGCCAGCGCCATCGCCAGCACCGTCAGCAGCAGCGTGCCGAGCAGTTCCGGCCCGACCCCGCCGAACAGGTTGCCCGGCGTGCTGCCGTCGGTGAAGTATCGCCAGTAGAACGTCCAGCGCGGGCGGAGCATCTCGCCCAGGCGCCCCTCCACCATCGGAAACAGCCCCGCCAGCTCCGTCCCGGCGAACAGCTCCTGCCGCCGCGTGCGGACGAGCCGGCTCGGCCTGCCGGGCCCGTCGGAAACCCACTTGTCCGACCACAGCAGCCTGTCGAGGAGCTTGCCGGCCTGGTCCCAGCGCGTCGCGCCGTAGCGAAACTGCGCCAAATCGGCCTCGGGGGGACGGTCGGGCGGCGGGCCGAACAGCTCGTACAGGACCTTCTTCACCTCCATCAGCTCGCCGTGGTACTCCTTCCGCCGCGACGGGTCCACCGTCCGAATCAGCTTGTCGTACTCCGCGGCCAGCGCGAAGAGCTGCTCGCCGAAGGTCCCCGCCAGCGCCGGCCGCTCCTGGGCCTCCAGCACCGCCCCGAGCAACGGGCGGGCCTGCTCGGCCGTCGGCGCCTCGTAGGCCTCCAGCAGCGCGTTCTTGATCTGGCGGGCGGCCCTCTTCAGCCGGCGCTCCTCGGCGACCGGGATTGTCCCGTCGTGCGAGCGGTTCTCGAGCTGCCTGCTCAGCTCGTGGTAGGCGAACTTCGTGCGCTCCTCCAGCCACGAGGTGTCGATGCCGCGGGCGAAGCGGCGGTACAGCTCCCAGACGCCGCGCTGGGCGGCTCGGGCCCGCTCGGCCTCCGCGGCGACGTCGTCGGCGCTGCCGTGGCCGAACTCCGCCAATTGCATCCGCCGAAACTCCACCGTGCCGCGGAAGACGACCGCGCCGGCCCCGCGGTAGAGGATCGGGCCGAGGATGACCACCAGCGCCGCGGCCATGAGCAGCACCGACAGGCCCGCGGCCGAGGTGAACAGGCTGTCGAGCACCTTGCGGATGGCAAGTCGTCCGGGCACGGCGTCAACCTCCCCGGCGGGCCTTCTTGGCCTGCCTCAGGAAGTACTCGCTGACGAGGTTCAGCACGAGCGTGACGGCCAGCAGCACCAGCCCAAGTGCGAACAGTGCGTGGTAGTGCACGCTGCCGTGCTCCGTCTCGCCCATGTCGCCGGCGATGGTGGCCGTCAGCGTGCGCACCGACTGGCTCAGGTCCCACCAGGGCGCGGGGATCTGGCTGGCGTTGCCGGACGCCATCCAGACCACCATCGTCTCGCCCACCGCCCGCATGATGCCGAGGATGACGGCGGCGATGATCCCGCTGTGGGCGGCGGGGATGACGACCTTCACGACGGCCTCGGCCCGCGTGGCGCCGAGGGCGTAGGCCCCCTCGCGCAGCTCGCGCCCGACGGCGGTCAGGGCGTCCTCGGAGATGCTCACGACGGTGGGCACCGCCATGATCGCCAGCAGCAGCGAGGCGTTCAGCACGTTGGTGCCCGTGGCGAAGCCCAGGTGCCGCTGCATCCACGGCGCCAGCACGAGGATCGCGAAGAACCCGTACGCCACCGACGGGATCGCCGCCAGCACCTCGATGACCGGCTTGACCACCTGCCGCAGGCCGAACGAGCAGATGTCGCTGAGGAACACCGCCACCGCCAGCCCCAGCGGCACGGCCACCAGCGCCGCCGTCACCGTCACGTAGACCGACCCGGCCATCAGGCTCAGCCCGCCGAACTCGTACGGCGCCGTCTGCGGATGCCAGCCGGTCCTCGTGAGAAGCTGCGCGGCGTGGCCGGACAGGAAGAACGGCCAGGCCTCCTTGACGATGAACACCAGGATCAGCCCCACCGCCAGCACGGAACTGGACGTGACGGCCAGCAGCAGCCCCCGCCCGGCCAGTCTCGCGACGTAGCCGCGCAGATCCTGGGCCGCCGTGCACAGCAGCGGCCGGTCGAAGGTGACCGACCGCCGCGCCGCTGCCGCGGTGTCATTCACGATGCCTTACCTCGTCCGGCCGGGCCGGGGCGCCCGCGCCGGTCATCAATAGCTCGTCAGCGGAATGAAGCCCTTGGCCTCGATGATCTCCTGGCCCTTCTCGGTCAGATAGAACGTCACGAAGGCGTGGACGATGGAGCCCAGCTTGGGATAGCCGTTGGTGAACATGAACAGCGGGCGGGCGATCGGGTAGGTCCCGGAGGCGATGGTCTTGCGGTTCGGCGCTACGCCGTCCACCGTCACCGCGTGGGCCGTGTTGTCCACGAAGCCCAGCCCGACGTAGGCGACGGCGCCGCTCGTCGAGGCGACGCGGGCCTTGGCGGCCGGGTTGGAGTTCACCGTCTCGACGTGCCCGGCCATCTTCTGCCTGGCCATCACCAGCGTCTCGAAGGTCTCGAACGTGCCGGAAGAGCTGTCGCGGGTGATGGGGACGATCCTGGCGTCGGGGCCGCCGAGCTGCTTCCAGTTGGTCGTCTTGCCGGTGTAGATGTCCCGAATCTGCGCGGTGGTGAGGGCCTTGATGGGATTGCTGGGGTGCAGGATGACGCACACGCCGTCCATCGCGATGACGTGGGCGACGGGCATCACGCCTTTCTCGACGCAGCCCTTGAACTCCTTTTCCTTCATGAAGCGGCTCATGTCGGCGATGTCGCATCGCCCGTCCTGCAGGGCGGCCGCCCCGTCGCCGCTGCCGGTCTTGTTGACCGTGATGTTGACGCCCGGATACATCTTCTTGAAGGCCTCGGCGAACGCGTCGGCGATCGGGCCGACCGTCGTGGAGCCTTCCAGCACGAGCGTCTTGGGCTTCTCGGGCGCCGCGCCGCGCGCCGGCAAGGCGCCGTCGCCCGCCCCGCCCAGCACCGCCCCCAGCGCCGTCCACATCGCCACTTGCCATCTGCCTGCCATTGCCGTTTCTCCTTCTTCCGTGGTTCCTTCGCCGCGGGCCGTTCCCGCCGCTTGCGGGCGAACCTACCCCGGCGGCGTGAGGGTCCTGTCCAGCAACGGTCAAGAAGGCGCTAATCCGCACTCACTTCATTGTCCACGCGGCGTGCTAAGCCTCCGTTCGGTCGGCGCTAAGATTGCGCTACGATGGCCCGGCGCCGTTGCGGCCGTCGCCCGCGGACCGCTACAATCGCAGGCAATGGGCAAGAAGCGGCTTCTCATCATCGAGGACGAGCCCGACATGGCCGAGCTCGTCGCTCGCCGGCTGAACCGCGAGTTGTTCGAGACCACCGTCGCCCACGACGGCCGAGAGGGACTGGAGCAGGCGCGCAGCAGCCCGCCGGACCTGGTGCTGCTGGACATCATGCTGCCGGGGATGAGCGGCACGGAGGTGCTGCGCGAGCTGCGCGGCGACCCGCGGACGGCCGGCGTGCCCGTGGTCATGATGACCGCGCGCAGCGAGGACGGCGACGTGGTGGCCGGGCTGCACCTCGGCGCCGACGACTACGTCACCAAGCCGTTCAGCATGTCGGTGCTGGTGGCGCGCGTGCAGGCGGTGCTGCGTCGCGTGGCCGCCGGGCCCGGCGGAAAAGGCCCCCTCGCCGTCGGCGAGGTCCGCATCGACCAGGAGCGGCACGTGGTGACCGTCACCGACCGCCCCGTCGAGCTGACGGCTACGGAGTTCCGCCTCCTGGTGGCCGTCGTCGCCGCGCGCGGGCGCGTGCTCAGCCGCAACCAGCTCATCGACCAGGCCCTGGGCCTGGACGCGGTGGTGACGGACCGTACGATTGACGTGCACATGGCCGGTCTGCGGCGCAAGCTGGGCAAGGCGCGCAGGCACATCCGGACGGTCCGCGGCGCCGGCTACCGACTGGCGGACAACGACGATGCATAGCCGCAAGGGCCTCAGCTTCTTCGCGAAACTGCTCCTGGGCGACCTGCTGCTGGTGGCGCTGATCGTGGCGGTGGGCGGGTTCGTGGCCTACCGCCGCCTCGACGCGACCCACCAGGTGGAGGTCGAGGCCCACCAGAAGCACTTCCTGCGAACCAGCCGGCAGTACCTGGAGGGCGTCTGGCCGGAGCTGGACGCCCGCAGGGGGCAGGTCGAGGCAATGTGCCGGCGTCTGACGGCGGGCTCGTCGATGCGCCTGACCGTCATCGCCGCCGACGGGACGGTCCTCGGCGACAGCGCCTACGACCCCAACGCCATGGAGAACCACGACACGCCCGGTCGCCCGGAGGTGCGGGCCGCCCTGGCCGGACAGGCCGGGCGCGACGTCCGCCCCAGCGAGACGCTCGGGATGGAGTTCCGCTACCTCGCCGAGCCCGTCCGCCGCGACGGGCGCGTGGTGGGCGTGGCGCGCGCGGCGATGCCGGTGCGGGCAATCGCCGCCAGGGGGCGATTCATCCGCGAGGCGCTGCTGGCGGCGGCCGGAACGGCGGCCGTCGCGGCGGTCGTCCTGGCCGTCCTGCTGAGCTGGCTGTGGTACGCCCCCCTGCGCCAGATCACGCGGGCGGCCAGGTCGCTGGCGGCGGGCGACCTCTCGCAGCGTGCGGCCGTGGAGGGCTCGCGCGAGATGGCCCAGCTCGGCGCCGCCCTCAACGAGATGCGCCAGAACACCGCCGCCCGGATGCAGCAGTTGGCCGCGCAGCGCGAGAACCTCCACACAGTCATCGACAGCCTGGAGGAGGCCGTCATCGCGCTCGACCGCCAGGGCCGCGTGGCGCTGCTGAACCGGTCGGCCGCGGCGCTGCTGGCCGGCGGCAACGGCGGCGCCGTCGGCAAGCCGCTGCCGTCCGTCGTCCGCGTGGCGGGGGTCGTCGACGCGGCCAACGACGCGGCACGGCGGCAGGCGCCGCACGGGCGGCAGGTGACCGCCGACATCGCCGGGCGCCGCAGGACGCTGGACGTCCACGTCGTCCCGCTGGCAGGCGACGCCGCCGAGGACCTCGCCGTCCTGGTCGTCGTCCGCGACATCACCGACCTGCTCCGCATCGCCCAGGTCAAGGCCGAGTTCGTCGCCAACGCCTCCCACGAGCTGCGCACGCCCCTGGCGACCATACGGGCGGCCGTCGATTCGCTGGCCGACCTGGCGCCCGCCGACAGCCAGGAGCTGCTGCGCCTGCGGGACATCCTCAACCGTCACACGGCCCGGCTGGAGGATCTGACGCGCGACCTGCTCAACCTGCACGCCCTGGAGACCGGCGGGCCGGCGCCGCGGCGCGAGGCCATCACGCTGGGTGCCCTGGCCGCGTGGGTCCGCGAGGAGTTCGCCGAGCCGGCGCGCCGCAGGGGCATCGACCTGGCGGCCGAAAGCAACCAGCCGAACGCGGAGTTCGCCTCCGACGTGCGCCTCCTGCACCTGGTGCTGCAGAACCTGCTCGACAACGCGCTGAAGTTCACCCCCTCCGGCGGGCGCGTGACCTGCCGCTTCGACGCCGACGACGGGCGCGTCGTGCTGAGCGTCGCAGACACCGGCTGCGGCATACCGCAGGAGCTTCAGGACCGCGTCTTCGAGCGGTTCTTCCAGGCCGACGCCGCCCGCAGCGGCGAGCCGAAGGCCCGCGGCACCGGCCTGGGCCTGGCCATCGTCAAGCACGCCTGCGAGAGGCTCGGTGCCGACGTGAAGCTCGAAAGCCGGCTCGGCCGCGGAACCACCGTCACCGTCTCGCTGCCTCCAACGTAGATCGAACGCCGCTCCGGCCCGTCAGGTCTTGCCCGCGATCATCAGCGTCAGGCCCTTGCGCATCATCATCACGGCGATGGCGGCCAGAATGAGGCTGGCGACCTTGGACACGACGCGCGAGCCGGCCGGGCCCAGCAGGCGCGTCAGGAGTTGCGAGCTGAGCAGCACCCCGCCGGCCAGGACGATGTTCGCCACCAGCGCCGCCAGCGTCGCCGCCCAGCCGTGCGCGTCCACGAGCATCAGCGAGGTCGTCAACGTGGCCGGGCCGACCACCAGCGGCATGCCGATGGGCACGGCCCCGATGGTGTCGCCGACCTTCCGGGCGAGCTTCTGGCCGGTGATCAGGTCGCTGACGGCAATCAGCATGAGCAGCAGCCCGCCGGCGACCATGAAGTCCGGCACGGTGATGCCCAGCAGGCTGAACACCGTCTTGCCGAAGGCCAGGAAGCCCACGGCCACGCCCAGGGCGGTCAGCGTGGACTGCACGACGACCTTCCGCCGCGCGCGGGCGTCGAGGTCCTCGGTGAGGCCCACGAAGATCGGCAGGACACCCACGGCGTCCACCGCGAAAAACAGCGGCACGAACGACAGGACAAAGTCACGAAGGAACATGCTGTCGCCTCCGCGCCGCGCCCGCCACGGCAGCGCCCGGCGCTCAGGGGCAAGCGGAACCTGCGGAAATCATACACGCCTGGACAGCCTCCCACATACAGGCCGATTCCCGTCGCCCCCATCCGCTTGGCGCGTGTCACGCCGAGTCCCGGTTTGGGCTATCCCTTGGCGCTGCGGGTCCGGGCTCGTGGGTGGCGGTCGCGTACGTGCGCAACCAGCGGCAGCACCATGCGGCCGGCGGGACCCACGAGCGTCTGGAGAGGTCCGAGCCGGAAGAGGGCGGCGCAGGAGAGTGCCGCTGCGCCGGCGCGGCCCGTCGGCCGGCGCGCGGGAATGGGCAGCTTACTGGCGTTTTCTGCGCGCCGGAGGCGACAGCGGGCGCGCGGACGGGTCGGGACACGTCCAACGGGCGATCGACGGTCCTGCGCCCGAAATCGACGAGCTTTGTGGGCGGCCCGGCCAAACTCGGAAAAACCTGGTTCCTTGCCGAAACGCCGGCCGCCGCGGCTGCCGCCGCCCTTCCGGACGAGGCACTCGCCCCGCCGGCGCGCCGAAACGTCCATCGGCTCGCCCGGCCGGCGCCGCGTTCACCGGCCGCTCGACGG
>Ga0172365_10004265_pt1 | contig 10574 bp, 7 predicted proteins | sample LakKivSesite48cm_FD_114535 | JGI IMG/M metagenome (GOLD analysis project Ga0172365, IMG submission 114535) | Sediment microbial communities from Lake Kivu, Rwanda - Sediment site 48cm | ecosystem: Environmental > Aquatic > Freshwater > Lake > Sediment | place: Rwanda: Western Province, Lake Kivu... | reverse complement strand
TGGAAGTACTCGAACGACTCCAGGCCCGCCAGTCGGTTCTCGGGGGGGATGTAGATGGCCCAAGGCAGATTGGATGGAGGGCCATATAGCTCCTGGTTGAAATAGTTGCCCCAGCGACCGATCGCTTGCGCAAGGATCAGGCCCGGCGCAGTGTAATCAGCCCACTCCAGGAAGCGCAATTTGCTGAAGCGCGTGAAAATCCACAACCCGATCATGCCTCCGACGACGGCCCCATAGATGCCGAACCCGCTCATCTGTAGGCCAAAGATCTCCGCCGGGTGGGCGCGGTAGTACTCCCAGTTTGAGCCGGAGACTACATGGTAGATTCGTGCCCCGATGACGCCGAACACCAGACAAGCCAGCAAGAGATTCCAGGCGATTTCGGGGTCATGGCCATTGCGGCTGGATAGCTTGCTCGCGATATATGCTGCCAGCATTGCTCCGGTGACGATCAATACCCCATACCAGTGTATGGCAATGGGCCCTATGCGCACCAACACAGGATTAGGCTGCATCACAACCTCCTTGCCCAGTAGCACTACAGGCTCCCCATTCCGAAGCGAGAGACTGGCGTATTATAGCGCAAACCGTCCCAATGCCAACTGCCTTGACAAAGCCATTCCTCCGTCCTATAAGCAATCCTACCCTTTGAGAGGTTACCGAGCGATGCGCAAACAACCTAATTCACGCCATTGCTTCCTATGCGGCCTGGGAAATCCCATCGGCCTGAAGCTGTCTTTCTACGAGGACGACGACAACCGTGTGGTCACTCACTATGTACCCGAAACGAACTACCAAGGGTATCCCGGCGTCCTGCACGGCGGCATCATCTGCGCGCTCCTCGATGAGACGATCGGGCGCACCCTGGTACGCCACGACATTTGGGCAATGACCGTCGATCTGAGCGTACGCTTCTGCAAGCCGGTGCCTCTGGGAGAGCCTATCACCGTCGTTGGCGAGATCGTGCGTCTGCGGAGCAGGACTATGGAGGGACGAGGAGAGGTGCGGCTGTCCGATGGGACCGTTGCTGCTACAGGAGAGGCCAAGTACATTCGCCTCAACGAAGAGCAGGTGGGCCGCTTCCGCGATGAGCTGGGCTTCTGGGAGGTTGTTCCTGATCGAGAGCCTCAGGCAGCGAATGGCGCATTCGCGGAACCTGATGCCTCAGTTTTGCGTATAGACAAGTAGCAAGCCTTCATGAGGAGGTGAGTTCGGCCTATGGAAGAGAACACGGGTAGGAAGTACTGGATCATCATTGCCGTGGTTCTGGGGTTGCTATTCGCCTGCGGCGCAGGAGCCATCGCCGGTGGTTTTGTCGGCTATTTCGCTGGCCGCAGGGCGGCACGCTACCAATACGAGTACTCTCCAGGGCCTTACCGCTACGTGCTGCCGCCAACTCCCGTACCTGAGATTCCCGAACCTGGGGAGCCAGAAGAGTTGCCCGAGCTTCCTTTCGTGACTCGAGGTGGCGCGCTGGTCACTGAGGTGGTCGAGGGCAGCCCTGCAGATCGCGCTGGCGTGCGGAAAGGCGATGTCATCGTCGAGGTGGACGGCCAGCCTATAGAAGCGGACGCGGATCTCGCCGACATCATCTCAAAGTACGACCCCGGTGATGAGTTGGAGCTGCAGATCCTTCGCGCCGGCCGTCTGCGGACCCTTACGGTAGAGTTGGGACGCAATCGCGACAAGCCAGGCAATACCCCCTGGCTGGGCCTTTACTATCGCTGGGTGCCGGCGATCGAGCTAGAGAGGTCAGGCGACTAACTCCCTCTAAGGAGAGATCACGCCGCTCAGCCTCGGACTTGTCCGATGACAGCACCGGGGCGTGACGATCACCGCCCAGAATAGCATCTTTTCCTCCCTTGCCACCATCTTGGGGACGTGGCCACCCAAGATGATGGCCTTCTTGCACTATGCTCCCCTGCACGATATACTCCTGATCAGATGCGCCTCCTATGTGCAGTCATCGTCTCACTCCGTAGAAGGAGGCAGAGATGCCCCAGGCTTTACGCGCGGTCGTGCTCGATAACGGCCTCAAGGTCATCCTCAAAGAAGTGCACACCGCCCCGGTGACCAGCACATGGGTCTGGTACCGTGTGGGCAGCCGCAACGAGACAGAGGGGCGGACTGGCATCTCACACTGGGTCGAGCACATGATGTTCAAAGGGTCGGGCCAGTTTCCGAAAGGCGAGATCATGCGCGCCGTTGACCGTTGTGGCGGGCACAGCAATGCCATGACCAGCCTCGACTTTACCGCATATTACACCACACTGCCTAGCGACCGTGCCGAGCTGGCATTGCGCATCGAAGCCGACCGGATGCATACAGCACTGTTCGACCCTCAGGAGGTGGAGTCGGAGCGGACGGTGGTGATTGCCGAGCGTGAGGAATCGGAGAACGATCCCTATTACATCCTGGCTGAGGAAGTGGCTGCGGCTGCTTTTTGCCTTCACCCCTACCATCATCAGACAATCGGTTGGAAGGCAGACCTGGCCGAGATTACGCGGGACGAGCTCTACACCCACTACCAGCAATACTATGCGCCGGGCAATGCTGTGCTCGTCATTGTCGGTGACATCGAGTCTGAGGCGTGTCTGGCTTCAGTGACGGGTCTGTTCGGCGTAATTCCTCGGTGTCCTCGGCCGCCGCAGATAGCTAGAGAGGAGCCTCCCCAGCTCGGCGAGCGCCGCGTGACCATACACATGCCGGGGTCTGCTCCCTTCATACGCCTCTGCTATCACACGCCGCCCGTCTCCCATCCCGACTACATCCCGATGGTCGTGTTGGATGCGATACTCTCGGGCGGGAAGGCCGTGTTCTCTTATGGCGATACCCTGGCACGAAGTGCGCGGCTCTACCGCGCTCTTGTCGAGACCCAGCTTGCCTCATCCGTGGGCAGCCACTACCTCGCAACACTGGACCCCTTTCTCCTCTCTCTGGGGGCCACCGTGCGAGAGGGCCGTGAGCCAGCCGCTGTAGAGCGCGCCCTGATCGCCGAAGTCACAAAGCTATGTAGCGAGCTCGTGACGGAGCGAGAGCTAGCCGTGGCCGTACGGCAGGCGCAGGCTCAGTTCGCCTATGCCAGTGAAAGCATCAGCGGCCAGGCCCTCACCCTGGGATACTTAGAGATGGTCAGTGAGTGCAGCAGAATGGAACGGCTGCCTGAGGAGTTGGCGCAGGTGACCTCCGAGGATGTGCTCCGAGTGGCCCGCACGTACCTGACAGAGGATAACTGCATTGTAGGCTGGTTCCTACCCACATCTGATGGCGGCCAGGCCCCCGCATTCGCCGACGAGCAGCCGAACGCCTGGAGCAAGCCCCCGCGAGGGGCTATCCCCTTTCTTTCCCGGCCGCGAGGCCTCTCGGTGACTCCCGAAACGGTATCGCGTCACCAAATGGACAATGGCACGGTGGTCCTGGTCAAGGAGAACCCCGCCAGCGCCAGTGTGAGCATTGCAGGGACCCTCAAGGCAGGCAGCTCGTACGAAGGCGACTCCACGGCTGGACTCGCCAGCCTGACTGCCTCAATGCTCCGGCGAGGCACCCGGTCGCACACCTTCCAGGAGTTGAACACCGCCCTGGATGAGGTGGGGGCATCGTTGAGCTTTTCAGGAGAGACTGATGAGGTCTCGTTTGGAGGCCGGGCGCTGGCAGGCGACTTTGAGCTGCTCGTGACCCTACTCGGCGAAATGCTCATGTTTCCCACTTTTCCTGAGGCCGAGCTGGAGAAACTGCGTGGCCAGGTGCTAACTCACCTCGGAGTCTTGGAGATGGACACCGCCTACCGCGCAGGCCGCGCACTGATGGCTTCCTTGTATCCACAAGGCCACCCCTATGCAAGGCCCGCTGAGGGCACACGAGACACGCTGCTGGCCCTTGCCGCCCGAGATCTTGCCGAGTTCCATGATGCTTATTACCATCCCCAGGCACTGACGATCGCTGTGGCCGGGGCGGTGGAGCCGGAGCGCGCTTTGGACAAGCTCGCGGCCACACTGGGCCAGTGGCAAACTCGAGTTCGCTACTGTCCTCCGTCTATCCCCCCCACAGACACACCTCCGGGAATCATCAAAAGGCAGATAGAGCTACCCGCCAAAGCACAGGTTGACCTTATCTGGGGCGTGGTGGGAATGGCCCGCACGTGCCCCGACTACTATCCTGCCATGATGGCCAACCTGATCCTGGGGCGCTTGGGCCTTATGGGGCGACTCGGTGAGAACGTAAGGGATCGGCAGGGGCTGGCCTACTATGTGAGCAGCGCTCTCGATGTCGGCAATGGCCCCCAGCCGTGGACCATCATGGCCGGCGTGCATCCGAGCAATGTCGAGCGCACAGTGTCGTCGCTCCTCGATGAGGTCCGACGCCTGCGCGATGAGCCGATCCGCGACGAAGAGCTAGAGGACGCACGCTCCTACCTTACGGGAGTCATACCCTTGCATCTGGAGACCAACGAGGGAATAGCCCAATTCCTGTTGGGCATTGAGGACTACGATCTGGGGCTCGACTATCTGCAACGCTATCCTGACATTATCACTCACATTACTAAGGAGGAGATCCAGCGCGCGGCCCGGCGGTACCTCACACCCGATCGGTACGTGCTGGCTATGGCTGGGACCTTCACCTAGACGCCCGGGGCAGAACCCTGGACGCTAGTGCTTGCCGGTCCTTCCCTGACCAGGCTCTGGAACTAGGGAAGCCATTTTGCGCGGCTCGCACGTTGTGGTAAACTCGCGAGTAGTGGTCGGAAACGACCAGGTGTGATTTTGTATCCAAAATCATTCCAGGAAGCGTGGCCCTTTGCGTGGGTATGAAGGAGGCACGGATGAGTAAGGAGGAATGCAAAGATGTCGCAGATGTCCTGCGCATCTTCAGTGGGAGCTCTCACCCAGAGCTTGCCAAGGAGATCGCAGGCTACCTCGGCTGCCCGTTATGCCCCACCGAGACGCAGCGCTTCAGCAACGACAACCTCTTCGTGCGCCTCGGTGAAAGCGTCCGCGGCAAAGAAGTAGTGATCATCCAGTCCTTCACGCCCGATGTGAGCGACCACCTGCTCGAGTTGCTGATGATGCTGGATGCGGCGCGCAGCGCATCGGCCAAGACAGTACACGCGATCATCCCCTACTACTCTTACGCCCGCTCCGACAAGAAGGACGAGCCGCGCATCTCGATCGCCGGCCGCCTCATCGCTGACCTTCTGGCCACGGCGGGAGCCAGCCATGTAATGACAATGGAGCTTCACTCCCCTCAGGTGCACGGCTTCTTCAGACTACCGACCGATCATCTGACCGCACACGGCGAGTTCGTGCGGCACTTCCGCACCCGCAATCTCGACAACACGATCATCGTCGCCCCGGACATCGGCCATGCCAAGCGAGCCACCAAGCTCGCCCGCGCACTCGGCGTCAGAATAGCGGCAGGCGACAAGGAAAGGCTCTCTGACGAGCGCGTACGCATCAACGGGATCATCGGCAACGTCACAAGAAAGGACGTCATCCTCTACGACGACGAGATAGCCACGGGAGGATCGGTTGAGGCCATCGTAGCTCAGTTGCGCAAGAGAAAGGTGCAGAAGGTCACCTTGGCCTGCACCCATGGCGTTTTCAGCGGCTCGGCCGTTGAGCGGCTGCGCAAGATCCCCGAGATCGTGGAGATCGTGACCACCAACACGGTGCCCATCCCACCGGAGAAGCGCCTGCCGAATATGGTGGTTCTCTCGGTTGCCCCCATCTTTGGCGAGGCAATTCGCCGGAACCTTATGGGCCAATCGGTGGGCGCGCTCTTCGCTTTCTGGCCAGACCTCGAGGATCGAACACCCCGCCACTAGGCTTACTCACATGGGCAGCAGCTTCTGGGCCGCTACCAGGAGCGCTTGCGCTTTCCCTGGCGAATCACCCTCGGCAAAGATGCGCAGAAGCGGCTCTGTGCCTGAGAAGCGCAGCAACACCCATTGGTCTTCACTCAAGAAGAACTTGAAGCCGTCCTCGGTCGAAATCTTGTCCACAGGGCAGCCAGCGAGCTCCTTGACCGTGATCTGACGCAAATGTCGAGGGAAGAGCACCTTCATCTCGGGTGTTGCGGGTAGGTTCAGCTCGCCCGTGTACAGCCGCCCCACCAGCCGAAAGACCCTCTCCAGGAGGCGTGACACCTTCTCGCCCGTCCTGGCCAGCATTTCCACCACCAGGGCGGCCGCCAGGATGCCATCTTTGCCCAGGATGTGCCCGCGAATCGTCAGGCCGCCGCTCGATTCCCCACCCAGGATGGCCCCGCTGCGCTTCATCGCCTCAGCGATGTGCTTGAAGCCCACCGGTACCTCGGTGCATTCTTCGCCGAACGTCCTGGCCAGCCGGTCGAGCATATGTGTAGTAGCCAGGTTACGTACCACAGGCCCTTTCTCACCACGAACCTCATGCAGATACCAATAGACGAGCAAGAGCAGGTCGTTGACGGAGATATACTCCCCCTGCTCATCAATAATGGCAATGCGGTCGGCATCCCCATCAGTAGCCAGTCCTAGATCGTAGTGGCCCTCCTTCATGTAGTGTATGAGCAGACCCAAGGCCTCGAGATTCGGCGCGGGAGAGCGCCCGCCGAAGAGCGGATCGCGCCGGTTGTGGATGGTTGTCACCCGACAGCGAGCCTCGGTCAAGATGATCTCAATCGTCGCCTGGCCTACCCCGAACATGGGGTCAACCAAGACGCTCAAGCTAGCCTTGCGGATCACGGCCAAGTCAACAAGGGATTCGACCGCATCCACGTACTCATTGGTAAAGTCGCGGTATGCGACCAGCCCCGATTCCAGGGCCAAGGGTAGCTCCACCTTGATGACTTCATCCGATGTCAGGCGGTTGGCCTCTAGCTCGATCTCGCGCGTCTCCTCGTCCAGCAGGAGCGCCCCATCCCCCTTGAACACCTTGAGGCCGTTCCACTCTGGGGGATTGTGGCTGGCCGTGAAGGCAAGGCCATAGGCAGCCCCACATTGCACCGTGGCGTAGGTAACGAGCGGCGTGGGGGCGGCTTCTTTAAGAAGGTTGACCTGTACATTGTTTCCCGCAAAGACCTCCGCAGCCGCGTCGGCCGCCGCATCGGACAGGAACCGCCGATCGTAGCCTATGAGTACTCCCCGCTTCTCTAGCCCGTGGCGTACCAGCCGATTCGCCAGAGCTTGGGACAAGCGTCTCACATTATGTAGCGTAAAACTCTCACCAATGACAGCCCGCCATCCCCCAGTGCCAAAGCTGATGAGGTTGTCTTCCTCGATCCGTCGTGGGTTCAGAACGCGCTTCTGTAGGATCAGCTCGGCTGCCTCAAGATCGCGCTGGGTGTTGATGCCCAACATCTCATCTTGGTCAACAGTCTGGTAGCCCTCAACCCGGCGCCCCTGCTTAACGAGGCGGCGGACGGCGTCGGTCAGCGGATAGCGCCGCAGAGAGCTATCCGCTTCGATCTGCTCTAGCACCCAAGACAAAGGCTGGGCCCTGGCCATATAGGCACCCAGGTTCAACTCGCGAATCCGGCGCACTTGATCGCTGGCCTCCGCCTCCTCCACCAGGTCCACGATGCGCCCCTCGTCGTCGCGCACGATGCGCCCGTAGGGGAGCGCTGCGTCGGTCACACAGGAGAACAGGGTGAGGTCAGCACCCTTCAGGCGATGACGCACCAGCATTCCCCGCAACGAGGATAAGCGGAAGAGTGGCGTATCCCCGTAGAGGATGAGCAGGTCTCCCGTATAGTCCCGCAGGGCGGGCTGCACCTGAAGCACGGCGTCCCCTGTACCAAGTGGCTCACGTTGATGGACGTAGTTGTATGCGGGACCCAGGTGTTCCTGCACTGCCTCTCGCCGGTACCCCACGATCACATAGATGTCGCTGGGTTCTGCAAACCGGCGTGCCAGGGCCAGAACATAGTCAATAATGGCCCTGTCTCCAAGAGTCTGGAGGGCGCGAGGCAGTTCCGTGCTCGACTGAGCACGCTGCGCTGCTGCCAGCACCACTACTTTGATCCCCTTGCCTTCGCCGCCCGCTTGGGCCGAGTCCTGGATGCCCATATCGCTCCCTCCGGCTCGCAATGTGGCTATGCCCTCAGTTCCAGACAAGACCGCACGCCCCCAGAAGATCTCATGTTCATCCTAGCGCGAAACAGGCTCCTGTCAAATGCTTGCTGAGGCCCATGCTTTGTGCTAGACTATGCTGGATTGGTGGTGACGATACAGAATCTACTCCCAGGAGTTGAGCAAATGGCAGAGTTGATGAAGGCGGCCTTGTGGACAGAGCCAGAGCGCATCGAGGTCAAGAAAGTCAGTCGGCCAGCGCCAGGCTCCGGCGAAGCACTGGTCAGAGTAGCATACGGAGGAATCTGTGGGACCGACATCATGATCTATCTTGGCAAACACCCCCGCGCCAAAGCCCCGCTGGCCATGTGTCATGAGTTCGCGGGTACGATCGTCCAGGCCGAAGGGAGCACCCTTGCCACGGGCTCGCCCGTAGCGATCAACCCTCTGCTGACCTGTGGGACATGCTACGCCTGCCGGAGTGGGCTGCCTCATGTCTGTAGGACGTTGCAGCTCGTTGGCATTGACCGAGATGGTGGGTTCGCCGAGTACGCCGTCGTGCCGCAGCACACATTGCGTCCTATACCTGCCTCGCTGCCCTTGGTGCAGGCGGCCCTGATCGAGCCTCTGGCGGTGGGCGTGCACGCCGTCCGGGCATCAGCACTCAAGGTGGGGGATGTGACGGCAGTTCTTGGGGCCGGCCCGGTGGGGATCATGACGGCCCAGGTAGCGCGCCTGGCCGGCGCGCGGATCGTGTTCGTCTCCGAGCGCAGCCCCAGGCGACTAGCTATCGCCCGTGAGCTGGGGTTTGAGGTTATTGATACGACGACGCAGAACGTGGTCGAGACGATCATGGACGCCACAAACGGCGTCGGCCTGCCTGTGGTGTTCGAGACGGCCGGCGTGCAAGCTACCATCGCCGAGTCCGCCAAGCTCGTGCGTCCCGGAGGTGAGATCCTGCAGGTAGGGATGCCCAAGACCCCGCCGACAGTGGATGTGACGATGCTCCTCTTCCGCGAGATCAGGATGACGCCCATTCGCGTCTACCGCGAGGAGGACTTTTCGCAGGCCATCGCCATAGCTGCCACGGGCAGGATTGATATGGTCAGGCCCGTGACCCACATCCTACCCCTGGACAGGCTGGGGGAGGCGATGGAGCTTGCCCACCAAGCAACTGATGCCTGCAAGATCCTCCTTGACGCGGGTGCATAAGGAGAGATGTGATCGAACTGAAAGACTCACTGCGCTCGACTCTGGCCGAGCTGACGGCGCTCGATGGCGTGTCGGGCTTTGAGCAGGATGTGGTACGCTATCTGCAGAACGCTTGCAGCGGGCTGGCAGACCACGTGGAGGTGGACTCCCTGGGCAATCTGATGGCCACGCGCGACGGACCCGCGCAAGGGCGACACCTCATGATCTCGGCCCATTCGGACGAGATTGGGGCCATCGTCAAGAGCATTGACCCTCAGGGCTTTTTGCGCTTCGACCGCCTGGGGGGCGTGTTGCCTTCCATGCTGGTTGGCAGACGGGTGAGAGTCAAAGGCCACCTGGGCGTGATTGGGGTCAAGTCCGGGCATCTGCAGACGCGCGAGGAGCAGAACAAGGTGCTGCCGCCCGATGAGCTATACATTGACGTGGGCGTTGACAGCGCAGAGGAGGTTGCGGCTTTGGGGATTTCGGTGGGCGATCCTATCGCCTACTACAGCCCACTGCTGAGCTTCAGCAATCCCGATCGGCTCTGCGGCAAAGCCATTGATAACCGCATCGGCTGCGCCATCCTCCTGGAGGTCCTTCGGCAATTGAGAAGCCTGCCTCTCAACGGAACGCTTCACGGCGTGTTCTGTGTTCAGGAAGAGGTGGGGATGCGAGGGGCGACCGTGGCCTCCTTCAGGGTGCATTCCGACTATGCGATAGTGGTTGACACCTTCATGGCCGGCGGCACGCCCGATGTAGACACCTATCGCGAGCTACCTGCACGGATCGGCAAAGGGCCGGTGCTGCTATTGGCTACCAGTGCCCACATCGCTCACCCCGCCGTGAATCGCTATCTGCGCCAAGCCGCAAGCGCCTGTGGGGTGACCCTCCAACCCTGCACCATCGTCGGCAAGGCAGCAACCGATTCTGGCCCCATCCATCTCAGCCACGAGGGAGTGCCTACAGGGGGGATCGGCCTCGCGCGGCGCTATTCGCACACGCCCATCTGCACCCTGGACATCAACGATGCGGTTGACGCCGTGAAGGTCTTGGTGCAATTCGTGAAGGACATGGGCCAGCACACTGACCTGGGGTTCCTCTCTTCCGACTAGCTGCCCACTGCACCAGCTAGCCACGCGAGAGCTGCTCGAGCAGGGCCTTCGCGTCCTGAAGATCGGGCGTACCGAATCCTTCGGTGAACCAGCCGTAGACGGCGGCGAGCTTCTCGCGAGCGTCCTCGCGCTTCCCCTGCGACTGCCACAGCCGCGCCAGGCTCATCGTCGCCCGTAGCTCCCACGATTTGGCCTCTTGCCGCCGCGCCACTTCGATGGCCTTG
>Ga0172365_10004264_pt1 | contig 10575 bp, 2 predicted proteins | sample LakKivSesite48cm_FD_114535 | JGI IMG/M metagenome (GOLD analysis project Ga0172365, IMG submission 114535) | Sediment microbial communities from Lake Kivu, Rwanda - Sediment site 48cm | ecosystem: Environmental > Aquatic > Freshwater > Lake > Sediment | place: Rwanda: Western Province, Lake Kivu... | reverse complement strand
TCATCTGGTAGTAGCAGCTCATCTGGTAGTAGCAGCTCATCTACTAGTAGCAGCTCATCTGGTAGTAGCAGCTCATCTAGTAGTAGCAGCTCATCTAGTAGTAGCAGCTCATCTAGTAGTAGTAGTTCAAGTGATTCTAGTGGATCTAGCAGTTCAAGTAATAGTTCTTCTAGTAGTAGTTTTTCTAGCAGTAGTAGCAGTAGATTGAGTTCCAGCAGTAGTGAATCCAGTTCTAGCAGCAGTCGTTCTAGTAGTAGTAATTCAAGCAGTAGTAACAGTTCCAGCAGCAGTAGCTTGTTTAGTAGTTCAAGTTCGACAAGCATTAGTTCAAGTAGTTCATCGTATATGGAATATGACCCGTATTCCGGACCTCAGCTAAGAAGCACGATAGTACAAATTGAATCTAGTGAGCCCTCTTTTGTAAACGAAGAATTTGGAATAAATTATTTTAAGGGTGTTTTTGGTGGAGCTGTTTATGATTCTGTTGAGATTAATTTTAGAGATATTGTAAAAGTAATGGCAAAAGCAGATTCTATAAACGGTATTATTAAATTTATTGGAAATACTAAATTTGCCAAATACGACAAATTAACTATTTCTCTTTCTAGTGTTTCTCATAATAATTCAGGAGATGTTGATCATATAACTATAGAAGATTCTTTTGAGGGGGTAAATGCGGGATTGCCATCTTTATTGAGTAGGGTTGTTCATTCTAATATAAATGTATCTTCAGCTTTTATCGTATCATCTGAATTTGGTAGTGACTTTGAGGGCTTCCAGTCTTTCATGGTTTCAAATAATGATCCCAATAAAATAAGTTATGATACCTCTGATTTCAATAAAAAACAATTATTTTCTTCATCTGAATTTAGTGTAAATGAAAACTTTATTAACTCTATGTTGTTTGATGAAGAGCAAAATTCTGTTCTTCTTGGTGGTAAATTTGGCGTTTACAAATTCTCCTTGGACTCTAAGGATTTGGTGTATGATGTTAGGTTTACGGGTTCTGTAGACTGCATAAATATATTGCAAACTTCAGTTGAAATAATTGCTGTTTGTTCTGGTGGAATATATGTTTACAGTAAATATAGCAACTCAAGTTATGTAATAAATCTTATGGGTTTCCCGTTTAATATTTTCGGTGGATTTATAACATCTAAAAATGATCTCGCTGTATTGACTTCTGGTGGAATATTTATAAAAAATAAAGATGCCAATCAGATAATTCCTGTCTTGCAGGATATAGTTTCTAGTTCAAGTTCTTCTGGTCAGAGTTCTAGCTCTTCTAGCTCCTCAAGTTCTAGTTCTTATAGTAATTTTGTTTCTTTTTACAAAGGCATAGGATATCAAATTAATATGGCTTTTACTGATAAGAATTTGTATTATTCTGGACAAATATCTCAATGGGCAAAATCGGAAGGTGTTCTTCCTTCAACTTCAATATCTGACGTTGTAATTTTTGGAAATAATTTATACATATGCACATCTTCTGGTTTGTATGTTAATAAGCTTTCTGAAATATTTACTCTGAATTTTAAAAAGGTTATTTTAGATGATAACAATCAAAATTTAAGTATTAATGCATTAGATGCTTCTTATTCATTTAATGATGAAGGTGCAAGGGTGGATCAATTAATGCTTGCTGGAGATGAAAAAGGGAAAATATACTCAATTATTATAAATAATGATGAGCAGGTAACAAGTACTGTTCAAACAGAGTTTTCAGTTATTCATAAGGTATTAAGAGTGGAAGATGATTGGATTTTATCATCGTATAATCAATTTAAACTACTTAGTAACGATAAGATATATACCTTGTCTCTTGGGGTAGATGTTTAATGGCACTTACAATAAATAATAATCCCTCAAAGTACGATCTGTGGACATATGACGGTTCTGGAAGAAATCCGATAGGTCCAAATTACAATAATATTTTTATATTAAATGGTATTCAAAATATATTTTGTGTATCTGTTAATTCAAGATCAACTGCATCTGTTCCCAATGGTCCTCCTGCATCTTTTAATTGCAACGGGTCTTTAGTTAATTCTTCTGGTTCAATAAACGGTCCTTTTGTAATTGCTATATCTCCTCATTGCGCTGTAGGTTCTGTTAAAAATCTCATAAGTGCTGGTCAGCCAATAAGGTTCTGGTACAAGCACGCAAATGGTGGATCTGGTGGTTTTATTACTAGGACAGCTTCCAATATAAGATTTGCTTCTAGTCTATCAAGGCCATATGAATGGGTTGCTGGCGGCTACTATGAAGGCACATCAAGTTTGTATTCTGGTTCTTTTAGTGATGTTTTGGTTTACTTTTTTGATGAGCCATTGCCAGTTGATGCTGATTTTGCGGTGTTGCCCATATTTAATGACTATAAAATGTGGAGAAAAAACTCTGGAGTCTTCCCATACAATCCTGGTGTTATATTTGATCATGATTCAAGAATGGTTCCTGGATCTGTTTTTATGAATTTCACTGAGATTTATGATTCTGATCAAATAGGTGGCGTTACTCCTGGTGCATCAGATGTAAGAATAACGGGAATAGACGGGTACTTTCTTTCAGATTTAAATTCAATATCAGATAAAAAGTATAAAGAAAATTACTTAAAATATTTAGATGAAGACGCTTCTTATTATGACAACATATTTAGAATTATAAAAGGTAATGCTACGGATTCAACTTCTCCAATATTTGAAGTTGACTTTGAAAGCAACTGTTTAATCCTTTATTCCTTGGCTACTATTTTAACTAATAATAGAAATCCTAGTTGGATCAAATCGCAAAATAATTACAATTGTTTTTGTGGTATTAGGAAGGGGAATCTAGTATCAGTAAATATGTTTGGTTTGGATTACTTTGACAGATCAGAAAATCCATACATAAGACTTGGAAAAGACTTTTTCAATACTTCAAGACTTGAGGGTGATCTTTCTATTCCAGGAGAGCCCAATGTAACACCTTCAGATCTTTATAAAATACCCGTAAAAAGCATAGACTCTGAATATGTAAATAAATTTTATTTGGGCTTTGATGTTTTAGATTATAATAAAGAGTCTAGATTTTCAAAAGCTTACTCTCTTGGATACTCTCATTATTTCTATCTTGATAATTACTTTGATTCTTCTGATCCTTTTGATGGACCATTCATACCTAATGGCCCTGGCGTGCCATTCCAATTAAGAAACAGTTTTAATGTTTCTGGTACAATAAATTATTTTTCTCAAAAGTATCCAAACACTTGGGACCAAAATTCTAGCAAAAATTTAGTTATTGGGATATATGGATATTCAGGATCTGGAACTTATGGTTCTTTTACTGTTGTCTCTGATTTCAAAAATGCAATAAATCAAGATAGTTTTAGTGGATTTGATTTAGTAATAGGATCGGCATCTTTTAAAGAAGCAAAAAGTAAAATAATAAAATATATTTCTGACATTAAAGCTGCGTTGCCAAATATGAAAATAGGCTGGTCTGACTTGGTAGGTTATTCAAATTGGTACCCACCTTATGTCTATGGAGATTTACCAGAAAGTGAAAAATCTTGGTTAAGTGTAAATGATTCACAAAAAAGTCTTATATTTAATTGTTGGGATAAAATATGGGAAGGTGTGATAGAAAAGTTAGATTTTATATCTTTTTCTTTTAATGACAATGTAAATAGAAATAGTAACGCTGGTTCAGATCCAGCTTTATGGCATGAGGTAAATAGAAAGAGAGCAGAAATAGCAATAGAGTATGTAAAAAGATATTGTTATAGAAAAAACATACGTTGTCCCAAAATTTTACCGTGTATATCATCATGTACTGGAGAAAACATATTTGAGAATTGTGATACATCTAATCTTTTTAGTCACGCAAACAGGCCTATTTCTGATGTTGAATTTATAGAGAGAGTTGTTTCCCCCTGTGTTGATTACGGAGTGGATGGTTTTATTTTTAAGAATAATTCTATATTTGAAGAATATTACGATGGATGGATAAATCCAAATATTAATATTGATTCAAGAAGAAAATTGTCATATAATTACATATGCAATTCTGCTTCTTCTATTGATTTATCAGATTGTTCTTATTATAATCTAATAAATAATTATTCTCCCTGTATTGCATCTCAAAATGCACAAAATGTTATAAACTCAATATTTTCATATGTTGAAAACAAGATGTCTGTTCTTTCTAGGTATCTTGTTGATTTTGAGGCATTTGGTTCTGGCTCCTCATCTCTTAAAAATTTTAGTTTAATAACTGAAATTGGAATGAATCCATGGGACACTAGCGCAGAACAGCTAGAAAAGTATTCATTGCTTAATTATGATCTTTTTAATTCTACCCTTAGTGTTGATTCTTATATGAATTACACTGCAAGCGTTCTAGCTGATAGTTTTATTGAAAATCCTATTTATTCAAATGGTGTTGATTGGGATCCTGACAATACAAATATATCTATATATTCTTATGATTCTACTTATTCTACCGGTAATTTGGTTAAATTTTTTGATACAAAAACCTATAGATGGTGCGTTTTCCAGGCAACACAGAACGTTTCTGTTGGTGATTATCCTGGAAGAATTAATTATTTTTCAACAGACGGATCTGGTAATCGAGAATATTATAGATCAAATATAAATATAAGATGGAAATGTGCAGATATAAATTTCTTATACTCTCATTATTCTTTGATACCAAGCATAAATAAGTACTATGAAAATAACAAATTAAGTCTTGTTAAAGGTCGCAGTAAATATAAGGCTTATGATCTAGAGGTTCCGTGGACATTTCTACCTGTCCATGAAGCAAATTATCTTTTATATTACGATCAGGGTGTTTACGGGCTTAGAAACGGATATGAATATTTTAATTTTGACGGAGGATTTGTCAATTTAATTTCATCTGGTTTTGGATATTCTCATGAATTAGGTGCTGATTTATTTAAAAATTTCTATTTCTCTTCTATTGACTCTTTATTTGATTTAAATAAAGGCATTATATCTGATTTTATATTTTGGTATAAAAATATATCAGAGGATAAACATAAAAAATCATTTACTGATAATTTTATTTATGATTTAATCTTTTCTTATGATTTTAATAGTGCATCTTATGATGAATTTGACAAGCCACAGATTGTATCAAGACTTGGTATATCTGAAAACGTAACAAGATATCAAATATTTGAATATCAAAAATATATTATTCCCAAAATAGAAAGAATAATAAAAGAAAAATCACATGGAAAATATGTGATGAATTCTGGTGATTTTAGATTTGACTGCGGTTTAATAACAACAGAGAATACTGGCTCCAGAGATGATAGTGGTTCTCAAGGATTTATGGTGAATTCTTTGAGGCAACTTACAGAAAGCACTCCTCATGTAAGTTCTTGGGACTCTTTTGGAAGAAATATTTCATCAATTGGTTCTACAGAATATTACGAGCCAATATTTTTACCTCAATTTTGGTTCGGTAAAAAAGATGGACTATATGATGTTGTTTTTGAAAGAACAAGAGATATAAGCATATTTACTTCAAATTATTCTCTTAATAGGTTTGTAAATGATTCTTTACAGATGTATTCTGCTGACGCAAGTATTATTACTTTCAAGGTTTTAAATAATGATGAAAATAGTGTTAGTCTTATTTCGGAAAAAGATCAGTATGGTTTTATCTTTGGTCTTGGTGTAAAGTCAATTTCTCTTATTATAGAATCTTATGAGGAGCAGGGTAGTCAAGTTAGAAACCGCGATGGAGATGGAGAAGAATATGGACCACCAAGTTTTTCACCAGCAATTGAAAAATACTGGATATGTAATCTTTCAATTGAAATGAATTCCCAAGACTCTCAAAATAATTTTGAGAGAAAATTTGGTAAAATATTTTTTAATAAATTGATGGGCAATCTTCATTCAGATGGACTAAAATTCTTCACAAGATGGAAAATAAATAAAAAAGGCGTAGTGTATCCATCTACTTTTCCTGTTGGGTCATTTAATCCATCGTCTTTGTATCACCTTTTAGAGCAAGACGATATTTCTATATTTGATGTAAACAATAGATATAACGCAAGTATAAGTTTGTGGTCAAACTCTGAAATTATGTTTGCGACTAACAGTTATACTTATTCTGCAAAATCTCTTTCCTCTCTTCCTCCGCTGTCTGGTGGAAGTGGTTACTATCCTGTATATAAAAACGGTCAGGAATTATATCAATTTAATTCAGACCATTCTGGTATAGAATTTATTTCAAATGCTTTAGACTCAAAGCATTACGAAGAACTTAAAAATCATTTTAGTATATTTGATCCAGAAAATAAAAATACTTTGATGGTTCGTTCTTATTATGGTCTTTTGCCCTTATGGATGTCTAAATATGGTCTTGACGATCCTCAGTTTAGGTATAATACTAGATATAGTGACAAAAATTTAGAGCTTTCTAGCAAGAACTCTCGTGAATATACTGGTTTTTTGATACATAGTAATTATGGTCGTGGAACATCAGCTGCTCAAACTCCATACGAAAGTTATGAAGAATCTGTAGCCAGTCTGATGAAGGTTGCAAAAAATCTTAGTCCCAATAAAGTAATTGTACCATTTGTTTGTCCAAAAAGCATTGGACAGCACTATTTTATTTCTTGTCTATATCATCCAAAGGAATTTTGTTATTATCTGGTTAGGCCATGGTTTATAGGTAATTACCGTGCAGACGCAGTGCACGTTTGGGATTCATATGTATATTATGTAAATTCTTGTTTTTACGATCTTTCTAATTATTCAGAGCCAGCTGGTTTTAGAACTGGTATTGAAATGGCTATTTTTAATGGCAACATGCTTTCAATCGATGATGCATGGAATATAAATAACTCCTCATCTTTTGATTGGAACTCGGTTGAAAAAGGTGGAATGCTTTGGGATAATTACGGTGAAAAGGCTATGATTAATTTGGAATATACTTCTTTAAATGGAAATGATTCCTATTATGAAAAACCAAAAATAGTCATATTCATTAAAGAAGTAGTGTCGCTTTACTTAAAAGATCTTTACTCTGAGCTAAACAGGCTGCTTCAAAATCCTGAAATTTACGAAAGGCCATCTGACAAGTCTATAGGTTATGATGTTCTCTCTTTCTTGAATGGGCTTCTTGTGTCTTGTCAAAATGAACTTAAAGTTGAAATAGTTGGTGGTGGATCTTACTCATCTGAAAACTGGGTTGGCTATAAGATAGAATGGTATAAGTCGAAATCATACGTTGATAATCCAGATGGTTTTGAGCTTATATACACGGAATCTGGTGTTGGATTTATTCAATATATATATGCTCCCAGGGCGTTAACAGATCTTCTTGCCAATGGAGACGTAATAAAGGCAAAGTTGCATGTTAATACTGGCTACGGTTTAAATTCTTCGTCTACATATGAATGCTCACTATATTTTGATTCCAAAGTTAATAACATAGGAAATTATTTTATACCTAGTTCTGTCGTTAACACAAGAGAAAAGAACATTTTAAAAATCGTAAATTCAGAACAAATAGCAATGCTTGTTGATCCCCCAAGCAGCTCAAGCAGTTCAAGTGGTTCATTTAACAATTCTTCTAGTTCTAGTTCTATTCCTTTATCTTCATCTTCTTCTAGCTTAAGTTCAAGTTCAAGTTCAAGTTCTTCGCTTTATATTCCTGGTGGTAATTTGCCGGAACCTTCTTCTGCTTTAGATTATGAGGTTTGGGCTGCGCATTGGTCTGGAAACATGTTTGGTGTAAATAATCCAGAATACGGAAGATTTGGTCATCCAAATTACGAATTGCTTTCCATAGTTCCTGGAATACCTATTTTTGGTACCAATTATAATGGCTTTAGAATGCCATCAGATACTAATTCTGCATCCATAACAAGCGCTAATTTTCAAGAATTTAAAAATAAAATAACCTCCGTACCATCGGGAAGAAGGGTAATGCTTCCTTATTATTGGTTACCTGATATTGGTTGCTATACAAAACTGCACGATCAATATTATAGAAATACTTCCGATGGTGTAGTTTATGATGACGGCACAAGACAAGACAGAATATTAACTTGCTGGCTTGATAATAATTCAAATGATTGCGCTGATTCTTTTAGGTCATTTTTACAAAGATGCATCAATGATGGATTTAATTTTGATTACATAATGAATAATCAGGAAACTCAAGACAACTATTGGATAGATGGCAGAAATTCGTATCCAAATTGGCTTGATGATACAGACGGAGATGGATATAGAAACGATCCATCCCCTGGGATTGACAGCGCTTCATTTATGCACGATGCAAGACGTGTTTCTGCAATCATGTCTGATTCAAGATTTACCAGCTATGTCAATCCGTATACTGGTAAAACTTTTGCTCAAGAATTTATGGAAAATTACCAGGCTCTTAGAGTAAGGTCTGGATTATCTGAGGATTCAAGATCGTGGCAGCAAATTTTGGCTCCATTTGCTAACGCAAATTCCCCAATGCATTTTAGGTCTCGTGATTTTTACTGGCAAGCCTATGGCTGTTCCGATGGGTGCTCTCCTGACGGAATAACAATCAACGGTCTTGTTCATCCAGAGGGATACAATCTTTTTTTCCATGCCGTGCCTGCTTGGCGTGCCGCCGCTGACTCTTGGCATTTTAATGTGTATTGGAAGAGATTTAGAGACGTGCTTGGTGAGTTTGCTGAGTTTTTAAATACAATTCACATGGAATATACTGCCTCTGCAGTAAATTCTGAAGAAGCAAAATTTTTCCAACTAAGTAACATGGAAATAAGTATGCAGCCAGCTTTGGCTGATTCATGGACTGGTTCGAGCAGATACTATGCTGGATTTTTTAATATCATATTCCCTAATTGGGCTTTGCCTCCTGACGGAGATTATAATGATGCAAAAACATATTGCAGCGGTTATGTTTTAACTCCGCAAAATGAAGATGAGTTGTTTAACTGGTGTGGATATTTAGTTCAAGATTATAAGGGGCCGTCTGGCGAATCTAATTTAATAAGGTATCCTGAAACTGATGTTTATCCAAATGCCACCGGTTTTGATCCGTCTCTAGTTAAGAGATGGTATACTGAATACTGCTTTAAATATTTAGTTCATCTCATAAAACTTGAAAGGGTTCATTTAAGAAGCGATCCGAATCATTGGGAAAAATTTGTTCCCTGGATAGGATATCAGGGGTATTCTGAGGCTCGTTGGTTTAATGGCGATGTTGCGTATTATCATGAAATGATAAGACATACTATATTAAATGGCGCTAGGATTTTCCAGGTATTTGAAAGCAGTTATGCACCAGATTCTTGCAGAATAATACATGAAATCCTTGACGAATGGAGATCTATAAGTGGAAATTCAAGAGCACAGCCATGTTCTAATGAATTTGGAGACGTATCTCAGCCTGTAGACAGGATGGTTCTTAAAGATGTATTTGAAAACGTATTAATAAGTGGAGGAAGACTTGTTGAACATCCAGATTGGTATATTTGGAGAATATCTGTTGCTCCAAAGCACTTTAATTCTGATGGAATTTGTATTTTAACAAAGCAGATTCAGGACCAGGATCTACCAGATACCATTATTATAGATTCAAATACTTCAAGAAATAATGATGACTCGTCTAGAAGAGGAGTATGGGTTCAAAGAAATGTACCTGGTGCGCCTATTTATTCTGTTGCAACTTTTAGCTCTATTTCATCCAGTAGTTCTAGTTCATCTAATAGTAGCAGCGTATCTAGTAACAATTCCAGTAGTAGTTCTTTCTTTGACCAGCTTGCTGCTGATGTAGATTCGATTATAAGGTCAAGATTCCAAAATGCTCCCAGTGGAGGTTCTTGCACCAATCCCCCATCAGATCATGACATTATGTCCTTGTACAACAATCCACATAATTCAACTTTTACTTGGTCTGAACTTAATTGGGACAACTTGCTTGTTAATACAAATCCTAATTCCACAGTTATTGTTGGTGGAAGTTCGGTTGCTGTTGACACAACGCTTCGTTCTTTAATTTCTAGTTATGTTGGTGACTATAATCCAAGACATGGAGCGACAAATATTCTTGGTTTCCCTAGTGGCAGTCCTTCCGTTCCAAATACATGTCATCCAAGAAGTAGATATGTAAGGGTATTTGCTATAGAAGACATACCTAAGGGTTGTTGTGGCGGTGTTGCATGGGACAATCTAACTGCTAGTTGCAAATGTATATCTACTGGTACGCTTGATGGATGTGAATCAAGCTCTACTGCATCAGCTCCAGTTCTGTGTTCATGTAATGATAGGAGAATAAAGAAGGCTCTTTCTGAACATGACACTTCTTGTGGACATTGGATAAAAACTACTGGTGTTCAAACTGCTTTTGCTTATAGGGCGGTGAAAAAAAGAATAGAATATGGCGGATCAATTGGTAGCGGGGCATCTGCTGTGTCTGGTGCTGCTGCGCAGCAACAGCTTTTAACTGACATATTTGATCGCTGCATGGACATATTGCGTGAAATAAACAAGTATACTACAAGTCCTAATGGCCAGGGCTCTTATGATATGATGAGAAATGGATGGACTA
>Ga0172365_10004263_pt1 | contig 10576 bp, 17 predicted proteins | sample LakKivSesite48cm_FD_114535 | JGI IMG/M metagenome (GOLD analysis project Ga0172365, IMG submission 114535) | Sediment microbial communities from Lake Kivu, Rwanda - Sediment site 48cm | ecosystem: Environmental > Aquatic > Freshwater > Lake > Sediment | place: Rwanda: Western Province, Lake... | reverse complement strand
GGGGCCTTAGCTCAATTGGGAGAGCGTTGGCTTTGCAAGCCAAAGGTCGAGGGTTCGATCCCCTCAGGCTCCACCATTTTTCAACAGAAAGATAGAGTATGAAGGGCATACTTAGAAACGGTATACTTCTCATCGAAAAGAAATTGGGATTCTAACAGTTACAAAAAATTTAATCAAAAATGAAAAATAATTATCAAAATGAACATGTCATAGACAGAGATTTAAATGCTTCTATTAATCTTGAAAAATATGGATTAATTAAACTTAAAGATACCGAAAGTTCTTCGGGAATTAAAGCCTGTGGAGAAAGTGTGAGACTTCGAGATGCCTTTGATCAAGAAGCAGTTTCTATGAAGCAGGAAGAAAACATCAAATGTTCAATTTGAGTAAGTTTTTCAGAACGGAAGAAACTCTTATAGTGAGAGGATAAGTCAATTATGCCCTTATTCCAATTCGTATAGCAAATGCTGTAGCATTAGTTGCCCTCTTTTTGGGGATATACTAATGGGAGCCACATTTTTTGATGAGGATACGAATAGTATTTTGGAGAATGCTACTGAAATAAAAATCTGCCAGGGAAGAACTCTTACTTTTTCTGAGTTCTCCGTAGAAAATTGAGGAGTATATGTTTCAACGTGGCGAGAAAGTAATATACCTACCAGAAAACAAAGTATATGACTTTGGTTATATAGGTAGTACTGGAAAAGCTATTATCTACGAAGAAGGCGAACACAATTTGCAGGATGCCTTCGCTGTAGATGTTAATCAACTCGTAAAGCTCTCTGACAGAGTTGATAAAGTAGATATTGGAGATACATTCAAAAAAATATTTCTAAGAATACAGTGAGCGTTTTGAATCTGGAAAAGGAATAGATTAATAAAGTATTCATATGTATATAAATAAGGAACTAAGGGGCTATAGCGAAGTTGGGATCGCGTTTGAATGGCATTCAAAAGGTCGGCGGTTCGATCCCGCCTAGCTCCACCAACTTCTTATGGAGATTCGGCTATGGTGGAAATAAAAGCTATAGTCTTAAGTACGAACGGTATTCACGCTCGACCCTCTAGAGATATTGTTCTTAAAGCAAAAGAGTATAAAGCATCTATTACTATCCACAAAGAGGGAGCTAAAGAAGATGCCAATGCAAAGGAAATAATTTGTTTATTGAGTCGTTGTTTTGAAGGAGGAGATATCCTCTTAGTTAGGGCTACTGGACCGGATGAATGTGAAGCTGCAAAAGCAATTGCCCACCTGATTGAAACTCTTCAGTATTGATTTATTGTCTTTTTATTTTTAATCTTCTTCTGGTAAATAGTATATTATCTTTGAACTATTTTTGCGTCCGTGGTGGAATGGCAGACACGCAAGACTTAGGATCTTGTGAGAGTAATCTCGTGGAGGTTCAAGTCCTCTCGGACGCACCAATAATCACCAAGGAGAAGATATGAGTAGTTGCGCCCTTGGGGAGACAGGATTAATAATAGAAGTTCCTGAGTCTCCAAATCACAGAACCAAAAAGGACCTGTATAATAGATTCATCCACGACCAGATACATGAAATACTGAAGCATAAATGGCTTGAGAGTGAGAAAGCTCGAAGAGACCTTGGTGATGAAGCATGTATCGACTGGATCATAAAATTTGCGGATGTTTACCGTGAGGGATGGGAAAGAAAGAACGGTAAAATATGATGACAACCCTCGGTTGGATAGCTTCTTCCCTGGCGATTATCGGTGCTCTTCTCAATGCACGTAGACTACGGTGTGGTTTCTATTTCTATATTGTTGCTAACATCCTTTTAGTTTACATAGGCTTCAGTAAAGCCGAATTCTATAATGTGGTACTATTCAGTGTCTTCATACTCATTTCTTCCTACGGCATTTTTAAGTGGAGATAAAGTGACTAAGCAGCAGATTATAGATTTTATAGAATATATAGATCCAGAGATAAAAATAGAGTTTGTAACAGAGAGAACAATGAGAAGAAGAAAAGTATACTCTGTTGCATATGCCCAACCATATAAATGGTTAGTCTGCTTTAGTAAAGATATAGTTAAGTGGAACTCCTTGATAGTTTATTCAGTGATACTTCACGAGTTAGGTCATATATACACGGGTGTCTCAAAGAGCGATCCCCAGGATGAGCTACGTGCTCAGCTGTGGGGTATAAAGATAGCTCAACTTTTGAAGTTCTACGGGGTAGCTGAGTACATGTGGAAAGAGATATGTGACTTGTACAAAACCCAGACATATAATGAGGGTAGGAAGTATTTTATAGCGTCAAAGTTAGCTAATAGGATACCAAATCCAATAAAGAGTTATAGAGTATACCAAGCTATAGAATTTGAAAATGGAGTATCTAATCCAGGATGGTTTAATCAATTGCTAAAGATGATAATCTGAGGTTACTTTAAAAACCTTCAGAAAAAACGTACATTACAGTATTCACATACACACGAGGAGATTCAAATGAAAAAGTTAAAGCCGATTTCAAACAAAGTTCTTATTCTTCCCGATGACACCGACACAGTAAGTGCTGGAGGAATACTTCTTGCACCAAGAGAAGAAGAGGCGATACAGAAAGGCACAGCTGTAGCAGTAGGCCCTGGATTGATAAGTTCTGAGGGAGTTCTTCTCCCCATGCAGGTTGCTGAAGGGGACAAAGTTCTTTTTGATCGTAAACGCGCAGCAAAGATCGAGATGGAAGGTATCAAATATTATCTTACATTCGATACTGAGATTCTTGTGGTAATTGAGTAAGGAGATTTTGGAGGAGTATACTAACTGGATAAGTGGCACGCCTGGAAAGCGTGTGGGCTTTAATCGGCCTTGCAGGTTCGAGTCCTGTCTCCTCCGTAAAAGTATATGGATAATGAAACAAAGTTAGAAGCAATTAAGTGGTGGCAGACAGCGGGGTATTTTCATCCGCTGACTTGTAAAGATTCAAAGCACGAAATCCTGGTTGGATTCCTAGATAATAATGTAGTAAAGCTGAAATGTGTAACATGTGATTACGTACAGGAACATATACCCGATGTAGTCTTTGGTATTTATGATGATAGACACAAAATAGAAGGATTACATAATGAACTACGAAACAAGTCTTTTTCAGAAAAGCAAGGTAGCAGTGCGTTACTGGCTCCTGGGAAGAAAGTACATAACGGCTCTGAATGCAATGGAGTTCGGTCTTAAGTATCACACAGGTAAACGTAAAGACGGAGTTACTCCAGAGTTCCAGCATCAGCTTTCTATTGCCCACTATATGCGTGTTTTCGAAGGGTACCTCCTCCACCCGGATGAGACCTTTGCTGCTCTTCTACTTCATGATGTAGTAGAAGACTACAATGTATCTCCACAGGAGATTTCAAGCCTATTTGGAGATAGAGTAGCGAGAGCAGTTTTAGCTCTTACTAAGCAATACCAAGGCATCAAGAAGTCTGTAGAACACTATTATCAGGAGATAGGAGAAGATCCTATAGCTTCTATTGGTAAGGGATGTGATAGAATCCATAACATACAGACTATGGTAAATGTTTTCTCTGCTAAAGGACAACTCTGGTATATAGAAGAAACAGAGAAGTATATCATCCCGATGCTTAAGGCAGCTAGACGCAAATATATAGAACAAGAGCCTATATATGAAAATATCAAATTGGTGCTATTAAGCCAATTAGATTTGATTAAAGTTATACATAAGGAGAGAGGCGTTCAAGATGGAGTTCTCCCGAAAGTGGGTAGTACAGGAAGTTGAAAGAAGAATGTTATCAAGAAGATTAGAAGAGAAAGAACCATACTTTTTTTCTATACCTGAAATAGTTCTTTGGGGAAGAACTCTAACCAGAGAAGATATGTCACTTGTTTTTTATGAACCAGAAGACATAGAAGCTTTGGCTGGTATTTTCAAAGACATCTCTGATCCCTCTAACGATGGTATCTATAAAGACTATAGAGGCTATTATTTAGATACCCTATACAAGCAATACAATTTCAATGTGGCAGTACCTAAAGATAAGACCTCCTCTTCGTTTGTTACCCAACAAATAGCAAATAAGTGGGTCAGCGCTTTTGCGTATTTCCAGAGTATCAAACCCAACGACTACATACAATTCGTAAATTACTGCACTGCCTTTCTCAGGCATGATCTTCACACGTTCATCTTTTTTGTCCCTAATTATATGATGGGGGACTTTTCGACTAATAAAGAGATAGATTTATATTATCATTGGAGATTAGCATCCAACAAGTAGAGATAGAATAATATGAAATCAAATAAGCCATGCGAAAGAGTTATAAAGCTTAGTTTAAATGATAGAGACAGTATATGTACAAACTACCTGTTAGGAGAGAGTACGAAATCACTCTCAAAGAAATATAATGTTACACAAAAAGCTATTTTATATACATTAAAAAACAGAAGGGTAATACGTAGAGCCAATAATGTAGAACGTAGAAAATATGACTTACACGAGGATTTTTTTGATGTTATTGACTCTCAAGAAAAAGCATATATACTTGGATTGCTTTATGCTGACGGAAGTAACAATATTAAAAAGAGTAGCATTGAGATAACGCTTACTGAAAAAGATAAAGAGATTTTAGACAGAATAGCAAAAATAATATATATCAATGACTACTCTCTTTATTATAGGGTATTAAATAATATAATAATAAATGGAAAATTTACTAAAAAAAGAAAAAACGCATATAGACTTATTATAAATAATAAGCATATGTCTGATACTCTGAATAACCTTGGTATGATAGCTAATAAAACTAAAAAGCTAAAATTTCCAGAAGCTATACAAAAAGCTTATATAGCCACTTTATAAGAGGATATTTTGATGGGGATGGCTGTTTAACTTCTTACCTTCCGAAAAATAAAAAAAGTAAAATATACACTGCATCAATACAAGGGACTACCGTTTTTTGTTTAAGAGTTAAAGAAATAATTGAAAGTTTAGGTATAAATTGTTTTTTAGGGAAGATGCATAGATGTAGCACTATGTCATTCATAAGTATAGGTGGAAATAGACAAGTAGAAATTTTTCTTAATTGGATGTACTGCAACTCACATATACATTTAAAAAGAAAATTAGAAATATATACAGGATTTTTAAAACTTAGAAACAGTGGATGAAAGTAATTAAGGAGGATTTATGGTTAAAATAGGTTTTTCTGGAACTCCCGGATCTGGTAAAACCAGTACTGCACGAGCATTGTCAGCTATGTGTCGAAGAATAGAATCCTTTAAGAGAGTAGAACTCATAGCAGAATATGCTCGTAGGTATATACATAAGTATGGTAGTGAAGGTATAGACCTAACCGACCAATTTAAGATAATGGAAAAGCAGATCGAATGGGAGCAAGCAGTACCGCCAGAAACAGATTTGATAATAACCGATAGTCCCGTTCATCTGGGATTCATATATGCTTTGGATCTTAGAAAAGACACGGTTAAAGATACTATGTATATAAATGATATCTTTAAGAGACTGAACAAGATAAATAGTCCTGAAAGAAGATATGATGTAATATTCCATCTACCTCCAGTGCTAAAACCCATTGATGATGGTATACGAAAAGAAGACCAGTTCAAAGAGTCCTGGCGTGAAAAAGCTGATTGGCGCATCAAATATGTTTTTGACTTATTCCCGCCTAAAACTTTTGTTACTATAGAATCCGTTGGTCTTCCAGAACGAGTAGAAGAGTGCTTACAAGTATTAGAGAAGATTGAATCATTAAAACACCAAGAAGGTGTAACTAGATGTGCAGCATGATAATTGGAATAGACCTGGACCAAACATTAGTTTATATGGAAGAGTCTGTCGTTAAGATAGCCGCAAAAAATACGAAGACTAAAAGCTATCCTAAAAGATTTGACTATAACTTCTCTGAGTTTCCAGAAGAGATGAGGAAAGAGATATTCAGACTGTTTGAAGATCCAATATACATGAAAAGAATAGTCCCCCTCCCTGGAGCAGTAAACAAACTTAATCAGTGGAAAAAAGAAGGGCACAAAATAGTCATAATAACTGCGCGAGATTTAAGCGTAGAGGAAGTAACAAGAGAAGCCGTTAAAAAATATTTTCCAATGGTGGATGCTCTGCATTTTGTAGGGATAGGGAATTCAAAAGAAGTTCTATTCAAATCTGAGAAGATAGATGTTTGGGTAGACGATAATCCTAAAGATGTAATAGCTTCTACGAAGATGGGTATACGAACATGTCTTATCAGCAATAGTCATACATGCTATAACTGGGACATAAAAGGTAAAGTTATGGCCCATGTTTACACTAGCGTAGCTGATATCAATTTCTATTGAACGTCTATCCTTGCAGCCCTCTGCTGCTTTCCAGATAGACTTGAAACTCTATTTTGAAAAAAGTATATTATCCAATAATCCCTTAAACGAGGAACTTATGAACAAGGTAATACTGACAATGGGACTTCCAGGCTGCGGAAAATCCACCTGGGCGAGAGAATTCATAGCGCAGAACCCGGACTGGGTTCGCGTTAACCGTGACGACCTCCGTATCCAGTTTGGAGGACCAAACTACGAGTTCAACAGCAAAATAGAAAAACAAGTCCTCAATGAGAGAGATAGACTCATTCTTGAGGCGTTGGCGAAAGGTCTTAATGTCATAGTCGATGAAACCTTCTGTAATGCGAATACCCGCAAAAAGATGGAAGAGTTTCTCACAGGAAAAGCAGACTTTGAATACAAGAGTTTTATGGACGTGACTCCTGAGGAATGTATACGTAGGGATGCAGGGCGTACCGGGAAAGCTCATGTAGGGGCTATGGTCATCCGTAGGATGTACAAACGGTACAAGTCTGATAAGGCAGAAGAGGCACAAGCTAAGACAGAGTACAAGCCCGTAGATGGGCTACCTATATGTATTCTGGTAGACATGGATGGTACTTTAGCTCTAATCAAAGGGCGAAGTCCGTATGACACAGGTAGCTCTTATAAAGACAAAAGGAATGAGCCTGTAGCATGGGCAGTAAATGCTCTTAAGGCTATGAATCCTAATCTTTTAATATTTATTGTTACAGGTAGGGAAGACAAGTTCCTGGGGGTTACGGAAGACTGGCTTATAAAGAATAATGTTCGATATGACAAAATATATATGAGACCTACAGGAGATCGTAGGCCCGATGTTGAGGTCAAGCAGGAGTTGTATGAACAGAATTTTAAAGGTAAGTACAACATTTTAAGTGTATGGGAAGATCGCGTAAGAAATGTTAAAATGTACAGAGAGTTAGGACTTCCAGTGTTCCAAGTTGCAGAAGGTGACTATTAATCGAACCAGGGCTTAAGGAAAAAAGCAATGTTGCATTCAATTAATTTAAGGATAGAAGATCGAAACTTGTGTTACAGGAAGAAGGTCTTCTTTGTGTGGATTGGGGTGGTGCCTGTATGAGCGCGTCTATAGTTGTTTTGAACCAGAGCTATCATTTCTGGGATGAAATCGACCTTGAGAGATTCTTCAGCCTTCTCAGCAGGAAAGTAATTGAGATTATTAAGGTTGATGATGAACGTATCATAGGAACATCAGACCCTCGCAATAAGTACCTCAACGAGATACTTGATGTTAGGGGTTCTGAAAAGATGTGCGTATTTGATCAAGATAACCAATATGTTGTAAGACTAAAGATGCCCCTTATTGTCAGGTTGCTAGAATTTGTTGGCTACAAGATTAAGTCAGATACTGTAGCTTTCAATGAAACAGCAGTCTATAATAGGGATGATAATATATGCCAATATTGGCATACTTATAAGCTTGACGAGGATGGTAATGAAATACAATGCAAGCCTTATAAGTACAGATGTACTTCTGAAGATAGAACTATTGATCACGTACAACCTATATCAAGGGGTGGTAAGAATACCTTTGAAAACTGTGTAACATCTTGTTTTCATTGTAACGTAGTCATAAAGAAAAATAAGACCCCTGAAGAAGCAGGATTAAAGCTTATTAGACAACCTTTTACTCCTGCACACAGGAAGGGTGAGATGGTTCTTATGAGATTCAGCTACAATCCAAAGAAGAAGTCTCATAGAGCTTTATTTGAACTATTAGGCTATCAACGTACTTAGGTAGGAGTAGTTATGTCTGACTTTATAGGGTTGTTCAATGTCCCGGTCTCTTCAAAAACACGGGCAGTGATGGCTTTTAGCGGTGACCCGATTACTTACGGGCACGTCGATTTGATTCGACGTGCCCTTTGTATTTTTGAGCATGTCACAGTCGCTATCGGTGTCAATGCTGCTAAACGATATACCTTCCCACTTCTTGAACGAGAAGCCATAGCCAGGGAAGTCCTGAAACCTTTTGGAGATAGAGTAGATGTTACCTCCTTTGAAGGACTTCTGGTAAACTTCGCGCACGAGAATACGGTTACTCACATTATCCGAGGATTACGTACCTCGGCAGACTTTGAGTTTGAAAAGCTCTTGAGCGACATCAATAAGACTCAGAACATGGGGATAGATACATGGTTCCTCCCCGCAGATGCTGCGTTAGGATGTGTTAGCTCCTCAGCTGTAAAAGAGCTTGTGAAGAATCAAGGGGATGTTACAAACTATGTACCCCTTCTTGTAAAAGAGAAGTTGGAACGAGTCTTACTCGATCAGATAGTGATAGGAATAACAGGAGAGATAGGAGCGGGTAAATCTCATGTAGCGGCAAAGCTTGTTGAGTGGGCTGCTAAGAAACAGATGGCCTTCCTATATAATTATGAAAATAAGGATAGCTATGCTTATCCTCCCACAGGTTATCCGGTGCATAATATAGACCTGGATCGTATAGGACATGCTATATTAGAACAAGAGACAAAGCCTCTCTATAGAAAAACAAGAGAAGACTTAATAGGTCAGTTTGGAAATAAGATAGTAAAAAAAGACTCAAAGGATCAATTTATTGACACAAAGGCATTGGGTAATATTATATTCAATGACCCTATGAAGTTGGCACTGTTTAATGAGATAACAGCTGAAGTTATCCTATTTAAGATGAAGCAAGATATGGTCGGAAAGAAGGGGGTCATACTTATAAACAGCGCCTTATTGTTTGAAGCTCAGTTGACGGACCTTGTAAATAACAACGTAATTGTAGTTACGGCAGATACAGATATCAGAGATAGAAGACTGCGAGAAAGAGGATATAGTATAGAAGAAATAGAAAAAAGAAATAATGCTCAGAGTACTGTACAGCAAAAGCTAAGAGCTTATGAAACAGTTAAGAGTCAGAGTTTAGATTATGGGAAATTATGGATTATAGAGAATAATAATTTGCGGGATGCTGAATTGCATGAACATTTTTTTAATATATTCAAGGAAATACATGTATGATGTATAAATCTTTGTTACGTCTATTTGAAAGAGTCAAACCCTCTTTTGACAAAGAAATTCTTAAAGGTATTTTTGAACTTTTACGATATGCATATACTGAGAGACATCGCTATTATCACAATCTTACCCATATTGAGGCATGTCTTAAAGAATTAGAGAAAGTCAGAAGTCTTTGTCAGTCCCCAGACGCTGTAGAACTTGCTATAATATATCATGATGTCGTGTATGTTCCAGGCTCTGCAGTAAATGAGCAAGCCAGTGCAGATAGAGCTTCATATGATATGGACAGACTTAATTTATCCCCTGTACTAAAGAGTTCTGTTTGCTCAATGATTAAACAGACGTGTCATAGAGGCATTGGTACGGATGGGGATAGTAGAATACTTCTTGATATAGATATGAGCATCCTTTCTAAAGACAAAAGTGAGTATATAGACTATGAAAATGGCATTCTGAGAGAGTACGAACCTATAGTCACAGAAGAAAATCTTGTAGCAGGAAGACTCTCTTTTTTGATGAACCTTATAGAGTTAAAGGCTATATATCAGACTCAATACGGTTTAGATAACTATGAGGCTAAAGCGAGAGCAAATATAACAAAAACTATAGCGTGCTTTAATAAAGGCGATATAGGTCTATCAACTTGGGGGATATAAAAATGGATGAAGCTGAAAAGTTTAGATTAATATTAGATACAAAACCGATAGATTGTTCTGATCCTTCAAATGAGATACATGTAATAGTTTGTCAAAAGCACTTCTACTATGCTATGTGGTGCTTTAAAACCTATTATATATATACAACAGAGTAAACTATAATTTGTGTATGTATGATGATGGGTCCCTTACAGAGGAATCTAAAGACCTGTTCAAAAAACACTTTATAGGTTGCAGGATTATATCAAAAGAAGAGGCCGATAATAAGGCTGCTGATGTGCTAAAACATTTTCCATACTGTAAAAAAGTTAGAGACATGGAAACTAACGTATCACATAGAAAGCTTTTTGATTATTTCAATCACACCAACCTCGGATATATCATAACCTTTGACTCTGATATGATATGGTATGATAAATCCCGCCAGATAGAAGATTACTTAAAGGATAAGATACCTTTTTATGTAGGTGGAGGTTGGGGATACTTAAATTATATCAGAGATGTTAGTTACCTGAATCTAAAAAAATTTCGCCCTGTAGGAAATCTAAACGCAGGACTATTGGGAT
>Ga0172365_10004261_pt1 | contig 10577 bp, 7 predicted proteins | sample LakKivSesite48cm_FD_114535 | JGI IMG/M metagenome (GOLD analysis project Ga0172365, IMG submission 114535) | Sediment microbial communities from Lake Kivu, Rwanda - Sediment site 48cm | ecosystem: Environmental > Aquatic > Freshwater > Lake > Sediment | place: Rwanda: Western Province, Lake Kivu... | reverse complement strand
CAAAATTGGAGCTCAAGGATTTTAGGAAGATAATTGCGATTAGAAAAAGAGCACCGGCAATGAGGTTAGAGAGCGGTCCGGCTGCTGAGATGAGGAGGTTATCGCGGCGCGGGTTTCGCAGATTGAGAGGATTGACCGGAACGGGTTTTGCCCAGCCAAAGAAGGGGATGCCGGTGAGCATCATGATAAAGGGGAGAAGAACGGTTCCGATGAGGTCGATATGATGAAGCGGGTTAAGAGAGATTCTTCCCAAGTCATAAGCCGTGGGGTCTCCCATTTTGAGTGCGGCCCAGCCATGGGCGGATTCGTGAATGGTGATGGCGAAGAGCAAGACAAAGTAGCCGATGATTCTGTTAAGAATTTCCATTTTAGGCCAGAGCTATTTATAACATATCAATTCCATGCCGTAAAGAGTTACAAAAAATAGAGAAATAAAAAAGCGGAACAGGCTTGACGCCTAAAGCATCCAAACCTGTTCCGCCTTTTCTTTAAGAATATTTCAGCTTTTTAAAATTTTATCAACTTCCTCTTTATCAACATCCAGGATATAGGGAATACCGCTGACCTGTGCCGCATCTTGAGTCAAGGCAGCGATGTCAGTGCGGCTGATGTAGCTCAGGTTGAACTTTCTGTTTCCAGCCATGAGCTGGCGCAAGCCCTGGCTGAGCCTCGAGAAATAACTGTAAAGGCCCATGGCCCCCGTGGGAATTTCGTTGAATCTCTCTTTGTACTTTCTCTTTAATTCTGGAGCGGTGACAAAGATTTCTTCAGCCGTGCTGCCGAAGCGTTCGACATAGACTGGAATCTGCCCTTCCTTGATTCTCTTGCCGATAGTTTTTCCGACCATGGTCGCTGCCATCGGACCCCTGGCCATTCCCACGGCTTTAAAATAAGGAGCGCCCAAAGCCAATGCTTTGTAAATCTGGTCTTCAAAAGTGATGCCGCCAGCCACAGCCACATCCGGAATGTATTCTCCTTTTTGGTTGAGTTTGTGCAGGTATTGATAGAGAAGCGACCAGATTTCAACGCTCGGAATTCCCCATTCGTTCATCATCCGCCAGGGGCTCATTCCTGTTCCGCCGCCGGCACCGTCGACTGTTAAAAGGTCAATCTTGGCTTTTGAGGAGAACTTAACCGCCCTGGCCAAATCCGCAGGTCTGTAAGCTCCGGTCTTGAGGAAGACATATTTTGCGCCTGCCTTTCTCAATTCCTCGACTCTTTTCATGAAGCCTTCCTCCTCGACCATCCCCAACCTGGAGTGTCTTTCGAACTCCTTGAAGCTTCCCTTCTCAAAGGCCTGGATGACACTGGGGTCATTAGGGTCGGGCAGAACAATATAGCCTCTTTTCTTCAATTCCTGGGCTTTTTTAAGGCTCTTGATCTTGACCTCTCCACCGATATCCTTGGCTCCCTGTCCCCATTTCAGCTCAACAGCTTCAACTCCCAATTTCTGGATAACATACTCATGAACCCCAAGCCTTGTATCTTCGACATTGGCTTGAATAACAACTGTGCCATAACGGTCTTCTTGGAATTCCTTGAAAAACCTAATCCTGGATTCCATATCCGGAGAGCGGACGATCTTTCCGTTCTTGATTTCAGATTCGTCATCCATCCCGCAGACATTCTCGCCGATGGTGAGAATCGTTCCAGCTATGGCCGCTCCTTTGGCCAGCCCCTCCCAATTCTGCTTGGCCACGTTTGTTGAACCCATACCACCGAGGATGAAGGGAACTTTTAGCTTAATGCCTTTGTCGTGTCCGTCCGCTGTCTCGATGCTGACTTTGGGAAATGTCGCCTTGTCGCTGTCGGCCTCGACGCCGTAAGCTCCGACAGCCGTGCCCATGATGCTGAAATGAGAGAGGTCAACTGGATACTCCTTCTCCGAGGCGGCGGTAATGATGCCAAAAGGCTGAGGGTAGAGGACTTCAGGGCCGCGATAGGCTGATTTTCCTATCTCGCACATTCCGATACAGCCGTCGACACAGGTGACGCACATTCCGCTGAAAGGGCTGATCGAGCCTTCGGTTCTGTTCTTGGTCAGAGTGGCAGCGCTTCTGTTGAGTTTTGTATAAGCCATGATGATTACCTCCTTGTCGTCAAATTTATTTTATAAGCAGCGAAGAGTAAGTTAGTCATAAATTCTCTCATTTCTATTTGCTCGCTCTTGTCTGCTCCTTGTCAGCTCGTTTTTCGCTCTTTTCTCGAACGCAAGTTCCGCAGCGGCCAGCATCGTACATCCAGCACTGAAGCTCATCGTAATGTTCGAGGCAGGTTGGCTCCATGGTCAAGCAGGCATTGCAGACTGCGGTCTCTGCCTGAGGTCCCTGGCACCTCAACTGGCAGGCTGGGCAGATATAGATGCAGCCCCCGCAGAGCCGGCATTCCTCGGAGCGAATGTCAAAGGGTGTGGAGATTTTTCTTTTATAGCCACGGTTCTGAAAGCCGATCGCCCGGCCGTCCATCTGCTCGGCGCACATCCGGACGCAAAGGCCGCAGAGGATGCATTCTTCGTTTCGAATCTTGAAGCGGACTTTTGTCACTCCGAATTTAGAAGCTAAATCCTGGATGACTTTAGAATAGGGGGCGATGGAAAGCATGAGCTCGATCATCATTCGCCGCGCCTCGATGACTCTTTTGGTGTCTGTCCGAACAACAAGCCCTTCCTCTGCCGGGTAGGTGCAGGAGCTGACCAGCTTAGCCTTTGGCCCTTCTCCGATTTCGACCAGGCAAAGCCGGCAGCCTCCATATGGGCTTAACCCTTCGTGGTAGCAGAGAGTCGGTATTTCCAGTCCGTAGAATTTAGCTGTTTCAAGTATGGTCCAGCCCTTCTCAGCCTTCACATCTAAGCCATTTATTCTTAGGTTAATCATGGATTCCTCACGTTATTTTGATTGCATCAAAATTACAAGCTTCAAAACAGGCCCCGCATTTGATGCATTTGGTTTGGTCGATGACGTGAACTTTTTTCAGCTCCCCAGAGATGGCTTCCTGAGGACAAACCTTCAAGCAGGCCAGACAACCGGTGCATTTCTCCTCGATTACAGAATACTGGATCAACTTTAAACACACTCCTGCCGGACACTTTTTATCCTTTATATGGGCTTCAAATTCGTCCCTAAAATATCTGATGGTGGAGAACACAGGATTGGCGGCAGTCTGTCCCAGCCCGCACATGGAGGCGTCCCTTGTTGCCTGGGCTAATTCTTCGAGCAATTCGAGGTCTCCTTCTTTTCCCTTTCCCTCAGAGATATCCTTGACAATCTCCCACATCCTTTGAGTTCCTTCTCGGCAGGAGAGACATTTGCCGCAGGATTCATCGCGCAGAAAATTCAAAAAGTATTTGGCAACATCAACCATGCAGGTCTTATCGTCCATGACAATCATTCCACCCGAGCCCATGATCGAGCCGGCTTGAGTCAAACTTTCATAATCGATAGGCAGGTCAAGCTTCTCTTTGGGAATGCATCCTCCGGATGGGCCACCTGTCTGAACAGCCTTGAACTCTCTTCCTGCCGGGATTCCTCCACCGATGTCAAAGATGATTTCCCTCAGAGTCATCCCCATCGGAACTTCCACTAAACCCGTATTGTTGATTTTTCCAACAAGAGAAAATATTTTAGTCCCTTTACTTCCATCGGTGCCAATTTGAGAGAACCATCCGGCGCCCTTGTTGATGATGACAGGAACGTTGGACCACGTCTCAACGTTATTGATAATTGTTGGCTTGCTCCAGAGTCCTCTTTGAGCAGGGTAAGGGGGTCGTTGTTTAGGAATTCCAATTTTCCCTTCAATACAAGCCAATAAAGCCGATTCTTCCCCAGAGACGAAAGCTCCGGCTCCCTTAGAGATTGAAATATCAAAACTGAATTCTGTTCCGAGGATATTTTTTCCAAGGAGGCTATAATCTCTGGCCTGCTTGAGGGCAAGGGACGCATTTTCTACGGCAAGAGGATATTCATCACGAACATAGATAAATCCCTCTTTGGCGCCCACGGCATAGGCTCCGATCAGCATCCCCTCGATGACACTATGAGGATTTCCTTCCAGCAAGCTTCTATCCATGTAGGCGCCAGGGTCACCTTCATCGCAGTTGCAAACGAGATATTTAATCTTTGCTGATGACTTTGAAGTTATTTCCCATTTTAATCCTGTATGGAATCCTGCCCCTCCTCTTCCCCTTAAGCCCGATTTTTTTATTTCTTCAATAATTTTCCGAGGAGTCATCTCTTTTACAACTCTTGCCAGGGCCGAATAGCCATTCAAGGCCATGTAATCTTTGATTTCAGTCGGGTCGATGAATCCGTTGTTCTTAAAAATAATTCTTTTTTGCTTTTTATAGAAAGGGACTTCTTTTTCATAAACAATTTTTTCCCCGGTTTTTGGATCAACATAGAGAAGCCTCTCAATGATTTTTTTGCCTTTAATTGTTTCTGATATGACTTCTTTGACATCCTTGAGCTGGATCTTTTGGTAGAATATTCCATCGGGTTGGATGACAACAATCGGGCCTCTTTCACAGAAACCATGACAGCCTGTGGTTCTGACATCGACCGTATCTTGAAGATTCTGTTTTTTGATTTCGTCTTCAAAAGCTTGGGCTATTTTTACACAGCCGTAGGCATGACAGCCTGTTCCGCTGCAGATAGTGATGGTCGGTTTCTGTTTTTTACGGGATTTTAAGATCTCCCCTCTTATCTCTTCCAGCTTGTTAACGTTCATTCCGTTCATTATTCACCCCGCTCCTTTTTTCTGGTCTAAATTTTTTAATAAGTTTATCGACTTTTCTTATTTTCATTTGACCGTAATAATCGCCATCAATAACCACAATGGGGCCAAGAGCACAGGCTCCCAAGCAGTTGACAGTTTCTAATGTAAATAAGTTGTCTTTGGTTGTTTCTTCAACATCGACGTTGAGTTTTCTTTTGAATTCTTCCAAAATAGGGGGAGCACCTCTGACATGGCAGGCTGTTCCCATGCAAACAGTGACCACATGCTTCCCCCTGGGCTTAAGGCTGAAAGCATTATAGAAACTCGCCACGCTGAGGACATCAATCAAGGGGATATTCAAGGTATCCGAGACCAGAAGCAAGGCCTCCTGAGGGAGGTAATTGAATTGAACCTGGATATCTTGAAGGATCGGTATCAATGATTTTTTTTCTCTGGGATGTTTTTTTATTATAGTTTCAAATTGAAGAGCGCCGTTGGCCATGGATTCTCTCCGCCTCTTAATCAGCTTTTTATTTCTTTCGTTGATTTTTAAGTTGGAGGGGGGAAAATGTTGTTTCGGGTATAATTTTTATAATTCCGCCCATTAACTTAAAAATATAATAATTATTAAGGGATTTTTATAACAGATACTCATTAGCCTTGTCAAGGACTTGGGGGACAAAAGATGCTTAATAAGACAAAAGAATTCTTGACAGCGAGCAGGAATCTGCCATAATTACTTTCAAGTTAATGAGGAGAAGAAGAATGACAAAAAAGGTTCATCGAGCTGTAGGCCATCATTATATCGTCGAAGCGTCAGGATGTGACCCTGAGATCATCGGCAGCGTGGACAAGGTTCAGCAGATTTTGGTCAAAGCAGCCGAGATTGCCGGAGCCCAGGTCTGGTCCATTTCTGTCAACAGGTTCCCGCCCAGTGGAGTCAGTGGGGTCATTGTCATTTCCGAATCGCACATGTCTACCCATACCTGGCCGGAGTACAAATACGGCGCTCTTGACTTCTACACCTGCGGCAGCTCTGTTGAACCAGAAAAAGCCGTGCTTTATGCTGTTGAGGCTTTTGGCGCCACCACTTCTCACGTTACGGAAATTACGCGAGGAATCGAGGAAGGAGACAAGATTTTCTATCATAGCTTTATCACCTGGGAAGAGGATTTTGTCACCGAGAAAGGCAAAAAATCGGCTTCAGGAAGTTAAGTTAAAGTTAACAATCCAGAGAATCTGCCCAATCTGCGGCTGTCTTGCTTTCAGTCACCGCTGTTAAGTTTCTTTACAACAGGCCTTTAATCATTATCCAGCCTTGACCGGAATTTCGAGAGTTCTCCCAAAGATTTGATGTTTCCTTTTCTAATTCAATTGGCACAAAAGTTGCTATTTTTTAACGAGAGTTAGAGATGGACCTTCCCCAGGGATGGAGAAAAGCAAAAAGCAGATTTTCCATTGTCTTAATGGATTTTTTAAATTTGATATAATAAGCCTAAAATGATGAAGAAGAGATTCATCGTTCAAATCTTTGTCTTTTCCCTCCTTTCCCTTTGCTTGACCTTTGAAGCGGCCTCCCAGGAAGACCCTCTGAATGAGTTTATCGTTCAAATCCAAAAGTCCTTGAACGAGAGAAACATTCCGGCCTACCTGGAGAATTTTCAAGAAGAGCTCAGAGCAGAGGAGGAGGCCAGCATAAAAATGAACTTTGACCAGCTCCTGATGGATAGAGTGACTTTGTACAAGGCTGGAAAGCTGAACCAGATCGCTGATGAGACAATCGTCTTTCTTCAGGCTCTCTTTCAGAATTCTTTTTCAGTGAAAATTGAGAACTGGCGCCTGAGCCTCATCCAGGCAGAGGCGCGGTGGAAGGTCAACAAGAAGAATATAATTGGGAGCATCTCCACGCTTTACAAGATCAAAATCCCCTCTGAAAGAGTTGAAAGAGTCAAGTCGATTGAGATCGAGCATGTCGATCTCAAGCTCATCTTTAAGGATGCCCTCGTCTTTTTTGACAACATCCCTGAGCTGGAGACAGCCCTGCTCGTCGTCGGCAAGGGCCATTTGATTTTTTCTCCTTCAGACCCGCAGGAACAACACCAGCTGGACCTCATCTATAAGAAACTCTCTCTTGAGGATGAGCTCAGCTATGCTTATCTCAGGTTTTCCAACTATTTTTTTGATAATAACATCAGGATTGAAAAAGATAAGGATGACTTCCAAGTCTCTGATTTAGAGAAAAACAATGCCTATTCCCTGTTTTCCAGGCATTATTCCAATTCCTTTACGGTTGAAAATTCCCTCAACAAGGAGCTGTATTCGGCTCTTCCTCAAGCCGAAGAGGCTGTCATTGATTTTAGCGGGAAAAAGTATGGAAACCTGACCTATATCTATTCCCCTTTTTCAGATGAGGAGACCCACCTTTATCGCTGGAAAGATAAAAAGATCATCAACCTCTATTCGCCTTTCGTCGAAGACAATAAGAAAAGAATGGTTGTGACTTTTGGCGAGATGTTCGAAGTCAAGAACTACAAGATTGATATTGATTTTAATCCGAAGCAGTCGTTCCTTTCCGGAAAGGCAGAAGTTGAAATCGAGCCCAAAGTCGACTTTCTGGAAAGAGTCAAGCTTAAGTTGAATCCCAAATTGGAAATCCTGCGCATCTATGATCAGGAGATGCATGAGCTGTTTTACAGCCGGGATAAAATGAGGGAGTTCCTTTATGTTTATTTCGCCAATCCTCCATCTCGCGAGAAACCTTGCACCATCGAGATTTTTTATCGAGGGAAAATTTCGCCTCCGACACAGGTTGAAGATGTCGTCATCCAATATCAAAAACAGCCCGAGTCGATTGTCTTTAATCCCCCAAGCTTCGAGACCTATCTCTTCACGCGACGCCCCTACTGGTATCCTTCTCCTCCGGATGATGATTATTTCACAGCAAAGTTGAGAATCATTGTTCCGCCTGGATACGGTTGTGTTTCGAATGGCGAATTGATTGAGCAAAGCAAATTGAATGGAGCGGAGAGAGTCGAGGAAGTGGACAAAATCGGAAGCTCTGTTTATATCTTCGAAACAAAATATCCTCTCAAATATGTCTCCTTTATTGTCGGAGATATTTCCAAGACCCGAGAAGATAAAGGCTCTATCCCGCTCAGACTCTACGCCTCCTCTGGAATCTCTTTCCAAAAGAAAGGGCTCGTTGAGGATGCCAAAAAGATTATTCAATTCTATGAAGGTCAGTTTGGGCCTTTTCCCTATGAAAAGCTATCGATCGTCGAGAGAAACTGGCCTTCAACCGGAGGCCACTGCTCCCCTTCCTTTATTGTTCTCAATGAGCCGCCTCAAGTTGCAGAAGGAGGGCATTATGTCAATGTGCGGAGTCCAGTGGACCTCTCCCGCTGGAAAGAATATGTTATTGCCCACGAAATTGCCCACCAGTGGTGGGGGCATGCTGTCACCTGGAAAACCTATCACGACCAGTGGCTGAGTGAAGGATTGGCTCAATTTGCCGCTGCCCTCTATTTGAGAGAATGTCATGGCGAGGATGCTTATTCTTTCATTCTTAAGAAGTTTTCACGATGGACGGAAAAATATTCGAAGTGGGGGCCAATCACTCTTGGCTCTCGCCTCAGCTTTTTTAATTTTCTTGCTTACCAGTCCATCATCTACAATAAGACCTCACTGGCATTGAATCTGCTTAAAGACTTAATAGGCGAGGAAGTCTTTTTTGAGGGATTAAAGGAATTCTTCGGAAAATACAAGTACAACGTTGCCAACACCAGAGGCTTTATCAGAATTATGGAGCGTGTTTCAGGAAAAGACCTGGAAAATTTCTTCAAGCATTGGTTTGATTCCTATCTTCTTCCTGAACTCAAGGTTACCCATTCTGTCAAAAAGGGAAGGGAGGGGTTGATTCTGACAGTCAGAGTAACCCAGCTCAGAGAGCATTTTCTTTTTCCGCTGTGGATCGAGTGGCTGGAGAGCGGGAAAAAGGTCAGGAAGATGCTTGTTGTTGATGACCAGGCCAAGACTTTTGAGTTTGAATTAAAGGAAAAACCGAAGAAGATAAGAGTGAATCCCGACAACGCCCTGCCGGGGAAAATTTTATAATTCCCTTTAACTTAGACTTTTTCCCAGGCTTTATATCGCTAGGCGAAGGCAGAGTGGCGAGAAAGCCGTATGAAAGGCTGAGCGGGCATGGTTCCTCGACCGAAGGGAGAGGAGAGCGAAGCCTTGAATCGAGCCGCTTTTGCCTCGCTGGGGCAAAAGCGGCGTGCTGACGAGCTACTCTGCCTGAGCCTATCAGGAGAGATCGCTGATATCGATCTGCAGCCTTTTGATCATCTCATTCAGGGTGGTGGGCTTGACTCCTAAAAGATTGGCGGCCTTTTTTTGAACTCCTTTTGTTTTGGTCAGGGCACTGATTATGGCTTTTCTCTGGAGGGATCGGATGTGTTCCTTGAGAGTGTGCTCGTTATCGTCCGGGGAGAATGCTTTGGCCTCATCTTGTGGGGTTAAGAAGAAGGGGGGGAGCCCCTCTCTGGTGATGATTTTGGACTTGGTCAGGACTACGGCTCTTTCAATCAGATTTTCCAGTTCTCTGACGTTTCCTGGCCAGTCATAGTTGATGAGAATCTCCATTACGTCTTCAGTGATGTCTGTAATCTCTTTTTTATTTTCTTTTCCGTAAATTGTGAGAAAATGTCTGACCAGAAGGGGAATGTCCTCTTTTCTTTCCCGGAGTGGCGGGAGCACGATTTTGATGACATTCAGCCGGTAGAAAAGGTCCTGGCGGAATATTTTTTTTCCGACCAGCTCTTCCAAGTCTGAGTTGGTGGCAGCGATGACTCTGGCGTCGACTTTGATTGTCTTTGTCCCTCCCAATCTCATGAACTCCTTGTCCTGCATCACCCGTAACAATTTCGCTTGAGTCTCTGGATTGAGAGAGGATATTTCGTCAAAAAAGATTGTCCCTCTGTCAGCCGCTTCGAAGAGGCCCTTTTTATGATTGACAGCTCCCGTGAAAGCTCCTTTGACATGGCCGAAGAGATGGCTTTCCAGAAGGTCAGGCGGAAGGGAGCCGCTGTTGACGACGATGAAAGGGAAGCTCGCCCGGTCGCTGTTTTGGTGGATGGCTCTTGAGACGAGTTCCTTTCCTGTCCCGCTTTCGCCTTCGAGCAAGATCGTGCTTCGCGTTGGAGCTGCGGCTTTTATGACATCGAACACATCCTGCATGACTTTGCTTTTTCCGATGATGTTTTCAAAGCAGAACTTCCTCTTGAGCTCGTCTTTCAAGCGAATGTTTTCTTCCTTGAGTTTTCGATGCTCCAGCGCTCTTTTGACCGTCAAGAGCAGTTCATCATGTTTGAAAGGCTTCTGGATGTAATCGAAGGCTCCGCTCTTCATTGCTGAAATGGCTGATTCCACAGAGGCATAGGCGGTGATGATCACGGTCACGACCTGAGGGTCGATCTTCCTCAGATTTTTAAGGACCTCTATCCCATCCATTTCGGGCATGAGCAGGTCCAGAAGAACGAGGTCAAAAGACTCGGAAGGATGTTTTTCAAGAGCCTCCTCGCCGCTCAAAGATTTTTCAACTTCATAGCCTTCGGAAGTCAGGAGGTCACCCAGAACCTCATGGATGATTTGTTCGTCATCGATGATGTGGATTTTGCCTTTTTTTTCCATTTTTATGCCGCCGAAATCTTATTTGTTTTTTTCTTGTCCAAGTCCTTAGGAATATATATGGTGAAGAGAGAGCCTTTTCCCCATTCACTTTCCACAGTAATTTGCCCTTCGTGCTCTTTGATGATGGCATAGCTTATGGAAAGGCCGAGACCCGTCCCTTTCCCCACGCCCTTGGT
>Ga0172365_10004259_pt1 | contig 10583 bp, 11 predicted proteins | sample LakKivSesite48cm_FD_114535 | JGI IMG/M metagenome (GOLD analysis project Ga0172365, IMG submission 114535) | Sediment microbial communities from Lake Kivu, Rwanda - Sediment site 48cm | ecosystem: Environmental > Aquatic > Freshwater > Lake > Sediment | place: Rwanda: Western Province, Lake... | reverse complement strand
GGATCCAGTAACGGTCTACGCGAAAGCAGGAAGCATGAGGTACAGAAAATTTGAAGATTACGCTCAGATAATGCTCAGTTACAAGGACGGGAAAAGCGCCTTCATAGAGTCTAACTGGCTTACGCCGTACAAAACGCGAATGTTGATAGTTACTGGAAGTGAGGCGATAATGAAACTTGACTATGTTACACAGGAATTGATGGTTGAAGATGCAAGAGAGACTGTGCAGCCAAGATACGCGTGGCAAGAACCTTTGAAGCTTGAGCTGCAACACTTTGTGGACTGTATTTTAGAAAGGAAGAAGCCTCTGATAACTGGTGCTGATGGTCTAAAAGCCCTTCAAATAGCCGAAGCGGCATTGCGGTCTTCAGCGAAAAACCGAGCCATCAGACTGGAATAAAAATTTATCCAACCGATCTTCATTTACCTTTACTCTTTAAATTGAATGGTTTACCATCCGAAAGTATCTTTTCCGGAATCTTCTCCTTCCATTTTTTCAGAAAAGGCAAATCTTCAGCTTCCTTTCGCAGTTCGTCTGGCAACATTTCTGGAATTTCGTCGCGTATTGGATACCATCGTAAACATTTGGGGCAAACGATTAGGCCTTCAACTATTTCCTCTTTCTCTTCAAAAACGTGAAGTTCAAGCGGGTGATGCTTATCTATTGGGCAAGCGAGGATATCCATTAACTTTCTTTTCATTTCACTTCCCGCATAAACAGAATAACAGAAGGATCAGTTATTAAGATTTGTTAAAGCCTTGTGACATGTACGGCGGTTGTAGTAAATTGTTAGGCTATGGCGGGTGTGTTCTCTAGCGTGCGGAAAAAACTATACTCCCTCTATAGATAGTTTCAACCAGTGTTTGATTCAGCGAAAAGTTGAGCGGCACCAGTGCTCTCACAAGCCTATAGCCCCTTATTTAAAGGCTAAGAGGTGGGGTTGAGTTGTCTCAAGTGTCTTACAAAACCTCAACGCCGTAACTTGTCAAAGCCCACTTGTGACTAGGCTTCTTTTTCTTGTTCTGAGCAGGTTCTTGCGGATTTTCCATGCTGATGACTTAGCAGTGTTTCAATCACATAATGTGCACATCAGCAGCGAGTTGGAACCAGTTTGGACCGGTGCCCCTTACAACGCGGACAAAAGGAACTTCGAAATCTACGCCTAAAGCGTCAAGCGTTTCAACCACATTTAGCTTTACCTTCTTGGTAGGGCACTCGGTTTTCTTTGCATGCTCGAAACTGTAGTAGTGCATCCAGCCTCCAGGCGGTTTTAGGGCTGACACAGCGTAGGGCAGATACTCCAGAGCTTTTTCTGGCAATGGCATTAGAATTCGATCAGCCGCGTGCTGCAATCGATGCTCAATGATTGTTTTTGAGTCGCCTAATAACGGAATTACCTTGCCGTAAACCCTGTTAAGCCTGATGTTTTCACACATGAAATGAATTGTTACGGGATTAACATCTATTGAAAACACTTTCGCTGTGTTTACATGTTTGGCGATTACTATGGAAAAACAGCCGACACCGGCAAACATGTTAACAACCGTTTCGTTTGGTTCAATCAACTTGGCGATACGCGATCTTTCATGGTAAAGCCTTGGAGAAAAATAGCATTTCTCCAAATCAACAGAGAACAAACATCCGGATTCCCTGTGAATAGTGCTTGTTCTGTTTTCACCCGTCACATGCGTCAAGCGTCGAAGTCTGAAGTCTCCAGTAACGGGGCTTACTTGAGCTAAAACGGTTTTCACGTTCTTGTGGATACTCATTATCGCTTTTGCGATGTTTTGAGCATTTTTACGAGAAGCATGTGACAGCCTGATTATCGCAATGTCGCCCACGATGTCATAGGAATTGTAAACATTGGCCAAATCTTCGGAAGAGAGAACACATGAAAGGTTTTTCCGCAGCCGTTTTCTCAAGCTTCACCCTTCGTTAACACAAAGATCTCTGGAAACATTTAAAAGCAAAACAGTTTTCCTTTGTAGGAAGAGGAAATCAACATGGAGAAGATAACAGAAGGAATCGTTTACGAATGTATAAGATGCGGAGCGAAAGTTCCTTCTGAAGAGTTGGAACTCCGCGGCGGAGAAATAAAATGCATCGTTTGCGGCTACAGAATACTGAAAAAAATAAAGCCGCCAGTTGTTAAGCGTGTTCAAGCCAAATAGAAGTGGAGGTTAGATGGGCTTTCGCTAATCTTCAGGCGAATGCTGCTCAGATTTTAAAGTTGCCATCCGATCGCTAAAAGATTTCTTTTTCTCCAATTTTGCGCAGTGCCTTCCCGCGAAGCTTTATCGCCGGTCCAATAATTTCTTCTGGGGCTCTTTCAACGGTTTTTCTTTTCACGGTTTCCCCGCAGACTCCCCCTGGAAGCAAGCGTCTTTTCACACAAAGGGCATAGGTACAGTTTGCAACATTGCACATTTCTTCAGTCCACCTGCACCATACACTATCGCGACGGTAGAAAGCAGCGTTTTTGGCGCACCGAAAAGATTGGCACGTAGGAGAACAAGCTTTTACTTGAGCCAATGGAAACACGACCTCCGGGTTTTCATCAACAAAATTTCACTGTTGCTATGTCATTCTCCAGAAAAAATTATATTCGTCAGAACGCATATAAACTTTTTTACCTCGAACTCTTGATTTCCCGTCTAACTTTCACGTTTTGTTGCTCCAAAGCTTCTCCTTCTGTAAACTTCTATGGCAACGACGAATATCGCTGATGCCAAGATTATCAGTACGCTCACTAGCAAAGTTGTCTCGACAAGCAAGCCTGCCAACAGTGTATATCCGCCTGCGTTAATCTCAATTTCGGTCGGTCTATCAATGTAATAGTCCGTCGCCATGTATTGTTGTGCTTGTCCCGGGAGAACCACCGTAATCTCTACGTTTCCGCCTATCACTTTGTCGAATGTGGTTAGTCCGTCAGATGCCGTCATGGTTGATCGTGGTGTCAGATCCTCCCGGAGCAAAATTACATTTGTGTTTGGAATTGGTTGCCCAAAATAGTCAACGACTTTCACTGAAAGTGTCAGGTTGTACAAATCACAATAGATTTCGTTTTGCGTGCCATTGAAAACTTCAACGGAGGTTTCATTTAACAAGATGCTGTCCACATAGACTTTGACATTGTATTTTCCAAATGTGCAATTGATAGTGACTGTACCTGCATCATTAGTTACTTCGCTGTAGGATATTCCGCCAGTTTGTTCAATCATCTCTATGTGTGTATTCGGAAGCGGAGTTCGATGATATTCCAGTATTTTCAGCGTTAAGGTTTCGGCTGGACAAAGGATTGTCACCTGGAAAAATGGTTCCTCTGGCAAATCTTGGATGGTTTTGTTATTCGTGTTAAAAACTAATCCGTAACGGGACGCATTCACGGCGTAGTTTATATGGGGCAACGTGAAGTTGAAGTAGAAGACGCCTAAAATGTTGGTTTGGCCAGACGCACTTCCGTTTTCTAGCTTGTTTTCCTTAGTGGTCACGTACTGATAAGCGATGTTTAGATTAACAAACGGGATCAAAATTCCGTTCCTATCTTTGACCATTATCTTCAAGTTAGTCAATCCACATGTCAAATTGTATGCACCTTCTTTAGCAATAGTCACCTGTTCTTCGCCAACTTTCACTTTGTTCCAGAACGCTTCCAAGGTATGGTTGCCTTTCTCAAGCCATAGATAAGCTATTCCAGTGGTTTCTGTCGTGTTGGCGAAAGTTGTGTTTGTCGCTTCATCCAAAGCTTCGACCAAAATTTGTGGCACGGTATCTCCTGCCAAGTTTCGTGCGTAAATTTCGGTAAGATAGCCCGGGACGCTGAAGAGTTGCGAGTCTATTATTTGTTTCGCGGTGCCTTCCGCAGTTATTGTTACGCTGTAATTGCCGATTGAGGCGTTCGAAGGAACTGGCCATGCAGCGGTGATTATCCCTTGATCTGAAGCGTTTACCACTTCGGAGTGAAGAGTCGTATTGGATTCTAGATAAGTTATAGTTATTGTTGTCGTTTGATTTGGTTGATAGCCTATAACTCTTATCGCGACAACCTCCCCTCTGTGATATTGACTTGCGTTTGTAAAACCTACAAAAAACTGGTTCTCTGCCAAGTTCTCAGTCTCATTGAAATAGATGTTGTATATGCCCGCAAAATTAGTGTGCGAACCAGAAGGGTTGAACAGAGTTGCACTTGGATATGTTACATTTCCATATCCATTTCCAGTGTTGGTCGTGTTTGTAAGTGGCACCATGGCTGAATAAGCAGTTACAAGTGGATCTGGAAGCTTAACAGTCACGTTTGCGTAATATATGGTGTTTGGTTGCCCTCCTGTAATGGTGACGTTTAAAACTACGGAACTTCCTTCTTGAAGTTGTTCAGGTGGAATAGGAGTAATTGCTTCTATGTAATAGGCGGTATCTACGTAAAACCATGTTGTGGCATTAATGTTTTTGCTGACATCTGTTAACGTTATCGTATAGTTTCCCCCTGGAACCTCTGGAACCGTGAAGTTCGCTTCAATGTTGCTTTCGATCGCGGTTTTGTTGACAATAAGTTTATCGCCTAACCAGATCTTGTACAAACCATCAGTTGTATTTATTGTCCCTGCTACGACGATTTGCTCTCCGACCTTTCCATGATGCGTTGTTGGAGAAACGCTAGTTATCTGCACGTCCGTGGCATCAACAACGGAAAAAAGTGGCACAAAAGCAAAACTTAGTGCAAGCAAGATTAAGATCTTGGCCGCAACGAGTTTTTTCTTCAAATAAGCCATTGCCCCTTGTCTGTTTGACAAACGTTTTTCCTGCAATGTGAACATCTACTGTTCAGAGAGCATTTTAAACTTTACCTTCCTTTTCTCATCTTTGTCTTTCATTTTCTTTTCCTCGAAATTTTGGCATCGTCCAAGTCGCTATAACATTTGCTTTTTCAGGGCTTTGGCGGTTGAACGTCAATCAGGGAAAAGTAGAGCAGTTGAACATGTCGTAGAAGAAACTTGATTATCTGTCGCCTTGATCGAATGGAAAAGTTTGTGTGCGAAAACGAGACACAATCGTTTAGAATAAGCGAATACTCTATTTTCTCTGGGTGAGTATGTGTCCAACGCTAGCAAATCTCAAAGCTATCGTCACTTTCATTTTCGCGAGTTTTCGAGAGGCCGCTATCTTGCAGGTGCTATTTATGCAGCAAGCGACGGCATAATCACAACTTTCGCCATAGTCACGGGGGCAACTGGTGCTCTGCTTGCTTCTGCTGCAGTGCTCATTCTCGGAGCTGTTAGTTTGCTGGCTAATGGTTTCTCGATGGCCGCAGGAAACTATCTTGGGGCAAGATCGGAGGTAGAATACTTTAACAAGGAAAGAAAACGAGAGTTGTGGGAGATCAAACACCTTTCGGAGGATGAAAAAGAAGAAGTGCGAAATATACTTCTTTCCAGAGGCGTCGGTACAGATCTCGCAGACAAGTTCACTGAACTAATTACTTCCAACAAGACCCTGTGGATAGATTTCATGATGACAGAAGAACTTGGGTCAGCACCAGAAGAAAACATTTCACCTTGGAAGAGCGCACTCGTCACCTTTTTCTCGTTTTTGGCTGCAGGACTAGCTCCACTAGCCTTTTTTGTGGTTTCATTGGCTTTCGTTGCGAACAGCCGCTTCATTTTCTTCATAGCCACAGCATTGAGCCTTTTCACGGTCGGAGTCATAAGGGCCAGGATAAATAAGTTATCTCTACTTAGAAACGGTTTCGAAATTTTGCTGGTGGGTGGAGTTGCTGCTGCAGTTGCCTACGGAGTTGGCTTCATTCTCAAGTCTGCATTGCTATAGCATGAGCCTCACCATTCTCGCGAGTTACAGTTTCCGAGGCTCAGACTCAGGGGATCAGTTGCAACAGCTTCTTCCAAATCATGAACCGCGTAGAGTTGAGGCTGCAAACTATCATATTATGCCAGCCTTTAGGCAAAATCTTATCCAAATCTCATCCAACCCATGATTCCTGTTCCTGCAGAAACCAAAGGTTCACCTAATTGCATAGGCAGACCCAAAAGCAAACACGACTGTTTTTATAAAACGATCCTTAAGTATTTCGTGTTTCAGATGGCAAACGCTTCCCAGGACAGATGATGCGTTATGGAGACTCTCGTTCCACCTTCGCTAATACAAGCACTGAAGAAACAAAGGTATCACCTTGTGGGTCGCCATTCAGCTGTTAAGAGATGCAGGTGGCTTTACGAAACTCTGATTCACGGTAGACCCTGTTACAAGCAGAAGTTCTACGGGATAAAGACGCACCAGTGTATTCAAATGACCCCTTCACTTTTTTATTGCACACAACAGTGCCTGTTCTGCTGGAGAGCTCAAAGCGGAGACCTACAAATTACATGGGATGAAATGAAATTCCCTAAATGGGACTCACCGGAAGAGATAATTGAAGGAAGTATCAAGGCACAACATGAAATCTTGAGCGGATATAAGGGCAATCCGCAGATAAACCGGCAAAAATTCGAGGAAGCCCTGACTCCTAAACACGCGGCCATAAGCTTGACTGGTGAACCCACACTTTACAAGCCTATTGGGGATTTGATTCACGACTTTCACAGGCGGGGATTCACTACCTTTCTCGTTTCTAACGGAACTGTGCCGTCAGCACTTGCGAAATTAAGCGAAGAGCCGACTCAACTGTATGTTTCTGTTTGCGCCCCAAATGAGGAGGTCTTTAAACGCGTTTGCCGACCTCAAATCCCAAAGGCTTGGGAAAAATTGAATGAAACTTTGGCGTTTTTGTCTAGCTTCAGATGCCCAACTGTAATTCGAATAACGCTGGTGCGTGGATATAACATGCAAGATATGGAAGGATACGTCAAACTGGTTAAAAGGGCGAACCCGACATATGTTGAACCTAAGGCGTATATGCATGTTGGATTCTCTAATCTTCGTTTAGATTACGAAAACATGCCGAATCATGGAGAGATCCGCGACTTTGCTATGCAATTGGCCCGAGAAACGAATTATAACATCGTAGATGAATCAAAAGAAAGTCGGGTTGTATTGCTGAGCACACACGAAAAACCTCTCAAATTTGAGACCAGTTGATTTCACCTCGTATTTGTGGCAAACAATTCAAATTTTGCAACTATTTAAAGGGGTTAATAGTCCCATCATGAATTGCATGAGAACAAGACTTATATAGCGTTTTGGACAGTGTCCTATCTCTTGAACTATTAATTTAATTAATTAAGGTGGTGACAAATGGTTAACGAAGGAAGAGGACGCTTGTTCAGAAGAAAAGACGGCAAATATTTGATTTACTTGCCCAAAGACCTCGCGGAAGACAGCATGTTCCCGTTCAAAGGCGCAGACTCTATATTCGTCAAAGTAGGCTTCAAACTTGGAGACAACAAGCTACTCGTCGAGAAATGGACAGAACCTGAACAACCGACAGCCTAAAAGCGAAGAGCTACCCGAAATGCTCAATTGATGATTTTTTTATATCACTTATTCTCATTATATGAGGCTTTTTCCCAGTCTTCGACAATTAATTAATTTGGCTTGTTGCACAAACAACAATTGAATAGAGTGATCTTTTAGGGTAAAACTTTCTGAAACTCTGTACCCTTATGTATAGATTTAACCATTATTTGAATTTCTCCGGTTAGGCATTTGAACAGGAACATTACTTCTTTCATAGCCTGCGGCCGCCATCTCTCGTGAGTGATTGGAGGTGACAAAACTAACAAAATGACAGACAAAAAGAAAATGGGAAGATCCGCGGAATATTTCGGTTCTCAGTACGAATTTTATCTCCTTCTAGTACTTTCTTCTTGCAATAAGACAAAATAAATACTGATGTGTACAAAATATCTCAAATAAAGCGGTGTTTGATCTTGCCTTCTTCGTTAAAAACTGTTCTCAGGGCAATAATAAAGGAACTTTCGCAAAAAGAAAAAGTGCGAGAAAAAACCCACGAAGACATGCGAAAAGCGACAAGCCTCTCTAAACAGGCAATACTGTTGATTCACCAGAAAAGGTTAAGAGAAGCAAAGGAGTTCATCGAAAACGCAAGGGGAATCATTTCAAAACTCTACGATTCCTCAGCCGAATATCCAGACATTATCTACACTGGTATGTTCAACGCTGCCCTCCAAGAGTACTCAGAAGCCAACATATTTCTGGAACTGATCGAAGAATCAAGATTTGTAACTCCCCAAGAAATCAACGTGCCTTCAGTTGATTACGTGCTTGGACTGGCGGATGTCGTAGGTGAATACAGGCGCTTAGCCTTGGATGCTTTACGTGAGGGAAACGTGAAAAAAGGAGAGAAATGCCTGGAAACGATGGATGAAGTGTATATTGAGCTGATGGCCATGGATGAGGCCTACATGCTTGTTCCAGGACTCAGAAGAAAATGTGACGTCGCAAGGAGAATCATCGAAACTACCCGCGGAGACGTAACCCAGGAGGTAAGGAGAAAATCCCTCGAAGATTATTTGAAACGTTTTGAAAAACTGCAGAAAAGGAAAAGACAAGCTTAGAAAGGTTAGATCAATGGATCATCTTGCTGTCGCGCCTAGCTTTTCAACCAAAAAGGCTCATGAGATGCAGCTGCGCTTGTCTAGAAAGATCATTCTTGAGGACCGACTGCCAGAAAAGATTCGGTTTGCTGCCGGAGTTGATGTTGCCTACGCTAAAAACAAGGCTATAGGGGCGGTGGCAGTTTTAGATTATGATTCTCTAGCCCTTCTGGAATCCCAGATAGCCATCTGTGAAACCAGCTTCCCATATGTGCCAACTCTGCTTTCCTTTAGAGAGATTCCTCCTTCGGTTAGCTGTATCAAGAAACTGCATCTCCAACCTGACGTTTTCTTTGTCGATGGACAAGGGTTAGCACATCCTTATAGGTGCGGATTTGCGAGTCACCTGGGACTTGTACTGGGAAAACCAACGATTGGCGTGGCAAAAAGCAGACTGATCGGCAAAATCGTAAAAAAGGGAGAGAATACCTTCTTAATCCAAAATGGCGAAGTCATTGCTTCAGTGATTACAACAAAACAAGGAACCAAACCGGTCTACGTCAGCATCGGCCACATGATATCACTTGAGACTGCCACAAAAATTGTCAAGCATTGTATACGCAACAGTCGCCTTCCAGAGCCAATTCTACAAGCCCATAGGATAGCAAACGCTGAAAAAAGAAAAACCAAAATTATCTGATCAACAGAATAGTACCAAGTGAAAATGAATGCTGAACCCAAAATTAAAGGAGTTGTCAGCCAGAATCCGCAACAAGAAACTCAGGAAAAAAGTTGAAGAATTTTTGGAAAAGCCGACATTTGAAATAAATGGCAAGACATATTCAGGTTTGCCTCTTGACGTTGCACCCGCTGGGTTATCCCGTCATCACTGCTACCGTGGAGGTTACATGGAGCATGTTTTTTCAACAACAAATCTGGCTTTGGCGCTATGCGATTCTGTAGAGAAAGTTTACCACGGTAAAGTGAAACGTGACCTGGTGATAGCAGGGACCTTGTTACATGATATCTTCAAGCCGGTCACGTATGCCGTGAGCGAGAACGGCGATTATGTTTCAGCAGGCATAGCGGACTACCTAGATCACGTGTCTCTGGCAACCTCAGAACTAGTCCGAAGAAACTTCCCATTAGAACTGATTCACATCGTCAGCGCTCATCATGGTCCCTATGGCCCAGTTAGACCACGAACAATTGAAGCTCTGATTTGCCATCTGGCAGACTTGACGGATTCTCGATTGAACGGCGAAGTTTTGAACGCAGCGGGATTTCTAACCAGAAAGGCTACTGGTGAATATTTGCCGCAGATAAATTCGAAGGAAGCATTCGAAATAATTCATTCTAAGGAGGTCGAAGGCATAGACGGTGTGGCAAGAACTGTTGAAAAAATAGAACTCGAACGAGAATCGCAAAAAACTTAATAGTTTTCACTACATGAGAAATGGAGATGGTGGCTGTGAAAATGGAAATCTCATTCGAAGAATTTCAAAAATTAGACTTTCGCATTGGAAAAATAGTTGAGGCAAACCAAATTCCCGGTTCGAGAAACCTCATAAAAATGACTGTCGATTTTGGAACAGAAAAACGACAGGCGGTTGCGGGACTTATGCAGTGGTACAAGCCACAAGACCTTGCTGGAAAAAAGTGCGCTTTTATTCTTAACCTTCAACGGCGCAAGTTCATGGGTGTGGAATCCCAATGCATGATTTTGGCTGCTGAAGATGATAAGGGCAACGTTGTACTGTTGCAACCTGAAAAAGACATTGATGAAGGAAGCAAAATTCATTGAAGCATTACTTTTTGATCTGGATTCAGCTTTGTTTTTAGCCTAGCAATTTACTGATTGCCTCAACATTTTTCTTGTTTTCAGCCAAATACTCGATCATCTCGTGGTCCAAACCAAGCCACTTCGCAATTCCAGCAGACATTTTCACGTTGTTTTTGAAGATGATTTTTAGATAGGGCAAAACTTCTTTTGAGGCTCGAGTGGCTGAGATGTGACTCTTGCGCTTTATCTTTTGACCTATGCTCAGCTTCATTGCCCGTTCAGCCTTAGACCT
>Ga0172365_10004256_pt1 | contig 10585 bp, 8 predicted proteins | sample LakKivSesite48cm_FD_114535 | JGI IMG/M metagenome (GOLD analysis project Ga0172365, IMG submission 114535) | Sediment microbial communities from Lake Kivu, Rwanda - Sediment site 48cm | ecosystem: Environmental > Aquatic > Freshwater > Lake > Sediment | place: Rwanda: Western Province, Lake Kivu... | reverse complement strand
CCCTCACTCCCAGACTTCGTCTTCGGCGAGGTCTTCCTCCAGCCCTAATTCATCGGCCTCGTCCTCCATATAATCCAAGGGGCCTTCATGGCTGAAGGATTCTTTTCGGCCCAGGAATGGGCGAGAAAAGAGCCTCCTTATCTCGGCGCCACATTCGGGGCATCTTGCCAGCGGTTCATCGTTTATCCCCTGCCTGATCTCGAACTTATTCTTACACAGCCTGCAATGAGCACCGTCTACTGCTTTATATTCATAAATTGGCATTTCACCCTCACCTCCATCCTCTCCCGTCAAGGGAGAGGCGACTAATTATTTTCCGCAGCAATGCTTGTATTTCTTGCCTGAACCGCATGGGCAGGGGTCATTACGCCCAACTTTCTTGCCCACCGGAACCGCCTCCTCCTTTTTTGGAGCTTCCTTGGCAATTCCGACGCGGTAAATGCTGTGGACGACATCGTGCTGAATGCCAGCCAAGAGGGCTTCAAAAGAGGCATGACCTTCCCTCTTATACACTACCAGCGGCTGTTCCTGACCGATAGCCCGCAGACCTATCCCCTGACGCAAATGCTCCATTTCAGTGAGGTGGTTCATCCATAACCGGTCAATAACTCTCAACATTACCAGTCGCTCGGCTATGCGCATATTATCAGGGCCTAGCTCCTGCTCCCGCCGGTTGTAAAGCTCAATGGCACAATCAGCCAACTTTTCTGTGATTTGCTCGTCGTTGAGTTCAGAGAGCCCATCGCTTCTGAACTGCGGGGGCAGGGGGAAGATAGTGGATACATCCTCAAGTAAACTGGATAGGTTAGATTGCTCTTCACCCTCACCTTCTTTCTCTCCCTTCGAGGGAGAGAAAAGGTGAGGGCTGCTGAGATGTCTGGCTACCAGGCTTTGGATTTCGTCTTGAAGCATAGATGTTATATTTGCCTTAAGGTCAGCGCCGCTGAGGATTTTTTTCCTCTCAGCGTAAATTACCTCGCGGTGTTTGTTAATAACATCGTCATATTCCACCAGGTGTTTACGGATACTGAAATTGTGTCCTTCGGTCTGGACCTGGGCATTGGTCATAGCCCTATTGACTATGGGATGCTCAATCGGCGTGTCTTCTCCCATACCCGCCCACTGCATAAGTCCCTTAACACGGTCACCGCCAAAGCGGCGAACAATCTCGTCCTCTAAAGAAGCATAAAAACGAGAACTGCCCGGGTCTCCCTGTCTTCCTGCCCGTCCCCGGAGCTGATTATCAATGCGCCTGGCTTCGTGGTGCTCGGTACCTATGATGTGAAGTCCGTCCAGCTCAACCACCTCATTATGCTCCTCCTGCCATTCTGCTTCACCACGCTCCTCAGGGTTGCCCCCCAGGATAATATCCACACCTCGCCCAGCCATATTCGTGGCCACGGTTACCGCTCCGAGCCGCCCGGCTTGAGCAATTATGGCAGCCTCCTTTTCATGATGCTTGGCATTTAACACTTGATGGGAAACTCCATTTCTCTTCAGGAGGTCAGACAGATACTCTGATTTCTCAATGGAGGTTGTGCCGATAAGAATTGGCCTTTTCTGGTCATTTAATGCCTTGATTTCCCTGGCTACGGCGGCAAACTTGGTTTTCTCGTCCTTGTAAATCTGATCAGGGTGCTCTGTGCGCTTCAAGGGCTTATTTGTAGGGATTACCACCACTTCCAACTTATAAATCTTATGGAACTCCTCGGCTTCCGTAGCCGCGGTACCGGTCATGCCCGCCAGCTTTTGATACATACGGAAGTAGTTTTGAAAGGTAATGGTAGCCAGGGTAACTGATTCTCGCTGGATTTTTACCCTCTCTTTAGCCTCAATGGCCTGATGCAGTCCCTCAGAATACCTTCTGCCAAACATCAACCTGCCCGTAAATTCATCCACGATGATGACCTGTCCGTCCTTAACCACATAGTCCCGGTCTCTTTTGAACAATGCGCGAGCCTTAAGGGCACTTTCCAGATATTGAGTAAGAAAATAATTAGAGGGGTCATAAAGGTCGGGTGCTTTAAGCAGACCTTCCCGCTTTAGCATCCTCTCAATCCTGGTCATACCAATTTCAGTGAGGGTAGCAGTACGCGTACGCTCATCAATAGAGTAATCTTCATCCTTTTTGAGATGTTCAACCAAATGGGCAAAGGTGTAATACCTCTTGGTTGCTTCTTCGGCAGCACCGCTAATAATGAGTGGCGTGCGGGCTTCATCAATCAGGATGTTATCAACCTCATCAACAATGGCATAGTTCAAGGGACGTTGGACACATTGAGACAAATCCCAGACCATATTATCTCTGAGGTAATCGAAGCCAAACTCGTTATTGGTGCCGTAAGTTATATCTGCCTCATAGGCCTGGTGGCGAGCTTTCTGGGGTTGGTTAGGAGGGTAGGGAATAGGATGCAAATTTTTCCACTTCGGGTCTCCCGAATCAAGATCAGAATTATAAATATAAGATGGGAAGGGGTTATCGGGCGTTTGCATTGCAGTAATAGCTGCCACGCTTACACCCAAGGCATGGTAAACAGGGCCCATCCAATGGCAGTCCCGCCTGGCAAGATAGTCATTGACGGTAACCAGATGGCTACCTTGTCCGGTAAGTGCATTGAGGTAGAGGGGTAAGGTAGCAACCAGGGTTTTCCCCTCACCAGTTTTCATCTCGGCTATCTTCCCCTGATGAAGGACGATTCCTCCCATCAACTGGACATCAAAATGCCGCTGTCTTATGGTCCGCTTGGCTGCTTCTCTGACAGCAGCATAAGCCTCCGGCAAAATCTCATCCAAGTCTTCCCCATCGGCTAGCCGCGCCTTAAATTCGTCGGTTTTCGCCCGGAGTGCGTCATCGGTGAGCTTTTCAAACTCAGGCTCCAACGAGTTTATTTGGTCAACCAAAGGCTGAAGCCGCTTCAGTTCTTTCTCATTGGAATCAATCAGATTGCTAAGCCACTTAAACATCGAACAATAAAATCCTAATTTCTAAGCTCTAAACAAATTCAAAACCTTAATGCTTTAAAACATGAACTCTCTCTGTTTTAGTCATTGGAATTTTTAGGTTTTGGTATTGTTTAGTATTTCGTGCTTGGGATTTTGGGTTTCTAACCTCTCTTTTGTCTTTGGCAAGTCGTTACTCAAACATCGCGCCCACTGATAAGCCGGTGTGAATGCGATGAATGGCTTCGCCAATAAGCGAAGCTATAGGCAAGACGGTGATCTTGTCCCGTTTTTTATCGTCATTAACAGGTATGGTATCGGTAACGACTACCTCTTGCACCGGGCTCGTGGCTATCCTCTGGATAGCGGGACCGGAGAAAACGGGGTGGGTGCAGCAGGCATAAACCTCAGTAACTCCATGTTCCAAAAGGGTATTCACCACCCCGACCAGAGACCCAGCGGTGTCAATTTCATCATCAACCGTCAGGGCACGCATTCCCTCAACCTCGCCAATGACGTTGAGGGTTTCAGTGGCATCAACATTACCCAGGCGTCTCTTTTCAATAATAGCCAGGGGAGCTCCAAGTTTAGCAGCCATGTCACGGGCTACCTTGGAAATACCAATATCTGTAGCGACCACTACCAGGTTATCCAAAGCTTTTTCCTTGAAATACTGAGCCAGGATGGTTCGAGTGGTGAGCTCATCCACAGGTATGGTGAAGAATCCTTGAATTTGTGGAGCGTGGAGGTCTACGGTGAGCAACCTGTTAGCTCCAGCAGTAGTAATCAGGTCGGCAATCAAGCGAGCAGTGATAGGAACCCTGGGTTGGTCTTTTTTGTCAGTGCGGCTATAGCCATAATAGGGAACGACAGCGGTAATGCGCCCCGCTGAAGCTCGCCTGAAGGCATCGAGCATGATAAGCAACTCGACCAGGCTTTTGTTAACTGGAGAGCAGATGGGCTGGATGACAAAAACGTCTCGTTCCCGGACATTCTCGAGGATGCGCACAAAAATATTCTCATTGCTAAACTCGAAGACCTCAATCTCCCCCAGGGGTATGCCTAAGTACTCACACACAGAGCTTGCTAAGGCAGGGTGAGCAGTGCCGCTGAACACTTTTAATTCGTCCATCATCACCTCTTAGCTATTTGAATACTAACTTGATTATAGCATGAAATCATCGCTGTTTCTTGGGAAGGGTTAGCAAAAGCAGGTAAAGAAATTAATCGTGGAAGAGGTGTCTTATGACAGCCCGGGAATGGGGAATTGTTGACACATCTCCCGTACTTCTTGGCGGGCTTGTTCTTGGGCACGCTTATCCCCCGAAGAAGAAAGCACTTTGACAATGAGAGCAGCAATGCGCTTCATCTCCTCTGTGCCAAAACCTCTCGTGGTCACCGCCGGGGTGCCCAGCCTGATACCGCTGGTAATCAGTGGTGGCTTGGGGTCAAAAGGAATAGCGTTTCTATTGACCGAGATGCCCACTGCCCCTAGAGCTTCTTCAGCGTCCTTGCCGCTTATCCCCTGAACAGAAAGGTCAACAAGGACAATGTGGTTGTCTGTACCGCCAGAAACAATACGCCGCCCCTGTCTCTGAAGTTCAGAAGCCAGGACACGAGCATTCTTCAGCACCGACTTCTGGTAATCAACAAACTCGGGTTGCATAGCTTCAAAGAAGCACACGGCTTTGGCAGCGATGATATGCATGAAAGGGCCACCCTGCATCCCGGGGAAAACTGCAGAATCAATGGCTGAGGCAAGTTCTTTATCACACAAAATAAAGCCACCTCTGGGTCCTCGCAAGGTCTTCTGCGTGGTGGAAGTACTAACTTGAGCATAGGGCACAGAAGAGGGATGAAGTCCGGCGGCTATCATTCCAGCTATGTGAGCCATGTCAGCCAATAACCTAGCACCCACACTATCAGCTATATAGCGAAGCCTCTCAAAATCAATAATACGAGAGTAGCTGCTCGCCCCAGCTATTATTAGCTTAGGTTTATGCTCCAGAGCTAACCTCTCAATTTCATCGTAGTCGAGTATCTCGGTTTTGGGGTCAACACCGTAAGAGATAAAGTGATACCACTTTCCAGAGAAATTGACCTCAGCGCCATGGGTGAGATGCCCACCATGGCGGAGACTCATCCCCATAACAGTATCTCCGTGTTCCAGTAGAATGGAATAGGCGGCCATGTTGGCTTGACTGCCACTATGTGCTTGGACATTGGCATGTTCGGCTTTAAAGAGCTCCTTGGCCCTTTCGATAGCCAGATTTTCGATTTCATCTATGTAAACACAACCACCATAATAACGATGCCCGGGGTATCCTTCAGCATATTTATCAGTTAGCAGAGAGCTTTGGGCTTCAAGTACTGCCCGGCTAGTATGGTTTTCGGAGGCAATGAGATTTATAGTGCTTGCTTGTCTCTCTGCCTCCAAGCCCAGGATTTGAGCTACTTCGCTATCACGTTGTGCCAAGGAAGGTGCCTTCGCGGTTTTCACATTTGTACCGTAATAGTACTTAATATTTTATTTCTGGTCAATAACAAAATCCAATGAAAATAGATGCCAACAGGGGCTTTTTGCTTCTCCTGGTCTGTGGTTTATATGCTATCCCACTCGTGATCCTATGCACATGGTTTTTCTGTGGCTGACAATCGGGGAGGGCGTGTAAACATTATTAGCACTATGGCTAAGAGAGTGGCAACAATGAAAGCGATGAAGGCTGAGTTGTAGCTTCCGGTTGTATCGAATATGTAACCTGTGATATATGGGCCCGCTGCGAAGCCAAGTGACTCAATTGCCCATAATCCGCCATAGATAGACGCGAAAGAATCCAGACCAAAATACTCCCTCACTATCAGCGGTTCCAAAACAAACAAGCCGCCCATGGCCATACCAAAAATTGCTACAAACGCAGGAACGCTGGCCTGTGTTTCTGGGAAAATAAGCGCCAGCAGCCCGACCACCTGAAACATGAAGCACAGGGCAGCTATATATTTCACTCGTACCCTGTCAGACAGATAGCCTGTGATTACCCTGCCCAGAACGCTTACCCCGATTGTACTGCCGAGGATGGTTGAAGCCACTTGGTTGCTAAATCCTTGCCCCACAAAGAAAGGCACGGCATGGGCGAGTACCGAAGCAGTGCCCACAAAAACCATCATAAAGCTTATGGTGAGAATCCAGAGAGTTGATGTCTGTAAAGCCTTGGGAAGATTCCATCTTGGTATTTGGGTATTGCTGGCAGGCACAGGCATCCTTTGCTGTTTTTCTTGGGCAGTGTGTTTTTCACCATAAGGCAACATACCAATATCACCTGGATTATTCTTGATTACCAGTGCTATGAGCGGGACAAGGACAAAGCAAATTGTCATGCCAAGAATATGGTATGCCCACCGCCAGTCCAGCGAGGATATAAGATATGCCGCTAATGGCAGCATGACCATGCCTCCCAGCCCGTATCCAGCCACCGAGATTCCTATGGCGAGACCTTTCCTCTTTTCAAACCAGTGGGATACCAGGGTTAATACAGGAATGCTTAAGATAGCCATCTGTCCGGCAGACGCGACGAAATACAGGGCATAGAAATAATAAATGGAGAATGTAAAACCCAAGCAGGCAAAGGAGATGCCCATGAGAAGAGCTCCCAGAACCATTATTCTTTTGGCACCGTATCTATTTACCCACGTCCCTAATAACGGACCTATAAGGCCTACCAAACTCATTATGGACATGCTCAGCGATATCTGCGCCCTGTTCCATCCAAACTCGTTTATCAGCGGAGTAAAGAAAGCCCCAAAACTGTAAAAGCCTATCCCACCAGACAGCAGCAAGGTGATAGCCGAAACTACTACTATCCACCATCCATAGAAGGGCTTAAATGTTCTTGGCACAGAATAATCCTGGTTCCCTATTATACATTTTGAAGCTAATAATTGGTAACATTGTTCATGGCGGGCTTGAAGTGATGTTAATCTCAGGTAGCATGTCAAAGAGCTGGCATTTCCCCTAGATTTTCTTCTGCCATCCTCCTTGACCAGCACTATGCCCACCGTGTCAGCACTAATCGCCAGTAACATTGACAGAATGTGTTTATAGTGATAAATTAATTTAGTTAGCAATTAAAGGGGAAGAGTGCTAAATGGACGTAAGGGAAAGAAGAGAAACTGTTCTCAGAGTGATAATTGAAGATTACATCACTGGAACGGTACCAGTAGCTTCAAAGGCCATTGTGGAAAAGTATGACTTGAAGGTAAGCCCGGCTACCATCCGCAACGATACAGTATATCTGGAACGAGAAGGATATATTATCCACCCTCACCACTCAGCCGGAAGTGTACCTACTGATAAGGCTTACCGCTATTACGTGGAATCAATAGGGGAAGAAATTGAACTTTCCCCTGCTGAGCAGCATCTAATTCATCAAATATCCCAGGAAGCAAAAGAGGAGCTAGAGCAATGGTTAAAGACGGTGGCCGCACTTCTGGCACGCCTTGTTCACAACCTGGTTGTGATAACCACTCCTAAGGCAACACGCTGTCGCTTCAAGCATCTCGATTTGGTAGCCTTGCAGGATTTCATGGCTTTGCTGATCGTAGTTTTGTATGAAACAAAAGTTAGACGGCAGGTCCTGTCTTTCAATAGAAAGGTTAGCCAGGATGAGCTAACTAAGCTAGCTAATAAGCTTACTTTCTTTTACGCCAGGATGACCAGCAGCGAGATCCTGGCTAAAAAAGAAGACCTCTCTCCTGAAGAAAGTCAAATATCTGAATGTTTAGCAGCAATGATAGCAGCCGAAGACAAGCTAGAATATGGCGAACCTTATCTTGAAGGACTACGTTTGCTGCTAAGCCAACCAGAGTTTACCAACAGTCCTAGAATGCTCAATATCTTAGAAGTGCTGGAAGGAGAGGATTGGCTTAGAAATATATTTTGTCAGGAATTTAGCAAAAGGGGGGTGAAAATAGTCATTGGTGGAGAAAACCCAGAGCCAGCATTACAGGACTTGAGCTTGATAGCCAGCCAGTATGGAGTACCTGATAAGGCCAGCGGCATTGTGGGAGTGATTGGCCCAAAGCGAATGGACTACGCCAAGGCTATTTCCTCACTCACTTGCTTCTCAACATTGCTAAGCAACTCGGTGGTTGAATATACTTGAAGGAGGGTTACTGTTGGCTGAGAATGACAAGGCAGTTGAAGCAGAAATTGAACAAGTTGAGGATATAGAGACGTTACAACAAGCTCTAGCTGAGGAGAAGGAAAAGGCAGAAAAATATTTAGCCAATTGGCAAAGAAGCCAGGCGGATTTTGCTAATTATAAGAAACGTAGCGAGCAAGAAAAAGAGGAGGTTATCGAGTTTGCCAACAGCATGCTTATGTGCAACCTGTTACCTATCATGGATGACTTGGAGAGAGCTTTTGCTTCAGCTCCTGCCGAGCTCGATGAATCAAATTGGACAGAAGGCATCAGGCTCATTTATAATAAATTAAAGACAACTCTGGAGGCACAAGGACTAACCGAGATTAAAGCTCGGGGAGAGACTTTTGATCCTCGCTTACATGAAGCTGTAATGCAGCAGGAAGGGGAGGAGGGGATGGTTGTTGAGGAAACACAAAAAGGCTATAAATTTAGAGAAAGGTTAATTCGTCCTAGCCTGGTGATAGTTGGTAAGGGAAATGAAAGAGGAACAACAGAGCAAACAACTCCGAAGGAGGAGCGAAAATGGGAAGAGCAATAGGAATTGATTTAGGCACTACACTAAGTGTAGCAGCAGTGATAGAGGGGGGCGATCCTAAGATCATACCCAGTGCGGAGGGTGGCAATCTCGTTCCTTCAATGGTAGCCATAGGTAAAAATGGGGAAAGGTTGGTAGGAGAGTTAGCCAAGCGCCAGGCAATAGTCAATCCCGAGAATACCATATTCAGCATAAAGCGCCTTATCGGGCGTAAATTTAAGGACCCCACTGTTCAGAACGATATCAAGCGCCTACCATATAAGATTACCGAGGCTTCTAATGGTGATTGCCGGGTGGTAATGGGGGGCAAGGAGTATAGTCCCCAGGAAATATCAGCCATGATATTGCAGAAGTTGAAGACTGATGCCGAGGCTTATCTTGGAGATAAGGTCGCCGATGCTGTAATCACCGTGCCAGCCTATTTCAACGATAGCCAGCGAAATGCCACTAAAGATGCTGGCATCATAGCAGGACTTAATGTTTTGCGCATTATTAACGAACCTACAGCATCGTCACTGGCTTATGGATTAGACAAAAAACAAGACCAAACCATTGCCGTCTATGATCTTGGTGGCGGTACTTTCGATATTTCCATTCTTGATATAGGAGAGGGTACCTTTCAGGTTAAGGCGACCAATGGCGATACCCACCTCGGTGGTGACGACATTGACCAGAGGATTATGGACTGGGTATGTGATGAATTTAAGAAAGAGCAAGGTATCGACCTGAGGCAGGACAAGATGGCATTACAGAGGCTGAAAGACGCTGCTGAAAAGGCGAAGAAGGAACTATCGACGGTAACTCAAACAGAGATAAGCCTCCCCTTCATTACTGCCGATGCCAGCGGGCCCAAGCATCTTAGCATGAAATTAACTCGAGCCAAGCTGGAACAACTATGCGCTGATTTGATAGAAAAGAGCCTTGGCCCTTGCCGACAGGCCCTGAAGGATGCCAGGCTCACAGCAAACCAAATCAACAATGTAATTCTTGTCGGTGGTCAGACAAGGATGCCCAAAGTTCAGGACACCCTAAAGCAATTCTTTGGCCGGGAGCCGGTCAAGGGGGTCAATCCCGATGAGGCAGTAGCTTTAGGTGCCGCTATTCAGGTTGGGGTGCTTAAGGGTGAAGTCGGAGAGGTCCTCCTTCTGGATGTCACCCCACTCACCCTAGGAATAGAGACGCTGGGAGGAGTAACAACACCGCTTATTTCTCGTAACACTACTATACCCACACAGAAGAGCCAGATTTTCAGCACTGCCAGTGACAATCAGCCAAGCGTCGAGATACATGTTCTTCAAGGGGAACGTCCTATGGCTGCTTATAACCGAACATTAGGACGATTTATGCTCGATGGTATTCTACCGGCACCCCGAGGTATGCCCCAGATTGAAGTGACTTTTGATATAGATGCCAATGGTATTCTTAATGTTAGCGCTCGTGATAAAGGCACGGGAAAAGAACAAAAAATTACCATTACTGCCTCCAGCGGACTGAGCAAGGATGAAGTGGAGAGGATGAGGCAAGAGGCCGAACAGCATGCTGCAGATGATGCCAAACGTAAAGAGGAAGTAGATGTACGCAATTCTGCCGACAGTCTGGCTTACACCGCAGAAAAAACTCTCCGTGACCACGGAGATAAGATACACGCCGATGTAAAACAGGACATAGATGACAAGATAGCCAGTGTGAAGTCAGCACTTCAGGGACAGGACGTAAACGCCATTCGTAGTGCTATGAACGAGCTGTCGCAGGCTATGCAGAAGGTTGGGGCATCGGTGTACCAGCAACCAGGACAGCCGCCACCTGGCGAACAAGGAGCTGATGAACAGGGACCTGGCGGCGAAGACGACGGCACGGTGGAAGGGAAGTTCCGCGAGGTCTAAACAATAAATATTAGCACCTAGTTCCT
>Ga0172365_10004255_pt1 | contig 10587 bp, 13 predicted proteins | sample LakKivSesite48cm_FD_114535 | JGI IMG/M metagenome (GOLD analysis project Ga0172365, IMG submission 114535) | Sediment microbial communities from Lake Kivu, Rwanda - Sediment site 48cm | ecosystem: Environmental > Aquatic > Freshwater > Lake > Sediment | place: Rwanda: Western Province, Lake... | reverse complement strand
GCGGGACTACCGACCTGTCGCTATCGCCGTCCCGCAAGCGGGACTACCGACCTGTCGCTATCGCCGTCCCGCAAGCGGGACTACCGACCTGTCGCTATCGCCGTCCCGCAAGCGGGACTTATGATCTGGCGACGCATCGCATTCCCGCCTCGGGAATGCTGGGGTCAGGCCCCTCTCAGCGAATACAGGCGACAGACCCGTGACTCACGGCCTGACCGACAGGGAACGCTCTCCTTGTCGAGACATCGGAGCGGACACCAGGAAGAGGATGGACCCGGCTATCGCACGGGGGAGTCGGTCCGCGTCAGAACATGGCCTTTATGGATGCCCAGGTGTCCTGCTCGAGCCCCGGCTGATCCGAGGGCACGATGATGCCGCATCCATCGGGAGCGGTGACGACCAGGTCGTCTATCCAGACTGTGTCGCCGGGATCCGAGTAGACCCTGGCTTCTATCACCAGGCCGGTATGCCCGTTCGCAACGTCCCAGGTGTACGTCGCCATGTCCCAGCCTGTGCCGGGCCCATAGTCACTCTGTCCGCTTGCGCTTCCCGCGTAGCCATAGATGTCGCCCGGATCGTCGTTCCAATGGGCCCAGATCCTGCATGAAGGCGCGGCCGAAGGCGTCACGTCGTATCTCCAGAAGCTCGCAGTCACTGCGTCACCATCGGAAAGGCCCGTTACCCACGCGATGTATGCCTGCGGAGTGCCCGACGGATCGTTGTGCTCCAGTCTCAGAGACTGGCTTCCCCCATGCACGGGATCGGTGTCTATCGTTGCGATGATGCCGCCGTAGGATCCGAGGATGGTCTCGACGCCCTCCCATCCGCAGGTCGCTGTCACGTCGGCCGATGCGGCAGAAGCCCATACCGCGGCAGCAAACAGGAACATGCCCTTCATGGCCTCTTCCCTCCCTCCGTTTCCTCTCGCGCTTTCACCTGAGGTTATCATGGGAGCCAGGGAGGAACCCATCAAGAACCGTCCTGCGAAGCAAAGCCCCGCGGAAAGAGATGATCAGGCGTCAGGTCCGCCGACATCGGAGTCGCCTCTGTGTCTCATCCTGCGGCCGGAAACCCTCCTGTATGCGCACTCGAACAGGAAAGCTCCCAGGAAGATGACTGCGATGAGCAGTGGTATCAGCCTGTCCTGGGTGTACTGGTAGTACATCAGAACGAGGAAGGTCGCCGAGACGATCACGAGGCTGCCGATGATGATGAAACCGTTCCCCCCGACCTCGTGCCTGAGCCTGTAGTGCGAGATGAAAACGAACAGGTAGATCGCGATGAAGATGGAGCTCGTGATCGCCGCGATCCCGCTCAGGTCGACGAAGATGGCCAGAAGAAGTCCGGCCCCTGCGGTTATGAAGAGGCCCTCTGTCGGTCCAAACCAGACCTTCCGCTCGAATACCTCCGGGAGCTCACCCTCCTTCGCGAGCGTGTACGAGATGTTGGCGCCGCCATAGAGAGTGGCATTCAGAGCGGATGAAATCGAGAACAGCGCACCCAGCGTGAGGATCACGAAGCCGGCACCTCCCAGGGCCGGTCTGGCAGCCACAGCCAGGGCGTTCTCCTTTGCCTGCACTATCTGAGCAAGCGGGAGATCCCCGATCACAGTCGCCGACACGAGCACATAGACCAGCGTGACGAATGCTATGCTCATGTATATCGCCTTGGGCACGTTCTTCTTCGGGTTCCTGATGTCCTCCGAGGCGTTGGTTATCAGGCCGAAACCCATGTAGGAGAGGAAGAAGATCGACATGGCGAAGAAGGTACCTGTCGAGTGCTGACCGCTGAACTGAGGTGCCAGTCTGGCAGAGTCGATGAGAAAAACACCGGAGGCGACGAGCAAAGCCAGTATCAGCACCTTGACCGCAACGATCACCAGCTCGGCCCTGCCCACGATCCTCGAGCCCAGGAAATTCAGCATCACGAAGCAGGAGATCACCGCCGTCTCGGTCAGGGCCATGGACAGGAAACTTGACCGGAGCCCGACGAAAGGCAGGAAGTACCCGGTAAAACCCTTGAGGAACAGCGAGATGGAGACTACGTAGCTCATGAGGATGAGTATGCTCATCGTGCCGGTGGCGACGTTGTCCCCGAGGCCCCGGAGCATGAACTCGATGGGTCCGGCATCCGAAGTGATCCGGGAGCTGAGCCGGGTGTAGGAGTATGCAACCAGCAGTGCCAGAAGCGAGGACAGCACCATGGCCTCCGGCAGGTTCGGACCCGCGATCTGCACGCCCACGCCGAATATCGAGAAGATGCTTGCGCCGATCATCGTCCCGACGCCTATCGCCACTGCTTCCAGGAGGCCCATCTTCGTCCTGCCGCCTTCGGTCATCTCACCGCCCCTCTCCATTCGAGCCGTCCCCCACACGCATAGCTCGCTACCGGCTGTTCGACCATCGCATCAGATGATACTGACACAGTCGTCCCCCTGGGTCCACTACCCGGCCTGCGCCGACCAGTGCGTTCCGACCCCTTGAAGGCAAGCCGGGGGGCAGCGATCGGAACACCTTGCCTGGTCAGATGCCGGATCGCCTGGCAGATCCACCGTAACCTCCACCAGGCTAAGGGCATGCCAGTATCAATCCCTCAAGCGGCCGATCGCGGCTGTTCCGTGCATCGTGCCCTCATCCGGGACTTCAGAATAGCGGCCCGGGCAGGGTTCCAGGTGAAGGTGAGATCCTGGGGCGTCGGGTAGGGGGCAGTCGCATCCTCAGGAGGCAGCCTGTGCGAGACGACAGGATCTCCGTCCAGTAGAGGTCCACAGCATGGCGCTGGCACCCATGGATGATCCGCGTAGCCATCCGTCAGCCTGCTCGAGAGCTTTCGCACCAACCGTTCAGGGGATGCGCGAGCCCGCGGAGAAGAGGATTGCACGGGAGGAGCTGGAGCAGGAGTGCATGGACATCTCCAAGCTCCTGGACTACGCCTTCGGCGTCCTCCTCGATGCCAGGACTCTCTGGCTGGAGGCTGATCCCGACCAGCGCCAGAGGCTCCAGAGAGCCATCTTCCCCCACGGGGTAGAGTACACCCCGGCCTCGGGGTTTGGAACCCCTCCAACCTCATGCCGGTTCGACGTATTGGGCTTGCTCAGGGAGCCTGAAGTCGCGGTGGCTGCCCTTCGTGTTTCTGGTTTGAACCCGCTCATTGCCTGGCTTAGAGGAGTCAGGCAGGCAGCTAAGCTCACTGCATGATGTTGGATATCAGAGCCTTTTGAGGTCGAACGGGCGATTCCGTATGGGACCGAGAATGGCCCTTCATGATTTCTGAGAAGGCATCATGGTTTATGGGAAAGATCCTGAGGAAGCAGCATAGACTCATTGAGAGGAATTCGGAGGGCTCTACAGCCTAACCACCTTGATGGATGTGGCCTGTCCGTCGATCGCACCCTGGATCAGGTATGTGCCTGTGGGGACTCTTGCACCGGAGCGATCCCGCCCGTCCCACAGGAAGGATGAGCCTTCACGATCGGACAGACTTCGGATCAGCCGCCCTGTGATGTCGTAGATCATGAGCTGGCCCGGGAGGGATGGGCCTTCGCAGGCGATGGTCACAGATGACGTGAAGGGGTTACAGGAGGGATCAAGGGTAGGGGGCTCCCCGGAGGGCACATCGCCTTCCAGGCCCTCCTGGATTGTGCTATTGAGATAGACGCAGAGGCCATAACCATCGTAGTTGCGCTCGGCGACTGCCAGGTCCGGATCCCCGTCAAGGTCGAAGTCCTCTGCAGCAATCATGTTTTCGCCAAAGAGATTGCATAGAAGGTCCTCGGGCGCCACAGAAAAGGTGCCGTCTCCTGCTCCGGGCGCAATCGCGCAGTAGTAGATACTGTAGTAATGTACAAATGCCAGATCCAAGTGTCCGTCCATGTCGAAGTCCGCTACTGCTTGCCATGTATGATACATGCTCTCTAGACTATCACTGGTCGAAAAGCCGCCGGAGCCATCAGACAAGGCGATGGTCTGCGGGGCAGCAGTAATGACATTACCTGTAGTGACCGAAACATCCGGGAAGCCATCTTCATTGAAGTCGCCTACGGCAACAGTGGGATCAAACTCACGCACTCCATCCTGGTAGATGAACCCCTGGGGATACTGTAGGGTGCCGTTGCCATTGCCATAGAGAATCCCGAAAGCATACCCTCCATACTGACCCCCGTACCTGGGGTACAGAACATCCAGGTTTCCATCGAGATTCATGTCTTCGATCGTGAACGGTCCGTCCGAGCAGTACACGATGTCATAACCGCCAAGAAACGTGAATGTGCCATCACCGTCGCACAGGTGAACCAGGATGTATCCGCCCTGCCGACAAAGAAGATCATCCAGGTCATCTCCATTAAGGTCGCAGACCGCCATAGGTTCAGCGTATGAGCCCTGCATCGTCTCCGGGCCGAAGGATCCATCGCCCATGCCGAGCAAGATGCAGACGCCACCATCACTGGAGATGGCGAGATCGGGGATGCCATTACCGTCGAACTCGCCAGTGGCTAATCCTCTGATGTATCCGGTATGCCCGTATTGAGTACAGGAGAACGTCCCTCCGCCCTCGTTCAGGAACACGCAGAACAGTCCCTCGGCGTCATTGGGTCCAGTTGATGCCACGATATCAGGCAACCCATCGCTGTCGAGATCGGATACGTCGAGGTAATGCATTTCCATCACGCCCGATACGTAGTTCGGCTCGTTGAATACATAGTCGGCAGAAGCAGGCTCGGGCGGCAGCAGAGCTGCCGCCACAACCAAGCCAGCTATCAGTAGCCTTGTTGATCCTCCCACAGACTCGCCTACCTTAGAACCAGGACCTTGCGGATCATCACATCTGATCCCAGCCCTTCTATCCTAACTATGTAGAAGCCAGTCGGAACAGCAAGCCGCCCATCGGCAAGGCTCAGATCGATTACATGCCTTCCAGCGGACATCTGCTGCTCCTCGACTTCCGACACAAGCCGGCCGTCGACTGAATACATGCCTATCCGCACTGGCGAGAGCATCGGCTCGGCAAGGTCAAGGGTCACAGCCACTGCTGCACAGGGGCTGGTGATGCCGATGTTGATGCCGGAGGTGGCTCTGACCTTCACCCCGGAAACTGGACCGAGCAGACTCACGAAACGGATGATATCGTGAGTTGGAGAAAGGGCTTCCGGGATGAGGGAGCGGTACATGGAGGAGCAGATCGCGCATGTGCTCCGGCGGGCCGAGAGCGCGATGTCGCCGCGAGCTTTCACTGCTCCGTCCAAGTGCCGGAGAGCGGCCTGGTCGATCCGCAGCCCACGCCGATGCTGAGCTGTGAGATGACGTTTCCTTCGTCTCCGAAGTCGCGGCCGAAGCTGAAGGTAACGCTGGCGCTCCTCAGCACGGGGTAGGAGACGGAGACGGTGACCCGATGATCCTCGCTTCCGGCGTCCTGATTGACGAGGCTCCTAAGAAGGTACTCAGCCGAGATCACCGATGCCGAAGGTCCGTTCCATGAGGTGCTGGCGCCGATATCCAGCGTGCTCAGGCTGTCGTCCTGCCAGCTCCGGTTGTACCTGACCATCGCTAGGAGAGAGGCTTCGCTCCACTCATGCCCTCCGGTGGTCCACAGGCTGAACCGGTCCAAGGATCCCTGGTCGAAGTCGTCCTCCGGGAACCCCAGGACCCATCCGCAAGCGAAGTTGAGCTTCCAGCCTACCCTCCTGACCGGGATCTCCGAGACCAGCTGCTTGATCCGGGTAACCTCCGTCGAGTCTTCGGCGAGCACTTGCCTGGCCTCCTCCGCGTGCTGCGATTGCCGGGCTTCTATGCGGATCCTCATCTCTTCGGACTGATCACTTGAGCTGTACCAGCTCTGGAGCTCGGCGTCAGCGCTGCACAGTTCTTCATACTTGACGTGGAATCCGCTGTTGCGGACCTCTAGAAGGCTGTCGATCTCGAAGCGAATGGCAGCCATACGTCCATCTGGATCGTAGAGACTGCCCCGCAGAGGGGAGATGCTAAGTCCGAAGGCCATCGATCTGGACTCCAGGGAGTCGTCCGAAGGGCCGACGGAGGCAACCGACATGGTTGCGGTCTGAAGGCTGTTGTTCCAGGGATCGGAGCCTCTCGAGAAGCTTTCGTAGCTGATGTTCCTCCCCAGACTCAGCAGCCAGAAGGGAGCGATCTGGGCCGCGTAGTCGTCGGGGACCACCGACAGGTTCCCGGTGAGGTTCGAAAGGTAGACAGCCAGGTCTGTGGGGCTCCCAGGAACGGCGACCTCCGTCGGGGCCATCCCAAGGAGCACCGCCGCCGGACAGGACGGGACGACCGGGAGATTCATTGAGCCCTGTTCGTACTCAGCGCCGGCCTGTGAGAAGGGGAGCAGCAGTGCCCCAAGAAGCACCCTGGAGGATGAAGCTGACATCATCCACCTCCTGAAGTCTAGTTGAACCTGAGTCTGAGCATCACGTCGAATCCGATCTCAGTCTGCGTCGGCTCCGGCTCGAAGCTTCTTCTTCCCTCGATGCCGCCCTCGAGCACGTAGCTCACCCTGGGCGTGGAGGGGACCGAGGGCAGGAAGGCCAGCATCGAGCTGATCGAGAGGATTTTGCCCGCGAGGGGCAGGTCCTGCGGGTTCCCTGGTATGGTAATCGGCTCCTTCGTTGGCCCTGAGAGGCTGGCGAGGTTCTTCCCGTCCAGGTTGACCTGGGTGTTCATGGAACAAGGCGCGGAGACCTGGACTGACAGGCGTAGAATCTGCGCGTCACCAGCACCATACCAGTCGAACACGGCGGGTCTCCTTTCCGATCCGTTGCGATCCGGCGTTCTTTGCCAGTTCTGCCAAAGCACCATCTCTAATGCAGGGCGAGGGCCGACAACGTAACTCTAAGCCTTCCCGGGGCCTGCCGCGGGCTTGGAGGGACTTGAAAGCCCCTGGACCTGTCCGGCATTCCTCGTGAGGCTGCTGATTCCAGAGGTATGGATGGTCCTGCCTTGCTTCCCTACTCCAAGGCAAGCCCTTCAGTCTCTTCTGTAGAAGATGGCCGCTATTGGCGGAGAATCCTTCGGCGTTTCCGGTCATGAGCCATGACCCCGCTCTCTGGCTGTCCAGAACATGCCGAAACCTGAGCGGACGCGTCTTGGCTGCGGGATGAGGAACCTGGTTGCTGGCGAGGGAAGTGCAGAGTCAAGGCACGTTCACCCCATTGCCTTATACAGTCGGGAACTTCCCGCCGCAAGGGGGCGGGTGAAGCCCTTTTCGAGCGCGCTACGTGGATCAGTCCCTCACGTCGTTTATGTAAGCATGAGCCTCAAGCTGGTTCAGGATGAACTGGCTGGAGTGTCCTGGGAGGGACTCGAACAGCTCCCTGCAGTCGCTCGTGGTGAAGGATACGAACTTGTTCTCGAAGTTCAGCTGCAGCCAGTCGCTATGCCAGTCGGTATCCTTCGACACCATCGCGCAGGCGTTGACGGCAGAGAATACGCAGTCCCAGTCGCGCTCTGAGCCAGCGAAGTACCATTGCTGGAAGCGGTCAACGGATCCATCTCCCACGGTCAGAACGTAGATGACCCCCGAGATGCTCTCTTCTCGGATGGTGACGGCGAACACAGGGGTATAGCCCATGAGTTGCATCGTGCAGTCAAACAGGTTGGCGAAGGCCAGGGCGTCGTCAGGATAGAGAGTGTCATCAGTGACAATGAAGTTATCGGCGTCTTGGCCTCCGGCTGTCGCGATCAGGCACAGGAGCATCAGACCCGAGATCCTCATTCACGTCTCCCCCCGCTTGGTCCTGCGTTCCCGACACTGACGAAATTCACCCCAATGATACTTATAAGATGTAGACTTATCGTCTGCAATGTATCTGTGTTGCCCCATGAAGAATCCCGTGCTCCTGACGCTGGGTGCGAACATCCGGGAATGCCGGATGCAGAGAGGGATATCGCAGGAGAAGCTGGCCGAGCTGGCTTCCCTGCACAGGACCTACGTCGGGGGCATCGAGCGGGGAGAGCGGAACGTCAGCCTGCTGAATATCGTCAAGATAGCCCATGCCCTCGGCGTAGCTCCTGAGAGACTCCTTTACGGAATCAAGCGGTAGCATCTGGCTTTTCAGCCAACCAGTTGCAGCATGCTTGTGCTGTGATGCTAGTCGCTTCTCGAAGGCATTGATCCAGAATCGCTGCCGGCTCGGATGTTGCAGAACGGGCGATCTTTTGGCTAGTTAGTCGTCATGCTTGTCCGGCTTCCGCACCTTGACCCAGGTGTTCCCTGACTCCTGGGTTGGGGGGAGATGTCCGTCGTCCCTGGTGATGGTCGCCTGCCTGGGATCAGGGATTTCGCCGCCACGTGGTCCCCGCTCCTCGTACTCCCCAGGAGAGGGGGGCTTCTCGCCAGGCTTGTGCCGCTCCGGCATCACTCATCTCCTTCTGGCATTCCGTTTCACCTTCGGGTTCCTCTTGATGTGTCGACCAATAACACCACCGATGAGCGCCGTACCGATTGCTCCCGCGGGAGTTAGACCTAGCAGCGCTGCCGCTGCTGATCCCACAGCCCCACCGAGAAATGCTGCTTCATTCCTCTTCTGCGCCTTCTCACGCGGTGAGTAGGGACTTCTTCCATACCCGGCTTTGGCTCTGGCTGCCTTGCTGCTGCCGGCCTGCTTGCTCCTGTTGCATGAGATATGGGCGGGGAGAAGGTTCTGGAGCGTGCTGCTTCCGTTCCGTTTGAGCGACCGGGAGTGATCCACCTCCCATGCGCCCTTCTCTCCGAACGCCCCATAGTTGCGGAAGGCGAGCTTCTTGTGGCAGATGTGGCAGCATCCGTCTGTCTTGTCGTAGATATCATGGAGTTCTTTGTCGGTGTACCGTCTTCGCGTCGCCATATCACTGACCCTTCAAGATCGCCCTGATTCTCTCCAGGTCCTCCACCTCCTTCTCGTTCTTGTGAAAGATCTCGACTAGGCGAACTTCGCCTATCTCTGGCAGCCACTGCAGCACGACTCTTATTCCGGAGTTGACGCCGGTTCCCTTTAGCGACCTGCACGCGAACTTCTTAGCAACGAAGAAGCCTCTCCCGCTGACCTCCCTCCCGCTGACGGGAAAGAGTCCCAGCGCCTCCGCAGCGTACTCGCCGCTGGCGAGGAGCCGCAGCGTGGCGGAAATGAATGTCGAAAGGTCTTCCTCAAGGGTTCCGTATTTCTTAAGAAGCCGTTTCATGTCCCGCTCGAAGCCGGGCAGCCTCTTGATCGAGGGAATCCGATGGGGAGGCGCCGGCTTCGGGGTCGCCGTCAATCCTGGCCTCCCCTGTAGCTTCGCACAGAGTAAGGGGCAAGGCGATAGAAGACGGTCTCGTAGGCAATCTGCTTCCCGGGTTCAGTCACCTTCCACGGCACGTCCCCGTGGGAGTAGTCGCTGATCTGGGTCGCATTCATCTCGCCTAGCCTGCACAAGACTTCGTTGATCGTATCGAGCTCACGGGCAGAGAGGACGCTGAGGTCTGCCGAGCGCCGGGGAAGGTACTTTGTCTGGGGGTATGCGAAGTAGTCGCTTTGAACCCTGTCCAAATCACCCCTCTCAACCATCTGCTCAACTATCTTGTTGAAGCTGGCTGGGGTCGGGCCGTAGTTGTTACGGATGTACGCGGCGCCTGTCAGGTGTTCCTCGAACTTCTCATAGCAGTCGAAGTCCGAGAAATAGAGCAGCTTGTAGATCACGGTCTCGCCCACGTGGGGGCGGGCACCGACCTTCTCGAGGATGTAGAGGAGGACCTCCCTGAACTTGGCCGTGTTTCTGGAGGGAACGCTGATGCGGATTCCTCCGCGCTCCTCTTGCGGGTCTGGCTCATGAATTTCAACCTGGGGCATCTTCTCGGGATCAAGAAGCTGCTCGACGGTTATGTTAAAAAGCCTGGCGACGTCTAGAAGCTCTGATGCTGAGAGCTTCCTGGATCCGGCCTCGACCTGGACCAGCGCCGTCCTCTGCATGCCCAGCTGTTCGGCAAGCTGCTTCTGAGTTAAACCGACAGCTTCGCGCATCGCCCTGACTCTCGAGCCAATGCCAGCAGAATCCATCACGACCTCCTTTGCTGCAAGGGGAAGATGCGTCCGAAATCATGACATGTCAATGTCCGATATCAGTACTATAGCTTGTGCTTTCCGAACAGGTCGCCGAAGAAAGGATAACAGGAAGCTTAAAATGCAGGCTGCATGGCGACTGATTGAAAGCGCACCTGTTCTGGACTATCGAGGATGCCCGGGAGAGGTTCGAGGCTTGGCGGCAGGACTACAACGCTGTTAGGCCGCACTGCTCCTTAGGCAGACTGCCGCTGGAAGAGCATACCGAATCATTTCTATCGGATGCGGGATGCACATTTGGACGCAGGGATACCTTGGCTAGAGCGTGTCGAAATGGGGCATGGGTCATTTCCATCGTTTCTCAATGTGGTGGCAATGCAAAGGCGATCACTTGTCTTAAGCTGGCGTAAAGGAGGCGTAAGCTTCCCCGTCAACCGGACACGGATAAGTGTAGACACCGACTCGTTGATTGCTCCCGGTAGACTGCCGGCGGCAGCCCTCCCAGGGCATCATGAAGCCGCCTCTCGTTGTAGTTGATCATCCACTCGTAGCTGATC
>Ga0172365_10004251_pt1 | contig 10592 bp, 9 predicted proteins | sample LakKivSesite48cm_FD_114535 | JGI IMG/M metagenome (GOLD analysis project Ga0172365, IMG submission 114535) | Sediment microbial communities from Lake Kivu, Rwanda - Sediment site 48cm | ecosystem: Environmental > Aquatic > Freshwater > Lake > Sediment | place: Rwanda: Western Province, Lake Kivu... | reverse complement strand
GACGCGCAGGGCCTCTATCGCTATGACCCCGCCGATGAGGCGTTCTATTCGCACGCAGCCGCCTTCGTGCTCAATGCCGACCCGGGAATCAGCATTCCTGGCTACTGGCCGAACAGGGGGCAGCAAGGCTGGGGCACAAGCACCAAAGAGACCTATCAGCACCCCGAGTGGGGCATCCTCGATGGGGAGTTGATTGACAGTTTTGAGGATCGGGGCCTCATCTCCAACTTCCGCCAGGAACACCAGACTTTCAGTGACTATCCCCTGACCTTTGACCTGGCGAGCAAGCGGATTGTCATACCTCATGTCTTTTCCAGTTACGAGTTCGCCAAGATGGTTTCTGATGATGTGCACGCTTTGGGCAAGTACTGCATGGCCAATGGAGCCCTATTGCGCTGGAGCTTTGAGGCTTGCCTATTTGACGTCATGGGCAGCGAGCGAGGCTGGCTGGCAGGCAGCCAGTTCTGCCCCGAGGGGGACACGCTGCTGAACTTTTGGCGCACGATGAGCTACCGCAAACCCTACTGCGTCGTGCAGAACACGGATCTGACAGTTTTCAACCACCAGATGGTGGAAAAGTACTTTGCGGTATGCGCTTTCTATGGCATCTACCCTGGCTTCTTTACCTACAATAGCGGGGTGACCAACTACTGGGAGCGCTCTGATTGGTACGAGCGCGATCGTGACTTGTTCGTCAAGTACATGCCCAAGATTATCGCTCTCAACCAGGCGGGGTGGGAGCCAGTTACCCATGCGAGCACGAACAACAGCCTGGTCTACATCGAGCGCTACGGCAGCGGTAACTGCTTCTACCTGACGCTGCGCAATATGGCCGCTCAAGAGGCCAACGTGACGGCCTCGGTGGACCTGGTGTCGTTGGGCCTTCCCGTGGGGGACGCCTATTCTGCCACCGAATGGCTCACGAATAGCGCCGTGGCGACCGCTCTCAGCGGTAACAGGCTGGCTCTCTCGCTGACCATGCCCGCCGAGTCCACGCGCATTGTCCGGGTGGAGCTTACGAACTCGCAGGTGTTCTCTATCCAGCTTGCTGCTGGCTGGAATCTGGTATCATTGCCCGGCTTCTCCTTGTCGCCACGCACGACGGACACGTTTGCCTCCATCCGTGGGCGCTTCGACCGGGTGTATGCCTTCGATGCGGCAGCGCAGCGCTGGCTTTCCTACGACGATCGGCTACCCTATGCGCAGCAGTTGAGCGAGGTCAGCTCATGGCAAGGTCTGTGGGTGCATACGACGACGACCACTACTTGGGAGGTGCGCTGCGTCCCCCAGACGCAGATCACGATTCCCTTGCAGTCGGGATGGAATCTGGTGGGATACCCCTTGCAGTCGGTTCAGGACATTGCCCAAGCTCTGGCCTCGTTGGGGGCGCGGTACCGGATCGTTTACTCTTACGAGGCCAATAGCCCCAATCAGCCGTGGAGCAGTTACTCCCCCGATGTGCCCCAGCCTCTGAACTCGCTTTTGCTGCTCAAGCCGGCGCATGGGTACTGGATCGAGGTGACCGAGACCTGCAACTGGGCGCTGCGCGCAGGCCCCTAACCCTCTATTGCGTGACACACTCCCCATGTCCTGGGCGGGACCAGGCTGAGCACAGCTCGCCGGCGGGAAGTACCTCCGCCGGCGAGCCGCATTGGCGAAATCAGGCTATCAGTCCCCCAGCCATCAGCCGAAGAAGGGCTTCAGCCACGCCTCGTCAATCTCCATGCCAAAGCCGGGCGCATCCTTGACCGTCAGCCAGCTGTCTTTGGGGAGGGTCGCGCCGGGCATCCATTGGCACTCCTCGAGGGGGATGCCTGGAGGCGGCCAGATGCCGAACTCTGCCCAGGGCATGTTGGGCATAGCGCAGGTCAGGTGCAGCCCCTGGGGATACATGCCGCCGCCGTGAAGGATGACGGTCAGCCCGGCGACGTTGGCCATCTCGGCGATCTGCTTGCAGGCCGTCAGCCCACCCACCCAGAACATGTCGGGTTGGAGGATGTCCACGGCGCGATGGTCAATCAGGTACTTGAAGGGCCAGGGAGTGTACATGTGCTCGCCGGTGGCCAGGGTCTGCCAGGGGAGGCGCTCGCGGACGGCCACGTGGCCGCCCAGGTCTTCGGGGATCAGGTACTCCTCGATCCACTTCAGCTGGTAGGGGCGCAGCCGCTCGGCGAGGCGCACGGTGTACTCCACATCGAAGGCCATGTAACAATCGAGCATAATCTCGACCTCAGCGCCCACCAACTCGCGAGTGCGGGCGACCAGCTTCTCGTTTTCCTTGAGGCCCCACACGCCATCAGCCGGGCCGTAAGGGCAGGCCAGTTTGACGCCCTTGAAGCCGAGCTCAAGCTGCCAATCGGTGTCATTGCCGGTGGCATAGGCGAAGATGCGGTCGCGCACGGGACCGCCCAAGAGCGCATATACCGGCTTGCCCAGGAGCTTGCCGGCCAGGTCCCAAAGGGCGAGGTCAACGCCGCTGATGGCTACAGAGGCCAGGCCCACCGTGCCGTAGGGCTTGGACATGCGGAACATCATGTCCCAGCAGCGCTCGATTGCCAGAGCGTCCTGGCCCACCAGCAGCTTGGCAAAGTGGTCCTCGATGATCGCAGCGACGGGCCGCCCATAAGAGCAGGGCCCCAGGCCGTATGTTCCATCCTCGGCGGTCACCTTCACCCAGACGCCCTCCCAACGCGGCATCCACGACGGACGATAGCGCTTGAACTCGGGGAACTTGCTCATCGGGTTGGCTACCTCAGCGTCCTCCGCCCAAGAGGGGCGGCGAGGCTTGGTCTTGGGTTCTTTGCGGGGCATGTCTAGGCGCATGGCCTCGATCTTCTTGATCTTCATCCTGGACTCCTTGAGATAAGGTGCGTTATGCACGAGCAGTAGCTTACTATGGGGCATTATAGGCCGCGTCATAGCGCCGTCAAGCAAGTCTTTACGTTGCCTATTGCTAATAGGGGACGAAACTGGCTATAATAGGACTAGAGTGAAAGGCACCAACTGGCGAGGCCCTTTCCTCCTATGGGCCATGAAGGGAGCCTGTGGGGCACCATCGCACATTCTTTTGCGCGCCAGGGAGACGGCGAATCGTGCTCTCATCGTCGAAGGGCCAGATCAGGCGTGAAGTCAGCAAGTCCCAGGAAGAGGCATTTACTGCGCTCTTGAAGCGTCACGTCGGGCAACCCACACTGCTGAGGCTGATGGTGCTCAAGTGGGCACACGGTTGCATGAAGGAGGGCGTGCCCCGTGCAGGAGTGGCTATATTCCTCTTGGGCATGGTGAGGCGGTTGGCATCTGCCGGAAGCCAGGTCGTCTCCATGCAGGAGATGTTGAAATGGCGCACGTTGGCCGAGCCTGTGGTGGACGTCTTACGTGAGGCCGAGGAGCAGATATCGCGAGTTATGCTTGAGCGCAACCATAGGGCGCAGCAGATGGAGAATGCTGGGCGTATTGAGGAGGCCATCCAGCTCTACGAGGCCAACATCACCGATGGCTTTGAGGGAGTCTTCCCCTATGAGCGTCTGAGAACCATCTACACACAGCGCCAGGACTATGAGAACGCCATCCGCGTATGTGAGACGGCCATCGCCAACCGCGCACCCCTGGACCCAGCCTATCTGGCCCGGCTGAGGCAGTTGTACGGCAAGGGCTAGTTCGGAAAGTGGGCAGCTACCCCTGACCGAGGTATTCGCGCAGTTGTCGGGCGAGGGCGAGGGTTTCAGTCACACAATCCACGTAGCCATGAGCCATCCACAGCCCTGGGGTGAACTCCAGACAAATAGTCCCCTTGTATCCGCTTGCCTGCAAATCGCGCACGATGCGCTGGAAGTCAATGCTGCCGACCTCGGTAGGGCAGCAGATATCTCCCGGCTTAGCCTGGCGGGCATGCCAGTGAGTGCCATAGGGATGCATCAGAGCGATGTGCTCATAGGGAATGTCGTGGAAGACGAAATGCGAATGGTCCAGCGTCAGGGATAGCCCTGGGGCTTCGCGGACCATTTGCACTGCGAGAAATGGCGTCCAGGTGACGCTAGAGACGTGAGGCTCGATGCGCGTGAGCAGGCCCCGCTTCTGGCCCTCGCCGACTGCCCAACGCATCTCCTCGGCAGCGCGCTGGAAGTCCTCTTCCGCCGAATGCCCCGGCCAGTACCGGCCCGGGGTCAAAGTAACGCCCTCCAATCCGACCCTCTCAGCGATATCAAACCAGGCCGTCAGGCGCTCTCGGGAGATCCTGCGCTCCTCAGGGTCGGGATGATTGGGCGGCTGGGGCAACTGGGGAAACACGTCAATGAAGCGCAGGCCGGCCTCGGCCTGAACATGGCGCAGGTAAGAGATAGTATCCTCAGTATGCAAAGCGGCGTCCATGGGGTCGAGGTCGGGGGCGCTGCCGATGTCCATGCGCTTGAACCCCAGGGCGCGGATGATCTTGGCCGCCTGGAGGGTCGTGGCCTTGGCGAAGGTCCATTTGTGGCAACCTAAGGCTATGGACATGTGCTACCTCATGCGATCTCTACAGCGCAACCGCTCTCAGCGGAACGATAGGCCGCATCGAGGATCTTGACGGTGTCAATGGCGACTTGGGTAGGGACGTGCAGCTCCTCTTCGCCAAGGATGGCACGCACGAAATTGCGGGGCACATCGGCCGTGAGGTTCCTTCGCTCCGGCTGAACCAGGTCGCGGGGCATGGGGTCACCCTCCAGCCAGATCTTGGCCGCCCAGCGCGTCGAGTCCATGGAGAAGACACCTTTGTCGCCGACAATCTGTGTTCCGAATGCTCCCATGCGCGGAGGCACCTGTCCGCTCGTGCCGATGGTCGCCAGGGCACCGTTGGCAAAGCGTACTGCGATGGCATCCACGACGTCAACGGCTACGTCGAGGTTGTTCATGTAGGCGAAGACGCTCACAGGGGTCAAGCCACACAGGTAGAGCAGCTCGCCGATGGTGTGCGTCGCCTGGGTGTGCCCCTGGCCGCCGCCGACAATGCTTGGATCGGAGTAGGAGGTGGCGTTTGGCGTGGGATAGCCCTCCCCCCGCGGTCCAAACATCGTGGGCACTTCTCCCTTGTAAAGGTCATAGACACGCTGGGAGAAGGTGCGCGTCACCAGTAGGAGGTTGCCCAGCTTGCCGTCGTGGATGTGCTGCCGAGCCTCGATCATCCAGGGATGGAAGCACTGGGGGTAGCAGACCGAGAGGAGCAGACCCTTCTCCCTGGCGATGCGGGCCAGGTCTTCGGCCTGCTCCGCCTTGAGCACAAAGGGCTTCTCCATGAGCACATGAAGGCCGTGCTCCAGGGCAAAGCGGGCCTGCTCATAGTGCATATTCGGCGTTGTGGCGATGATCACGCCGTCAAGCTCGTTCTCCTCGATCAGCCTGTGGTAGTCGGCATAGTACTTGGGCACGCCATAGCGCTCAGCGCGCTCGCGGGCCTTGTCCTCCGTGCGACTATACACGGCGACCAGTTCAGTCTTTTCGTCCTGCGAAAGTGGGTCCAGGTGACCGACGGTTCCCCACCAACCGACGCCGATGATCCCAATACGTGCCTTTTTCATGGTGCTATCCTCTCAGGAAGGGATTTCACTGCAGCGGACATCCCGCTGGGGCCACGTCCAACGGGCAAGTATACACTAACGATCCATTCCCCCAAAAAGCGTGGGCACACGCGCGGTTTGTAGCTACGTGCTATGCGCCTCGCCTCTCACATCGGCGCGCCATGTCCCTGCCAGTACTGGGGATGTTGCAAGAATTCGGTCACGCGGGTGCGCACGGCGGCAACGATTGCCTCTGTGGCCTGGCGGCCGAACTCGGGGTTCGCCTCCTGGATGCCATTGTTGCTCGCTCCAATGGGCTGGGTGCTGCGGTCTGCAGGGAGAACGGAAAGGTCCTGCATTCCCGGATCGAGATACATGAGCAGCGAGGTCTCCCACTTGCCCGCGTGGTCGCCACAAGGCTCGAACTGGCCCTGCACCAGCTCGTAGCCGGTCATGGCCCAGGTGACCATCTTGGGCCAACCCTGAGTCTGGTGGAAAACCGCTGCGGCGGCGCGGGCGTGGTCCAGAAGAGGATAATGCCCCGCGCCCACCACTAGTACGCGGAACCCCAGGCTCTTGATCTCGTGAAAGATGTGCAAGAGCAGATGATGATAGTTCGTATTCTGCTCGGCCACGGATTCGTACATATAGCCCGGGGCGAAGTTGTCCGGCGAGAGGGCCATCTTGGCAGCGATCTTGTCGCGGTCGGCGGCATTCGCTTCCATCAGAGCCTGCTCGCGATGTTCGCCGTAGTAGAGCGGGGGGAAGACGAGGCCGCCGATGGCTTGGGCGCACTCTACCAGCAAGGCGTGCATCTTGAGCGTATCCAGGCCCACGGGGTTATGCTCCCCATGCCACTCGATTGTACCGATGGGCAGATAGGCGACTGGACAGGCTTCGCGCCGGGCGACGATCTGCGCCGGACGCAGGCGCTCGTAACGGACAACGGGTTCGGTGCTCATTTTGCCTCCAAAGAGATTGGCGGAATCAGTTCCTCTGACTGGCTTTCTGGCCATAGGTGGTGATGAGGTCATCCATCATGCGGTTGGCCTCTTCATTCACCACTTGCCGTGCCGGATCGGCGTCGTGCCACGCAAGGGAGCGAGCGATTCCCTCGGCGAAGCTGACTATCGCCTTGTACTCCGGTACGACTCGCTTGACCTTGCTGTTGTCAAAGACCACGCTGTAGGCTTTATCGCCCAGCAGGCTGCCGCCCGCCTGGCGGTAGAGTGCGGCGATAAAGTCCGAGGGGATATGTACGAGCCGGGCTTCGCAGCCTGCCACATGAGCAATGGTATGATAGATCTGGTCCCAGGTGAGCACTTCGTCGCTGGTGATGTGAAAGGCCTCGCCGAGGGCCTGCGCTTTGCCAAAGAGGCCCACAAAGCCGAGGGCAAAATCCGTGTGGAAGGTCATCGTCCACAGCGACTGCCCATCTCCATGAGAGATGATCGGCAAGCCCTGGCGCATGCGGGCGACGACGGTGTAGCCGTGCCCGCCTACAGCGCAAGGAATCCAGGTCGGGCCGTAGGTGTAGGATGGCCGCACGATGGTCATAGGGAAGCCCTGCTCGCGGTAGGCGCGCGTCAAACACTCCTCGCAGGCGATCTTGTCGCACGCATATTCCCAGAAGGGATTACGCAATGGCGTAGACTCGGTGACGACATAGTGGTTTGGTGGCTTCTGATAGGCGCTGGCCGAGCTGATGAAAACGTACTGCCCTATTCGTCCCGAAAAAGCAGCAATGTCTAACTCAACCTGCGCGGGGGTGTAGCCGACGAAATTGGCCACTACGTCGTAAAACGCGCTTTGGGCAACTCGGCGCAGCGCAGTCGGATCGTTACGGTCCCCGGCGATGACCTCAACCCGGTCCCCGAAGCTATGGGCGCTTTGCCCCCGGTTCAGGAGGCTTACCTGATGCCCGCGCTTGAGCGCCAGCTCAACGCAGGCTGAGCTGATGTTTCCCGTGCCACCGATGAATAGGACTTGCATGCTTCTCCCCATGTAATGCAGTATCCCCAGCAGGGCATTTGCGTCATTTTATGTTATACGGCTTGCCGCGCTGTCCAGGCGGCATAGCTGGCTTATGATGCGCGCGATTCGATGATAGCACAGGTTTGGCCCTACGTCGAACGGGCGAAGGGCAAGCCATAATCACCTTGGGGGGCAGGATGCGAGTATCAGTGAACATGCCACGGATGATTGATTTCCTCGTAGGCCTTTTGAACATACCCAGCCCGACAGGGTATACTGAGGAGGCCATTGCCTTTGTGCGCCAAAGCCTCGATTCCATTGGCTTGTCGGGCCTTGTGCTGGAGAAGACCATCAAGGGCGCACTCGTCGCCACGCTGCCGGGGGAATCTAGTGTAGGGCCTCGAGTGCTTTCGGCTCATGTGGATACCTTGGGCGCTATGGTGCGCGAGGTCAAGGGGAACGGGCGACTCTTGCTCACGCAACTGGGCGGCTATGCCTGGAACGCTATCGAGGGTGAGAACGTCACCGTGCACTGTACGCGTGATGGCCATCGCTATCGGGGCACAGTGCAGACGGTGAATCCCAGCGTGCACACCAGCGAGCAGATGCGCGAGGGCAAGCGCGAGGAGGAGCGCATGGAGGTGCGGCTCGATGCGCGCACATCCAAGCGCGAGGAGACATTGGCCTTGGGCATAGATGTGGGCGACTTTGTATCCTTCGATCCCCGCGTGGAGGTGACGGATACCGGCTTCATCAAGACCCGCCATCTGGATGATAAGGCGGGCGTGGCCATCCTTTTCGGGGCGCTTCTGGCCTTGAAAGAGGCCAGCCTTGTGCCTGCGCGGCGCACGACCTTCCTCATCAGCAATTATGAGGAAGTAGGGCATGGCGCTACTTCTGGTGTTCCAGCGGATGTCGTCGAGTTCCTGGCGGTTGACATGGCAGCGAGCACGACGGGCGAGCATCAGAACTCGGATGAGTTCTCAGCGGGCATTTGTGCCAAGGACTCTACAGGGCCTTACGATCTGCGGATGAGGCGGAGGCTGGTGCAGCTCTGTGAGGTCAATGGGATTCCCTACAAAGTGGACACTTATCCTCGCTATGGCTCCGATGGCAGCGCATTCCTCGAGGCGGGGGGCGCGGCCAGGGTGGGAGTGATTGGCCCCGGCGTGGATGCCAGTCACGCTTACGAGCGCACCCATCGCGACAGCCTGGAGGCGGCGACACAGCTCACCGTGTGCTACTTGCTGGACAAGGGATCATAGCCCCAACCTCTGCCGGGCGTTCGAAGGATTGGGCTTCGTTATCAAGCCATTGTTGCCGCTCTGGATCGGCTGCCCTCGAAAAACATGGCCGAGGAGTGAGCGGGGCAGGTTCGTTGGCTGAATCAATGGCGAGAGTGAAAGTCAAGGTTGCTAAGCCACAAAGGACAATTAGGAGGCTTGAGAATGAGCAAACGGCTAGAGGGGAAGGTGGCAGTGGTTACGGGTGGGGGCACAGGCATCGGGCGAGGGATTGCCCTGATGCTGGGCCGGGAGGGGGCCTGTGTCGTGGTAGGGGCACGGCGCGAGGCACCTCTGGCCGAGACCGTGCGCCTGATCCGCGAGGCCGGAGGCCAGGCCAGCTACCTGCGCACAGACGTCACCGTCGAGGCGGACTGTAAGGCACTGATGGACTATGCCGTGAGCACCTACGGCCATCTGGATGTGCTGGTGAGCAACGCCGGCGTCTATCCCCGGCGGCTCCTGCCCGACCTGACTGAGGAGATCTGGGACCAAACCATTGATGTGAATCTGAAAGGCCAGTTCTTCTGCTGCAAGCACGCCATACCGCATATGATCGCCAGGGGAGGGGGGAGCATCATTATTATCGGCTCGGTGCACGGCTACACGGGCGGATCGGACGTGCTGGCCTATTCTGCAGCGAAGGGCGGCCTCTGGACGATGACTCGCAACCTGGCCCGCACCTACGCGCCGAATCATATCCGGGTTAACTACATCAACCCTGGTTGGGTGGCGAGCGAGGGGGAGGTGGTGCACCGCCGCGAGCTCGGCTACCCCGATGACTGGCTGGAGGAGCAGGGGAGGAAGCTCCCCATGGGGCGGCTTCAGACCCCTGAGGATACGGCCCACGTCGTGGTGCTATTGGCCTCGGACGAGTCGTCGCAGCTCACCGCCACGCGGTTCAATGTGGATGGGGGGCTGTCGCTGACCATGTAGGATTGGTCTACGGGCCGCTCTGCGCTATAATCCCCGCAAACACAAGCCTCGGAGGATGCCTCCATGACCGATGTCTCCATCCCCAAGCGGGCGATGGTGATTGTCGCTCACCCCGACGATGCCGAGTTTACCATGGCCGGCGCCGTGGCCATCTGGGCGCGGGCGGGCTGCACCGTCTGCTACGTCATCTGCACGCGAGGCGACCGCGGCTCGAATGATCCGCATGTGGCCCCCTGGGAGCTGGCGCGCATCCGCGAGCAGGAACAGCGCGCTGCGGCGGCCATCTTGGGGGTGCAAGAGGTAGTCCTGCTGGACTATCCCGACGGCACCCTGGAGCCTACGCTCAGCCTGCGGCGCGACCTGACGCGCGAAATCCGCCGCTTCCAGCCCGAGGTGGTGCTCTGTGGGGATCCTACGGTGCGCTTCTATGGCGACGGATACATAAACCATCCCGATCATCGCGCGGCAGCCTCGGCAGCCCTGGATGCCGTGTTCCCCTCGGCGGAGACGCGCTATGTGTTTCCAGAGCTTTTGGCGGCGGGCTTTGAGCCGCACCGGGTGAGCGCGGTGTTCATTCATGGCTCGCTGGAGCCTAACGTGTGGATAGACATCCAAGCTGTCCTCGAGATCAAAGCCAGGGCGCTCGCAGCGCATGTGAGCCAGATCGGTGACGGGCCGGCCCTCAAGTGGGTGCAGGAGATGGCCCGCGAGGAGGGACGCAAGCAGGGGATGGAGGCTGCGGAGGCGTACCGGCGCATGGTGATCAATGGCGGCGATGGGGAGGAAGATGATGGCTGACATCGTGGTGCTAGGCAGCCTGAATATGGATCTTGTAGTGAGGGCGCAGCACATCCCTCGTCCTGGAGAG
>Ga0172365_10004249_pt1 | contig 10593 bp, 8 predicted proteins | sample LakKivSesite48cm_FD_114535 | JGI IMG/M metagenome (GOLD analysis project Ga0172365, IMG submission 114535) | Sediment microbial communities from Lake Kivu, Rwanda - Sediment site 48cm | ecosystem: Environmental > Aquatic > Freshwater > Lake > Sediment | place: Rwanda: Western Province, Lake Kivu... | reverse complement strand
GTGCCTTTGTGCTCGATGAGGAAAAGGGCATCATCTGGTACATCGACGAGGCCCCGGCCGAGGCGTGGGGCCCCGAGCCCAAGGCCCCGGCCGAGAAGGACGCCGTCGTGGACGCCGTGCGGCGCATCCTGCCCCCCGGCTACCCAGACACGCCGGAGGGGATGATTCGATTCCTAGAGTCGGGCGGCTGCCCGGCGGCACGGGTAGTCCAGGCATCGACCAGCAGCCCGACGGCACCAAAACCGCCAGTATGGTGATAATCCTGTGGAGTTCTCCGGGTGGATTCCCAAGACCGAGTAGCATGGCATGTTTGACGGAGCGGCTCCAGAATGAGCCGGGAAAACAGATAGGAGATCCAGATGCGCGTTAACATTACACAAATCTTCACGCTCGGGAAGCCGTACGGACGCGCTGTGCGCGTGCCCGTCCGCTTCATCCCCGAGACCCCCACCCCCATCGGCAAATGCCAATACCTCGGCATGTATGACGGGGACTACGTTGTCACCGTCTGGTGCCCGCCCATTCCCGATGATGACTACTGGGGCTCGGCGTCGTACTTCCTGCGGAAAGCCGCGCCCAAGGTCAACTGGCTCTGCCCGCTGACCATGCGCCAGCCCGGCGGGCTCGTCGGGTACGTGCCCAAGGGCATCGACATCCCGACCGGGACGCACGAGGCCAGCGTCATGACCATTGTGCCCCCGGACAAGAAGGGGCGGAACGCCATCATCGCCATCCGCGTCCACGGCGAGAAGTGATCCCCCGGTAGAGGAGTAGCCCGTGGACACGTCACCACTCGACAAGGTTCGGGATGCGTTCCAGTTGTACTTGCAGTTCTCCCCGGATGACCGCCCGGCAGTGGACTACTTCCTGGCTACGTGTCTCGCCAATCGGGTGCAGCCCGTTACGGACCCGGTGTGGGGATGGCTCATCGGACCCCCCGCCTGTGGGAAGAACGAGGTCATGCGCACGATGTCCGAGCACTCATCCACATACTACGTAGACGATCTAACCCCGAACTCCCTCATGTCCGGGCACAAATCCGATGACGATCCCGAGATGGACCCCAGCCTTCTCCCGTACCTGGACAAGCGAACCCTGTGCGTCGAGGACTTTACCACCTTGACGGAGAAGGGCGACTTGGCAGTAAACCAACTGCTGGCAGCGTTTCGCGGCCTATACGGGGACGAGAAACGGAGGAAATCATCGGGGACTGCCGGGCAGCGGGAGTACAAGGTGGTGTTCGGCTTCTTCTCAGGCGTCACCGGCGTCATCGACAGTTTCAACACCCGGCACCAGCAGTTGGGAGCCCGCTTCGTGGGCCTCCGCATGATGCGCCACGCCGTCGATCGCGCCTTCGACAAGGAGATAGCACACATCCGGCACGTCCAAAAGGCCGCGAAGACCAAGGATGTGTGGCGTCCGATCCTGGCGGGGGCCGCCATGGAGTGCGTGGATCGCGTCCTCAGCGGCAACCCCAGCGTCCAAGGCGTTACCACAACCGATGCCGTTGAAAACCAGTTGGCCGTACTGTCCAACGCCGTCACCCGGCTGCGCACGGCCCCCATCCATGGCGCTGTGATGGACGCTGAGTGCGCTCACCGGTTCGTCCAGCAGATTACCATGATCGGAAAGGCCCACGCGCTTCTAGACGGCCGAACGTACTGGGACTATCCCGACACGGCTCTCGTGATCCGAGTGGCGAACGACACCATGCCCCGGTTCCTAGTCCGCATCCTCCGGGCGCTCATTCCTCCCGATAATCCGGATCGCCAACCCGTCGCCACGGCAGATCTCCAGTGCATCGCGCAGATCGGCCCCCACCAGATGCACCGCACTCTCTCGCAGTGGAACTACTTGGGAATCGTCGAGCGCAGTAAGCGTGGATATACAACGATGGTTCAGGCGACCGACGACATCGAGACCCGCCTGCGCGCCTCCGGCTGGCTACTGGGCGAATCCGGGCTGGTATGACCGGGCCATCCCGGACTGACCGGACTGACCCCACTGCCCGTACCCCGCCCCCTGCTGCTGGCCTTCCTCTCCTCTACCGGGGCCGAGGCGGGCGGCCAGTTCCTTCATGTACGCCGGGTTGTTGGCTCCCTGGCTGACCAGATTCGACGCAGCCACCCCGACGACGTTCTGGAACATGGCACGGGCCTCGGGCGGCATCCCCTTCATGACGCGGTCGATCCTGGAGATGGCCCTGGCGTCCGCGAGCGCTTTCATGGATGCGGGCTTGACCACCAGCGGACCCATCTCGGGGTACCGCCGTTTCCACTCGTCCTGGATGGCAGCCGCCGCGCCCATGTCGTTCTTGGAGATCGCTTGCATGTACTGTTGCCGATACGCACGCATCTGGTCCCGCTGCTTCAGCAGATAGTCCGTGACCGCCTGCTCCCGCTTGAAGTCCATGGGGTTAAATCCAGCCGCCCTCATGTACAGTTGCGTAGGCGTGTACGCAGCCACCATCTGGCCCTTGTCGTTGTACAGGGGTATCCGGCCATCGGGCAGCGGGTGGTCGTAGTCTGCGTTTTTGATGACCTTGTACGCCCTCCGGATGGCCACGCCGCCCGGGGCCAGAAGCGACAGGGCCGATCCCAACTGACTCGGGTCCCCCTGCGCCAACGCACCCAAGGCTCCACCGGCGACGCTCAGGAGCGGCGGCACGATGGGGAACGGGTAGAACGAAGCCCCCGGGAACGTCGGCAGCGGCAGCGCTCCGGACAGCAGCCCGCCCGACAGATCCAGCCCGGCCAGGTTCTTCAGGGCAGCCCCTACGGCCACGCTGGACGCTACCGTACGCCCCAGCGTACCCAAGCCTCCGCCCATGGTCCGGGGCATCGTCAGGAACTCCAGGAACCGCAGGGGGAAGTACGCGAACTGCCGCAGAGGGCCGGGAATGTTGACCAGTATCGGAGGCATGCCGGTAACCCCAGCGGGGAACTGCGTCCTCTGTGTTACCATCGTTCCGAATCGGGACGCCGATGCAGCGTCCAGCCCCTCCCCCAGCGCCCGGGCACGTCCGCCGTAGAAGGCCACCAGCCGGTTGAACCGCTCCGTCGAACTGAAGACGGACAGCATCCCCCGCTTGGTGCGCTCGATGGCCTGTCCGACCTTGCCCGTCGTCATGCGGGCTACCGGCATCGGCCCCTCCGCGCTGATGGAGCCGTAGGCCATCATGTGCGACAGCGGAGCCGGTTGAAGCCCAGCGTCGATGAACTCCGGGAACAACTTGTACATCGCCTCTTCATCGGGCATCCCGCCAGCCCGCAACTTGGCGTACTCGGCGATCCTGGGGGCGATGTACGCCAGTCCGCGCCCGGTGTCCTTCAGGCCGATCATGTTGCTGGTGGTCAGGAACGTCTGCATCAGGTTCTTCATGGCCGGGCTCAGGTTCAAGCCCAGCGTGGACACGTAGAAGTACGATGCCAGTTTCCCGGACAGCGATCCGGCGGGCAGGCTGTAGACCTTCCCGACCTGGGTACCCAGCCACTTCCGTACGGAATCCGGCACGTGTTTCTTGGCTACGTCCGACTCCAGCCACTTCGCCGCCTGCATCTCATACTGGCCGATGGCTATCTCTTGCAGGTTCTGAACCCACGTCTGACGGCCCCTCAGCAGCGGCACGTACTTGTTGACCAGCAGCGACTTCCGCAGCGGGTCCAGCCGGGCCGCCAGCGCCAGCAGGTGGTTGCCCTTTCCCTCCACCGTCCAGGCCACTTCAGGCCCAGTCATGTTGATGTACGCAGGAACCACGCGCATCATGTCCAGGCTGTACTCGGGAATCAGGCTGCCCCGAGCCTCGATCTTGTCCAGCATGTCCTTCGTGAACTCAGCCTGCACCTTCGGATTGCCCTGGTACACGATAAGGTCGTAGTCGTCGGCGGCCAGCAGCGCATCCTGCGGCCCCATACCCATCGACCTCAGCGCCGTCGTCAGATTCCGCTTCCACGTCGCATCGATGTGCATGGCCGCGAACGAGTCCAGTTTCCGCTCCCACAGTTTCCGGCGGGCAGCCACCAACCCCTTCAGATCCTCCATCGCCGACGGGTTCACATACCTCTTCAGATGCGTCTCGATGGCCTCGATATGCGGAATCATGCCGAGGCCCTGCACCCGCTCCTGCATCCGGTGCGACGACACCCCATGCTCAATCTCGCTCATGATGCGGCCGATGTGCTCGGCCTCCCGAGCGCCAGTCCTCTCGACCTCCCTCATCGCCGAGTTCAGCATGGAGTTCTCGACATCCCCCAGGAACTCAGACAACTCCCTAGCCTGCGCGTTCCGCTTGAAGTGCGGAATCTGGGGCAGGTAGTCCGCCTCGTACGGGCCTACCTGGCCCGGCAACCGCCCCGTGCCCACGTCCGCCGTGTTCATCCCGCGCCGTGACATCGCCTGCACGATCCGCGCGATCTTGGCCTTGTCCCCGCCCGTCCTCTTGGCCAGTTCCTGCCACGCCTCGTCGAACACGTCCGTCCGCACCGAGTTGTAGAACGCATGCTCGGCCGGGTTCAGGTCGATCCTCCTGAGCAGCGGCCCCCTCATCGGCGACGCCTCGATCCTGGACTCCTTCAGGAGTTCGACTTCCTTCGCCGCTGCCTTCACCAACGAGCCCGTTGGGCTGTCCAACCCCGCCAGTTTGGCCGCTACCTTGTGCAGCGATTCCGCAGACAGTCCGCCTTCCCCCGCCATCTGGGACGACTTCGACCACGCGTCGTTGAACCGGGACAGGTACTTGTTCTTCCACTGGAACACGATCCCCAGGATGTCGTCCATCGTCTCCGGGATGCCGGTCCTGTGGAACGTAGACGCCGGGCTCTGGATGTACATGAGCAGCGGATGCACGAACCTCTTGTACCCGTCCAGGTCCTTCGACCACTTCAGCAACTCCGTAGCCTTCAGCGCGGGGTACTTCATCGACAGCACCACGCCCATCAGGAACAGCGGATTCGTGGACACATCCAGAATCGTCTGGATGATGGGATGGTGCTGCCCACCCCCGCCCAGTTTGTCCTGTAGCCTCTTCAACTCAGACGGGGTCAGCGTGTTCGGAGCAACCAGCGCTCTGCCCGCCGCTCGGAACTGCCCGCCCATGACATTCCCCAACGCCAGGTTAGCGCGCTCGTTTATGTCAATCGGAAACATATTGGGGTCGAACGGCATACTCACCTCCTCATGCAAGCGTGTCTTTCTCGTCCTTCCCGAACATCATCAGGCTAGAAGCCCTGGTTCCAGACGTTGGGATCGAGCATGCCGCTGACTCCCCCGGACCCGCCGTAGCCACCCATGCCGCCACCAAAGGCGGGATTGGGCATGCCCTGCATCTGCTGACCGGCCTGCTGCTGGGCCATGGCCTGTTGGAGGGCCATCAAGGTCTGGTCGTCCCCGGTAGAGGATTGAGGGGCCTCCTGCTTCCCGCTCCCACGCAGCATATCTAGCAACTGCATGACCATGAATGCGTACGTGAGCAGGCTACCCACTTGGTTCACATTACCCAAAAGTTTACCGGCCACCCCACGTCCAGCCATGGTTAGCCTCCGAGCAGTGCGGACAGGGGGTTAGGGCCTTGGCCGATGACGGACTCGGACGGAAGGGCCTGAGTCTGCCCGCCCATGCCACCGCCCATCTGGGCCATCAGCAACTGCTGAAGCATGGCCGACTGGCGTTCGGACCCCTGCGCCTGGATGATGGGGCCGTAGTCAGCGCCCGTGGGGATGCCAGCAGCCTCCGCCTGGAACCCAGCCCGCGTCTGCTCGGGCTCCAAGAGCAGTTTCTGTAGCATCTGCACCAGTGCGTACCCAGCCAGCACGCCGCCGAGGGCTCCACCGGCCTTGCCCATCCAGCCGCCCCCGCCCTTGACAGCCGGTTTCGCCTTCTCCGCAGCCGTCTTCAGAATCTTGGTGGCCTCGTCGGGCTTGCCGTGCAGGAACGCATTGTACGATTCCTTCTTGGCGACGCGCCAAGCACGCACAGCCTCCCTAGATGCTCCAGCGCCGGGCTTCGGGTACAGTTCGTCCATGATCATCCGAATGGGATCGAACGAACCCCGCTTCCCCCTCAGCGCCTTCGACGCAAAGCCAGCACCGCCGCCTGCGGCATCGACCTCGGACCTCGGGATCGGCCCCGCCGTACCGGCAGGGGCACCCCGAAGTCGCGGCCCCTCAGGCATCCGGAGCCCCAAGGCTGCCATCGCCCCGCGCAGGTCACCTCCGAGATTGCCCGTATCCGAACCCACTCCGGGTCCCGCTCCGCGATCGAACTTGTTGAGAACGCCCATCAGCGCCTGCGGGTTCTTTTGGAGTCTTTGGATGACACCGGATGACAGCAGTTCCACCACCGCTGCACGTTCGGCGGGGGCCATGTTCCCCAGCAAGGACCGAAGCACCCGCTGGAGCATCGCCTGCGCCTTCTGCCCGGACAACGAGCCCTGCGGAATAGCAAACTGCGCCAGCATCTGCTGGAGCATGGGGTGTCCAGCCTGGGGGTCCACGGTCCCGGAACCCATCACCGTCGAGAACGCCATGTGCTACCTCCTTAGCGGAGCAGAGACAGAAGACTGTTCGGATCGATGGGCGGCGGCGCGCCCTGCATGTAGTTGGTCGTCGGCTGAGAACCGGCCTGCTGCATCCCCATCATCGCCTGCTGCGTCATGGCACCCTGCTGCTGCATGCCCATCAACTTCTCCTGGAGCGCAGCGGACATCAGGGCATCCTCGACCTGCGCTTGGCGCTGACGAGTCGTGATGTCCTTATACAGCGCAGCCGTATCTTTCTCCCGGCGGAGGGCGTCGCTGGACATGATGCCAGCGATCTCCTTCTGGGACGCAAGCCGCTTCTCTCCCAGTTCCTTCTGCCCGGCCAACTGCGCCATCCCGGAGCGGTGCGAGCCGTAAGCCAACCCGCCGCCGATCAGCGCCGAGCCCAGCAGGGACAGGATGAACAACGCCAGTGCACTCATGTACCAACCTCCTAGAATTGCTGCGTCGGCCAGATGGACTCGACGTACTTGCTGATGGAGTCGTCGCCCTCGGCAGCAGCCGCTTGGGCTTCCTGTTCCAGCATAGCCCGGTACTGGTTGGGATCGAGGATGTTTGCCCCCTCGTTCTGCCAAATCTGGTACCAGTCCTTGCCGATGCCGTACCCTCCAGCCCATGCGTACTTGGCTCCGGGGTTGTTCGGGTCCACAGGCATGTTCTGCCGGTCCCGGATGTCCTGCAACTGGATGCTGACCAACCTCAGCGCATCATCCAACCCTTCCGACGACGCCTTCGCCTTGGCGATGCCCTTTTCCTTCGCGGCCCTGGTCTCACGCGCCAACGCCCCCTTGCTCTTCGGGATTAGCGCCCTGGATCGTGGCACAACGCCCGTCCCGAAGTCGCGTCCAGTCACCGCGTACGCCGCCGCATGAGCGACATCCCCGACGAATCCGCCAACCTCGGGCACGATGCCCTGGAAGCCCTTCCCGCCAAACAGCGTCGGAAGATTCGGGTCTACTGTCGGCTCGGATTGCTGAGCGGCTGCCAACTCTTCCTGGCTGATAGACTTCCGCTTGCGAAGTTCGTCGTACAGGGCCTTTATGCCCCCGACGTATTTCTTGATGAGCGGGGCCATAGCACGCGGGTCCTCGGTCGCCTGCCCGGTCATGACCAAACCCACGCGCCGGAGTTCGTCCGCCGTCATGAGCCCCATCGTGACTACCGGGTGGCTCCCGGGGTCCGTCACCGTAGCCTGCTGGATAGCCTTGGACAAATCCTCATACTTGGCTCCAGTGGGGCCTCCGAACTTGGCTGCGAAAGCCCGACCCGCAGGAGCCACGCTGGCGGCGTACTTGTCGAAGGCTTCGTCCGAAACATCGACCGCCATCGCCTGCACGTACGGCGCGAGTTTCTGGTCTACGTCCCCGCCCTTCCCGTACTTCTCCTCGATCTTCTTATCGATTTCCTTCTTGCTCATACCCGGGGGCAGACCCTTGGATTGCAGCAGCCGATCCGCGATACGCGCATTCGTTAGGAACTTCACTTTCTCGATAGCATCCTTCCGGCGGTCTGCCAAGTCCTGCCGATTCGCCAACTCCAGCGTCAGGCCCTGAGACTTGGTCAGCATGTCGCGCACCAAGGCATCCTTGATCTTGAGCGCGCGCTCGTTTGCAGCGATGTCCAAGCCATGCATGGACTGCTTCAGATTCCGCTCCTCAGTCGCGGTGCGGACCTGCCATGCGGCCTGCTGCTGCTGCATCTGGAGCGCCTTCATGTTTACGTCCCGCTCCATCGCAGCGCGCTCAGTCTGCCCCCGCTCCTGAACGCGAGCGGTCTGCACACCGGCCGCCCCCAGCGCCGAGGCCGTAGCGGACTGCTCCCGCCTATAACCCTCTTCCCGCAGCGGACTTCCGCCTCCGCCCTGCGTAATCGGCATCACATTGATCGGCACAGTGGTTCTCCTATCCTACCACGACCAAGCCGTCGTACCAGAGTACGAACTTGGCATCTGAGCGAACGGATTCGCGCTGATGTACGAACCCAGATTCCCAGCGATGTCCACCGTCCCCGGATTCGTCTTCAGCCCCGTCTTCCCTTGGCTATACGAGAACGGGTTGAACTGGTCGAACTGGCCCACCTGTCCGCCAACCGAGCCTGCCTTGATCGTTGGCTGTGTGGACCTCAGCGCTCGTCCGTAAATATCTTTACCCGCCGACGTGCTGGCGGACATCGAACTCAGCGGATTCAGGGCGGTAGAACTCGGCGTGCGGATGCCCAACTGCATGTTCATCCCCATAGCACTCTGCTGCGCCGCCGTATTCAGGGACGAGGTCATGTCCGCCAAGTCGCCCACGAGATCAGCGAGCGGGAACAGGAACGTATCCATGTTCCGCAGGTAGTCCGCAATCGCGGACGCTCCCTGCAACTCCATCTGGTCAGCAGCCAGCATACTCTGAGCGTACGACTGCTCCAACGACGCCAGTTCCCCAAGCGCCGCATTCCGGATGTTCGCGGTCAGGCTGTCCGCAGCCAGCATCTGCTGCGACACGGACGACTCTGTCAGGCCGACGTACTTGTCCTCTTCGGTGCGGACGGAAGCGGCCAGTTGGTCCTCGGTTGACCGAAGGTTCGCGTCCAACTGGTCGTACGACTGCCGCAACTGTGCCCGAGTCTGGTTGTGCATCACCGCGATCTGGGACGCCATGTTCCCGATAGTACCAGACGTATCCATATCCAACTGACGCAGTTGGTCCTGGACCTCGGGGCTGTTCACGTCCAGCCCGTTCTGCCGAGCCGCAGCCATGATCTCTTCACGCTGAGTATTACGGCTACTCATGATGGACTGACGCTGCAACTGGATCGTGTTCGTCGTCTTGTCGTCGAACTCGCCCAGCCCAGCAGCCTTGTTAGCAGCCACGGCCGACAAGGACTCCTGCCGCAGCGCCTCGGTTGCCTGCAACGCCTCGGCGCGACGGGCTTCGGCTTTGGGCACCAGCCCTTCCACGAACGCCCGGGTCTTCTGAACGTCGGCGATCCCCTGGTTCATGGCATCCATGACCATCGGGTCCATCCGCTCCTTGGACTCCTTGGCGCGGGTCCTGGTCCCGGACGTAGCATTCCCCACCGCCGTCTCCATCCCGGTCAAGCCCTGCGCCTGCCGATCCGCCGTTATCTGCGCAGCGGCCATGGCCTGTTGCCTGTCCGCCAGCGCCTGGTTCACGTAGTCCGACATCGACGCCCCGCCCTTGGTCTGCTGGTAGACCATGGTGGACTTGGTAGACGGGTTGTACGACGACACCGCCTCCTGGTGCGGTACCATGGCTCCGATGTTGCTCGGCGTCCCGGACGCGAAGACGGACTGGCCCGGATTCTTCGTGGTGGGCGTAGACGTAGCCCCCCCGCCTGCGTTGAGCGCAGCCAGGTACTGATTCCACGACTCCAGGGAAGCCATCGCGCTCGCAGGGACAGGCTGAACATACCCCGCGAACCCTTCATTCGATAGTGCCACGTTCATCCTCCCGCTTCAACGCCTAATCGGCTACAGCGTCGGTGCTGGTGGTTATTGTACCCTTTACCTGTACCCCTGTCAACTCAAAGTTTACTCCAGATGCAAACATCTCGACAGACGGCTCCAGGATAACCCCGCTGGCGGATACCCTGGCTACCTGCTGCCCGTCCACGGCGGCCCCCGCCTCGGCACAGTCTTCCAGCGTATCCCCCAACTCCCGGTACACCCCGCAGAACCACTTGGCATTCGGATTGTCCGTGTTATCGGCCCATTTCGCAGCCTGCACACCGATGGACGACACCACCTTCCGCTCGAAGTCAGGCTGGTCCGGGCTGATCGCCTTCATCGGTGCCAGCCTCAACCGGAACGCCACCGGCGCTATCGAGTACCGGTCCCCCGCTACCGGCACCGGCGACTGCGCCGCGCCGATGGTCAATATATGGGCATCCACGCGGGCGGACACCACGTCCGTCATCCGCCTCCACACTCCTGCGCTCACGTCGAACCACCATACCGTAGCCCCTATCACCGTATCGTCAAACGTGGCGGTAGAGTCCTTCAGGGTCGTCGCCCCGCATCCAGTCGTCATCGTCCCGTTCAGCGTGATCCC
>Ga0172365_10004248_pt1 | contig 10593 bp, 8 predicted proteins | sample LakKivSesite48cm_FD_114535 | JGI IMG/M metagenome (GOLD analysis project Ga0172365, IMG submission 114535) | Sediment microbial communities from Lake Kivu, Rwanda - Sediment site 48cm | ecosystem: Environmental > Aquatic > Freshwater > Lake > Sediment | place: Rwanda: Western Province, Lake Kivu... | reverse complement strand
TATCCTCCTTTTGCTCCCGGTCTCTTGCGAGGAATTTACAAAAATCCAAAAAAGTATTTGGAAACCTATTGGAGTCAGTATGGGAAAAAGATTTATTTCACTTCTGACGCTGCCTATAAAGACGAAAATGGTTTAATCAGAATTGTCGGTAGAGTTGACGATGTCATTAAAGTGGCTGGCCATAGATTATCCACCGGCGAACTGGAAGACGTGATTAATAAACTGCCGGAAATTGCCGAGTGTGCTGTAGTCGGCATCCCCGATGAGATTAAGGGCGAGGCGCCGGTGGTTTTTGTCGTTTCCAGAGGAGCCAGTCCCCTTAAGGAGCTTAGCTCCTTAAAAGATAAAGTGATTGGGCAAATTAGAAAAGAGATCGGACCGATTGCCGCGCCAAAAGAAGTTTATTTGGTTGGAGATTTACCAAAAACGAGGAGCGGAAAAATTATGCGGCGGATTCTAAAGAAATTATTTACAGGTGAAGAACTGGGCGACCTCTCCACCCTGGCCAATCCCGAAATCATTGAGAAAATTAAAAAAATAATTAAACCAAATGAAAAATAAACCGCAAAAATTTATTCTCTGGTTTAAGGAAGTTTCGACTAAGGACCTGCTTTTGGTTGGCGGCAAAAATGCTAATTTGGGCGAGATGAGAAAGGAATTGTCGTCAAAAGGAATAAATGTGTCCGATGGTTTTGCTTTGACGACCCGGGCTTACTGGCATTTTCTAAAATTTAATAAACTGGATAAAAAATTAAAAGAGATTTTTAAGCGATTTAGCCCCAAAAGCATTAAGAGTTTACAGGAGACCGGTAAAGCAGCTCGCAATTTAATTTTGAAATCTAAATTTCCTGAAGATTTAAAGCGGGAAGTTATCAAGGCTTACCAAAAATTATCTCAAGAATACAATCAAAAGGAGGTGGATGCGGCCGTGCGTTCTTCTGGTGTGGCCGAAGACAGTCCTCGGGACTCTTTTGCAGGCCAGTTTGAGACCTTTTTAAACATTTCGGGCAAAGAAAATTTATTGAGGGCGGTTAAGAAATGTCTGGCCTCGGCTTTCAACGATCGGGTCATTGCCTACCGGCAAGAGAAAAAAATTGACCATTTAAAATTTGCTCTTTCTGTTGGCTGTCAGAAAATGGTCAGGTCAGATTTGGCTTCTTCTGGGGTAATGTTCACTCTTGATACTGAAACCGGCTTTCCCAATGTGGTCTTGATAAATTCCATCTGGGGCCAGGGCGAGATGATTGTTAAAGGCCTGGTTACACCCGATGAATTTTATGTTTTCAAGCCGACTTTGAAACAGGGATATAAATCAATAATTCTTAAAAATTTAGGCCGGAAAACCAAAAAATATATCTATGGCAAAGGCGGCGGGTTAAAAGAAGTAAACGTTCCTCAAAAAGAGCAATTAAAATTTTCTTTGACTGATGAGGAAATTTTGACTTTAGCTAAATGGGCCTGCCTGATTGAAGAACATTATAAAATTCCCCAAGACATTGAGTGGGCCAAGGATGGAAAAACCGGCCAGCTTTTTATTGTCCAGTCAAGACCGGAAACGGTGCACGCGCCGGAAGAAGCCAAGTTTTATCAAGAATATAAGATACAGACGAACCAGATGCCGATTTTAACCGGCACAGCCATTGGCAATAAAATCGGCCAGGGCAAAGTTAGAATAATCCCCAATGTTGCTCAAATTGCCCAATTTCAAAAAGGCGAAGTTTTGGTGACAAAAATGACCGACCCCGACTGGGTCAGCATTTTTCCTTTAGCGTCGGCAATCGTTACCGACGAAGGCGGCGCCACCTGCCATGCAGCAATCATCAGTCGGGAACTGGGCATTCCCGCAATTGTTGGCACAAAAGAAGCAACAAAAGTTTTGAAAGCAGACCGGGAAGTTACTGTGGATTGCACCCAAGGGAAAAACGGCCGAATTTTTGAAGGAAGAGTTCCTTTTAAAACTAAAAGATATGACTTAAAGGAAATCCCTAAACTAAAAACAAAAATAATGGTTAATATTGGCGCGCCGGAAATTGCTTTTAAAACTTCGTTTTTACCAAACGACGGGGTTGGTCTGGCCCGGGAAGAATTTATAATTGCGGAGAAGATTCGGGTTCATCCCTTGGCTCTTTATCATTTTAAAAAAATAAAAAATAATAAAATTACAAAAGAGATTGAGAAAGTAACAATTGAACATAAAGACAAGCGAGAATACTTTGTTAAAGAATTAGCTGAAGGAATTGCTCAAATTGCTTCAGCTTTCTGGCCCAAACCGGTGATTGTCAGATTATCTGACTTAAAAACAAATGAATATCGGGCTTTAATCGGCGGAGAATTATTTGAACCGGAGGAAACCAACCCGATGCTTGGCTGGCGGGGCGCCTCCCGTTACTACGATGAAAAATTTAAACCGGCTTTTGAAATGGAATGCCAGGCAATAAAAAGAGTAAGAGAAGTTTTTGGTTTAAAAAACATCAAACTGATGATTCCTTTTTGCCGGACTATTCAGGAAGGAAAAAAAGTGCTAAAATTAATGGCAGAATACGGATTAGAAAGAGGCAGGGACGATTTGGAGGTTTATGTGATGGCCGAGATTCCTTCTAATGTTATTTTGGCTGATGAGTTTTTAGAAATATTTGATGGTTATAGCATCGGCAGCAATGACCTTAGCCAATTAGTTCTGGGGCTAGATCGCGACTCCGCCTTAGTGGCGAAAGTTGGCAGCGAAAGAAATCCAGCAGTAAAAGAAATGATTGCCAGAGTGATTCAGGAATGTAAAAAAAGAAAAAAATATTCGGGAATTTGCGGCCAGGCGCCTTCAGATTATTCAGATTTCGCCGAATTTTTGGTAGAGCAGGGGATTGAGTCAATGTCATTAAACCCAGACACCGTAATTAAAACAACATTAATCATCGCCCAAAAAGAAAAACAACTTAAAAAATAATAATTAATGCGAATACTGCGAATTGAATGCGAATACTGCGAATTATTATTCGTAAATTCGTAATAAATTCGTTATTCGTTGATTTTTATGGCGAAAGTTACTTTATCAATTATAAAAGCGGATATTGGCTCTATTGGCGGGCATTTAAAACCCAGCCAGAAGTTAATTCAAACAGTTGAAAATTATATAAAGGAAAAAAGTAAGGGGTTGATTATTGATTACTACATTGGTCATACCGGGGATGATATTGCCATTTTGACGACGCATAAAAAGGGAGTTTTGAACCCGAAGATTCATAAATTATGTTTTGATGCTTTTATGGCCGGAACAAAAGTGGCCAAAGCTCAGGGGCTTTACGGCGCCGGCCAGGATTTGCTGTCAACCGCTTTTTCCGGAAACGTTAAAGGAATGGGACCCCAGGTGGCAGAGATGGAAATTGAGGAGAGGCCGGCCGAATCCTTTTTAATGTTTGCCGCGGATAAAACCGAGCCTGGCGCTTTCAATCTGCCCCTCTATTTAACTTTTTCTGACCCGATGCATTGCGCCGGGTTTTTGCTTTCTCCAAATATAAAAAAGGGATTTAAATTCGTAATTATGGACGTGGCTTACACAAAAGCTGATAAAGTAATTGAACTCAATAACCCGGAGGAGATATATGATATTGCTGTTTTACTGCGAGACACCGGCCGCTTTGTAGTTGAAAGCATTTTTTCCAGAGCAACCGGCGAACAGGTTGTTTCGGCCAGCACCACCAGACTCCATAATATTGCCGGCAAATATGTGGGAAAAGATGACCCGGTAATGCTGATTAGAACCCAGAAAGATTTCCCGGCCACCGGCGAGGTTCTTTCCCCTTATATTATTACACCCCTTGTTTCCGGATTTATGAGAGGAAGCCACGTTGGACCTTTAATGCCGGTAAAAAAGAATTCGCCCACTTCTTTCTTTGACGGCCCTCCAATTGTCAGCTGTCTGGCTTTTTCCGTTAAAAACGGAAGATTAACGGAACCGGCCGATGTCTTTGACCATCCTTACTGGGATTATGAAAGAGAAGAGGTTTCAAAAGAAACCGAAGAATTAAGAAGACAGGGATTTTTCGGCCCGGCCATGCTGCCGATGTCAGAATTGGAGTATACCGGGGTGATGGAAACGCTAAAACAACTAGAAAAGAAGTTTAAAGTTAGGAAGAAATAATAGGATTAAGAAACAAGAAACAAGATACAAGTATGCTAACTCTTTCAGCTAAAATCAGAAAAAATCTTGGTAAAAAAGTGAAGTCATTCAGGAAAAAAAGCATTTTGCCGGCGGTTTTGTACGGGCCTAAAATAAAAGCGTCTTTGCCATTAGGATTGGATGAAAAAGAATTTGAAAAAATTTACCGAGAAGCTGGAGAAAGCACCTTAATTAAATTAAAAATCCCCGAAAAGGAATTTTTGGTTTTGATTCACGAGATTCAATTAGACCCTTTGACTGGAAAGCCAAACCATGTTGATTTTTACCAGCCGAGGCTTGAAGAAGAAGTGGAGGTGAAATTGCCAATAATTTTTGAAGGAGTCTCCCTGGCAGTGAAAGATTTAGGGGGGACTCTGGTTAAGAATATTTCCGAGCTGGAGATAAAAGCCCTGCCCCAAAAACTTCCTCATGAAATTAAGGTAAACATAGGAATCCTCAAAACCTTTGAGGACCATATTAAAATTTCCGATTTAAAACTGCCAGAGGGAGTAAAAGTTTTAAAAGAACCGGAAGAAATTATAGTTTCTGTAACTCCGCCTGAAAAAGTGGAAGAAGAATTGGAAAAACCAGTGGAAGAGAAAGTGGAAGAGGTGGAGAAGGTGGAAGAGAAGAAACCGAAAGAGGAAGAGAAAAAGAAAGAGGAAAAATAATTATATTAATAATTGTACCCCTGTACATTTATTAATAAAGCATATGCGGATTGCTGGTGACTGTTTAAAATATATTTTAGTTGGTGGTTTGATTTTGGCTTTGGTTTTGCCGAATTTTACAGCCCTTTCTCAGGAGGACTGTCAAACAATAAAAGAATGCGAGGTCCTCTGGGGAAAACTCCAGGAAGAAATTAAAAAATTAGAAGGCCAGATTGCCAAAACCGAGCAAGAGAAAAAGACCCTTCAAAATCAAATCAACGTTCTGAGGTCAAGAATTCAGCAGCTTGAATTGCAAATCCAACAAGGCAATGTAATGATAAAAGACCTGGGTTATCAGATAAAAGATACCGAAGCCTCAATTGAACAAACTTCTTTAAAAATTAAAGATTCCAGAGAAAAACTGGCCGGTATCTTAAGAGTCATCTATGAGGAAGACCAAAAGGGCTTAATTGAAATTTTGCTTTCAGAAGCCAGTCTTTCTGGTTTTTTTGACAACTTGATGGCTTTGGAAGTCCTCAATCTTAAAAGTCAAGAGCTTCTTGAAAATATTAAAGATTTGAAATTAAGTTTAGAAAAACAAAAAGAGAAATTAGACGAAGAGAAAGAAAGTTTGGCTCAAACCGTAAAAGTTCAAACTATTCAAAAACAGGAAAGCGAAACAGCTAGAAAAGAACAAGAAAAATTAAGGGATATGAAGGAAACTCAGTATCAGCAATATCTCAAAGAGAAAAAAGAACTTGAGAAAAGGGCAAATGAGATAATGAGCAGAATTGCCCAGTTGACCTTGCCGGGATTGGCGGTGCCGCGCGACCCTAAAGAATTATATGAACTGGCAAAGTGGGCAGGCAGTGCTGCCGGCGGAGTAAGGCCGGCTTTAATTTTGGGATTATTGGAAGTAGAGTCGGCTCTTGGAGTTAATGTCGGTCAGTGTAATTGCGCTGGCCAGCCGGTCTGCCGGCACCCGGAATTGAGTTACAAACAAGTTATGAGAAGCAATCAGTGGGCTGCCTTTGAAGCTATCTGTCAAGAACTTGGCTTAAATCCTAATACTACCCCAGTTTCTTGCTATGTTTCCGGTGGAGCAGTGCAAATGGGCGGCGCTATGGGCCCGGCCCAATTTATGCCGACTACCTGGTTGAATCCAAAAAGTGATTATAAAGGAAGAGTAGAAAATATTACCGGAGTCAAACCGGCCAACCCCTGGCGGGCAAGAGATGCTTTTTTGGCCGCTGCTTTGTATTTAGCCGATTGGAATGCCGGCACTCAAAACCGGCAGTCAGAAATCGGAGCAGTAACAGCTTATTTGTGCGGCACAAGTTCAATGACAGCCGCTTGCAGCCGGGCAGGCGGCGAATGGTATAGAAACAAAGTAATGGAAAAAGCTGATTTTTGGCAGGCACAGATTAACTCTGGAGCGCTTTAATTATCGGCTCTAATTTGCCTTCCAGAATTTCTTCTAAATTGTGGAAGGTTTTTTTTATTCGGTGGTCAGTGACCCGGTTCTGGGGGAAATTATAAGTTCTGATTTTTTCCGCTCTCTGGGCTTTGCCGATTTGCAATCTCCTTTCCCGGCCCATTTTCATTATTTCTTCTGACTCTTTTTTTTCTAAAAGCTTGGCTTCCAAAATACTCAGCGCGTTTTCTCTATTTTGCTGGAGATTTCTTTCGGTTTGGGAAGTAGATACCAGGCCGGTCGGTAAATGAATAATCCTGATAGCAGTCATTCTTTTATTGACGTATTGACCGCCAGGGCCTGAGGCTTTGTAGGTGTCCACTTTTAAATCGCGGGGATTTATGGCAATTTTGCCTTTTTTGGGTTTTGGCAACGCGGCAACCGAGGCGGTGGAGGTGTGAATCCGGCCTGACTTTTCAGTGGCCGGGATTCGCTGAACGCGGTGAACTCCGGCCTCGTGCCGCATTTCTGAAAAAACATCTCCGTCTTTCAATTCAAAAACAATTTGTTTTATCCCGGCTAAATCGCTGTAATGACAATCCAGGACCGTCTTTTTCCAATTTTTTGACTCAGCGTATTTTGAATACATTCTGAATAAGTCCGCGGCAAACAAAGCCGCCTCTTCGCCGCCGGCGCCCGCCCGAATTTCAATAATAACCGCTGTTGAGGGACTACCCTTCACTATTAAGGAGTTAAGCTCCTCCCCCTTTTTCGTTAAGGAGCTCGTTAAGGAGATAAGCTCCTTTTCCAGGTTTTTCTCTTTCTCTTTTAGCTGTTCGATTTCAGCTTCAGCCAGAGCCGTCAGTTCCGGATCTTCTCTGGCAGCAATTATTGCCCGATTTTCTTCAATTTTATTTTCCAGCTCTTTGAGCTCTTTTTCTTTGTCAATAATTTTTTCAATTTCATTTTTTCTCTTAGTAAGCGCTTCAAATCTTTGCCAATCAGAAATAAGCTCAGGATCACTGAGTTGTTGTAAAAGTTCGTTGTATTCATTTTTAATTGCTTCAATTTTCGGCATTATTTCTTTTTCTTTGCCATTCTTTTTCTGAACTTTTCCACCCTGCCCATGGTGTCAACAATTTTTTCTTTGCCGGTGTAAAATGGGTGGCATTTTGAGCAAATCTCAATTTCCAGATATTCTTTAGTTGAACCAACCGTAAAAGAATTGCCGCAAGCGCACTTGACAGTCGCATTTGGATAATATTTTGGATGAATATCTTTTTTCATAAAAATATAATGCGAATGACGCGAATTTATATGCGAATTTTGCGAATTCGCAAGTTTCGCATTCGGTATTCGCATATTTCGCATTATATCTTATTGGTATTGAAAAATCAAGTGGAATGTTGTAATATATTATTATATGGCAAAAGAAATAGATTTTAAATTAGATATTGAGGAGATGGCTCGGGCCGGTCTTCATTTCGGCCATAAAATTTCCAAGGTTCATCCCAAAATGCTCCCTTATCTGGCCGGCGCGAGAAATACCATTCACATTATTGATTTAGAAAAAACGAAAGAAAAATTGGAAGAGGCCCTGAGATTTATTCAGCAATTAATTTCCGAAAATAAAATTTTATTAATAGTGGGAACCAAGGTGCAGGTTAAAAACTTAGTAAGAGACCTGGCTCAAGAATTGGCTTTGCCTTATGTGGCAGAGAGATGGCTGGGCGGAACTTTTACCAATTTTGGGATAATAAAAAAGAGGCTTGAGTATTTTAAGGATTTGGAGAGAAAGAAAAAAGAGGGAGAACTGGAAAAATATACTAAAAAAGAGCGAGCTAAAATTGACCAGGAATTAAGAGATCTGGAAATAAAATTTGGGGGAATAAAAAATTTGGAGGGCCTGCCCGATGCTGTACTGGTTTTAGACATAAAAAAAGATGATTTGGCGGTTAAAGAAGCCGGAATGAAGGGAATAAAAGTCATTGGCATTTCCCATACCAACACTGACCCAACCCTGGTTGACTATCCAATTCCAGCTAATGACGACGCCATATCATCGGTGAAATATATTTTGGACAAAATAAAGGAAACAATACTAAAAACAAAATCTGAAGTTAAAACTCAAACGACAAAACGAACCATCGCGAGCAGTGGCAAACAGAAAACGAACAGTTAGGTTATGGTTTTCTGTGGTTGTTCGTGTTCGTTCGTGTGATAGTATGGTCAATGTTAATCAACTCAAACAACTTCGCGAAGAAACTGGTATTTCCATTGCCGAATGTAAAAAAGCCCTGGAAGAAGCCAGGGGCGATTTCCAGATGGCAAAAGAGATTTTAAAAAAATGGGGCAAGAATTTTGCCAAAAAGAAGCTCCAGAGAAAAACAAAACAAGGAATAATTGAAAGCTATATTCATTCTAATAAAAAAGTGGGGGCGATGATTGAACTCGGCTGCGAGACCGATTTTGTCGCCAAAAATCCAGAATTTCAGAAATTAGCCCACGAGTTGACTCTCCAGGTCGCCGCTATTAATCCTGAAGAAACCCCACTCTTGGAGCAACCCTGGATAAAAGATGAAACAAAGACGATAAAGGACCTGGTTGACGAGTATATGGCTAAACTGGGTGAAAATATTGTTATAAAAAGGTTTGTGAGATACGAATTATGAAACTAAAGAAATTAAAAATATGATAGAACTAATAGCCATAGTTATTTTGTTAGGTAGTATTGCTGGTATGGGCGTGATTGTCTGGCGGAAGATGCCGGTTTTAGTTGGTTTGCCAGAGGTTTTGCCGGAAAAAAGCGAGCCATTGAGTTTAAAATTAAAGAAAAAGATTAAAGAACTGAATCCTTTTAAAAATTTTTCTTACGAGGTGTTTTTGCAAAAACTGATTTCTAAAATTAGAATTTTGAGTTTAAAAACCGACAGCCAAACTTTTAACTGGCTTCAGAAATTAAGAAGGAAAACGCGGCAGAAAAAGCTGGAGAACGATAATTACTGGGAGGAAGTTAAAAAATCTACAAAAAACAATAAAGAATTATAAAAGAAAGAATTATAAAAGGAAGCAAGTCTTTTTATGCCGATGTAGCTTAGTGGCAAAGCAACGGTTTTGTAAACCGTTTACGGGTGTTCGATCCACCCCATCGGCTATAATTAAAAGCTATAATTAAAATTCGAACCCTCTCCCTGGCTCTTTTTTATGATACAGAGAAAAACAAAGCGCAATAAAGAAAGAAAATTGGAAGAAAGGTCTTTTTAATTTTCATTTCAAAAGAGAGAAAAGGGTGTGTGCCAGAAAAGGATGTGGTAAAACTTTTGAAGTTATACAATGTAAAAAGAAAACCACCCTCTATGGAAACTAGATTAAAGGTATCCAAATCACTAAAAGGAGGGCTTGACAAAGGTTTTTGGAAAGATTAAACTACGACCAGAAGAGACAAACATATGGCTAAGAAGAAAACGAAAAAGAAAGGTTGTTGTAAATAATAACAGGGATGATTGGCGGCAAACGGGATGGAAATCAGGAAGTCTCTTCCTGATTTTTTGCGTGACGGGAAAGCACCTTAAAAAATTCACCCTGTTAAATAATGCCAATGGTAATTTAAGAGGGTAAATAAGGAAAATTGAGTCAGTTTTTTAGAGTTGTCCCGAAAAAATCGCGAAGCGATTTTTTGACTAATAACCGATAATAAATGACTTATAGACTTATAACAGTTATAGGTCATAAGTTATAAGTTATAGGTCTGAATTTTGCTTCGCAAAATTCATGAGAGTTTGATCCTGGCTCAGGATGAACGCTGGCGGCGTGGATAAGGCATGCAAGTCAAGGGGGTCGTCGCAAGGCGACCACCGGCGAACGAGTTAGTAACACGTAGATACAAACCCTTAACACACGCATAACCAGTCGAAAGATTGGCTAATTCGTGATAATCTGACAGTTCATTTTTAGAAGCAAAATAAATTTTCAATTATCAATTTACTAATTTTCAATCAATTTTCAATGACTAAATTTTCAAACATTTAGAAATTGAAAATTAATTAATTTATTGAAAATTGAAAATTGTAAAATTGAAAATTAAACCAACAATATTCTATAGCGATTTGTTTCTAAAATTGAGCTGTCAGTAAAGGCAAGCGAAAGTTTGTCGGTTGAGGATGGGTCTGCGGCTTATCAGCTAGTTGGTAGGGTAATGGCCTACCAAGGCGATGACGGGTAGGGGATGTGAGAGCATGTTCCCCAACGACGGCACTGCGATACGGGCCGTACTCCTACGGGAGGCAGCAGTCGAGAATATTGGTCAATGGGCGAAAGCCTGAACCAGCGACGCCGCGTGCTCGAAGAAGCCCTTCGGGGTGTAAAGAGCTTTTCTC
>Ga0172365_10004246_pt1 | contig 10595 bp, 10 predicted proteins | sample LakKivSesite48cm_FD_114535 | JGI IMG/M metagenome (GOLD analysis project Ga0172365, IMG submission 114535) | Sediment microbial communities from Lake Kivu, Rwanda - Sediment site 48cm | ecosystem: Environmental > Aquatic > Freshwater > Lake > Sediment | place: Rwanda: Western Province, Lake... | reverse complement strand
ATCAGGATCTCCAAAAAGATCTTTACGGTATGCCCAAGCCAATCCATCACCTTCACATGGAACAGCATAGTATTTCCCAGCTCCTTTAGGATACTCTGCGAAATATGTTAAAGAGGCTGGAGTAAAAGTCTTATCAACTCCATGCTCAATAATCCAATCAGTTAAATCAACATAATGACCATTTACAGCCATATTTCCAATATCCTGGCTATCTCCAACTATAATATCCCACGCATCACTATGAGCAATCATTTCTGTATTATATTTTTGAACAAATGTTTCCCATGGAGTCTGCTCAACTGTTACTTTTATTCCTGTCTCTGCAGTAAAGCCTTTAGAAAGCTTCTCAAGATAATCAGCTGGAGCCCATTGTGCCCAATGAATTGTGATGAACTGTTCACCAGCAGCAGCTTCTTCTGCTGGGGCTGCTTCTTCTTCAGCAGGTGCAGCTTCTTTCTTGCACCCATTTAGCGAAAAAACTGCTACCATAGATACAGTTATTACTAGAATTACCAACCATAACGATACTTTCTTCATTTCTCTCTCCTTTATAAATTTTTTTTTATGAAATACTACTGATAATTTCTTTGAGATTTACCTGGCATACCAATTATTTGTGTACCTACCATATTCAAATTATCTACTATACTCAAGTAAATCTCCCGCTTATATCTTCTAATCACCTCCTTTTATCCACTTTTGTATCATCCTTTATATCAGCTAAGGTAAACTTATTTTTTACATAAATTTTTTAACCACCACCTCCCATTGCTCTTTTTATATTATTTTTTATATTAATTTGCATTTTTATACAAATTCTCCTTATTAATACTTTACTATTACACTATTATTCAAAATATTTAAAAATAACATAAGATGCTGCCCCTAATACACCCACCTTATCACCAAGTTCAGAATATTCAACTTTAGTCTCTTCTTTAATTAATTTAATCATTAACACATAAGATAATTATTTAAACATATGTTTATGATACAATTATATAACCTTAGATATTAATCAAATGATATTCTTTGATACTTATGATAATATTAATATCAATAATTAAAAATCAAGAAAAATCTTATAATTATCTAACGTTACTATGAATTCTGTTCAATATTATTAAATTGTCAAAGAACGATAAAGTTTTTAAACCATTTTTATTTAATTTTTCTTGTAGACTTTCTAACTATTAATGTATTTTCTAAGTTAAAGTTAATTTTAGTATCCAACTGATTATCCAATTTATTTATAAGTAGTTCAACTGCTTTGATTCCCATTTTTAACATGGGATGGCGAACTGTAGTAAGAGGTGGATTAACCAGAGAAGACAATGAAATATCATCAAATCCAACAATTGATACATCTTTAGGAACTTTTACATTCATTTCATGTGCACGTTGAATCAGTCCAAATGCCATTATATCATTGGAAGCAAAAATTGCTGTTGGTTTAGGATAATTACTGAAAAATTTTTCAAAAGCATATCTGCCACTTTCGAATTTGAAATCACTGGTTAACATTAATTTAGGATTAATAGGTATATTATGTTTTTTCAATGCCATAATATATCCCTTTTCCCTCTGTAAACTATCCAGAACATCTTTAGGTCCAGATAAAAATGCTATATGTTTGTGATTAAGATTAATTAAATACTCTACAGCTGACATAGCCCCTTTTAAATTATCAATATATACCTGCAGAACATCGTTTTTATTTATAGACCTATCTACTATTACTAAGGGTATATTATCATTTATCTTACAAATAAGATTATCTTCTAAACGGGGAGCAACAAGGATAATACCGTCAGCCATTCTATTGATAGCTGCATCAATATATTCCTTCTCCAACTCTACTTTTCCTTCGGTATCACCAAGAAAAATATTATAACCATTCTCCCTTGCAAAGTCCTCAGCACCTTTTACCATTTCAGAAAAAAATGGGTTAGAAATATCAGGCACAATTATTGCAATAAAGTCACTCTTTTTAGCAGCTAAGCTTCTTGCTGTTATATTAGGTCTATAATTTAATTCTTTAATTGCTTTTAAAACTTTGCTTGTAGTTGCTTTTGAAGTATTGCCTTTTTTATTAACTACTCGAGAAACCGTCATCAAAGAAACATTTGCCTTTTTTGCAACATCTCTAATTGTTGCTCTCGTTTGCATAACTTTATTTTATTTAAGTATTATGATTATGATACCGCTAACAGTTATATTTATCATAATACTAATAATTTTACTCTATGTCAAGCTCTCGAATTGCCTGGTTTCGAATTGCCTGGTATTTAAGAGTTAAAAGTGCACCGATTATTAATGATTTAAAGAAGACTTTAGAAAGGAACAGAATAGTAGATGAAAAGCCTTACGAGTATGCCTACAGGTAGTATATCTATTTTATTACCTATATACTCTTATGAACCTGTATTGGTTTCATATAGATTTTTATATAGGCAACAGGTATATTCAATCTCTATCTTTTTAAAAAGCATTTTTTAGAAAAGACTTGGCATTTTAATCCAATTTTAGTATATTCTATATATACTTTTTAGATTTTTTGAAAACTTATAAATCTGAACAAATTTTCGAGGATGGGTGAAATTCCCTACCGGCGGTTAAAGTCCGCAACCCTGCTTGATAAAGCAGGCTGACTTAGTGAAATTCTAAGACCGACAGTTACAGTCTGGAAGGGAGAAAATTTTTGACTTATTCGATTATGATAACAGGTATAAGCCATGGATTTTCTCCATGGCTTTTTATTTAGCAAAATATATATAAAAAATGAGTAATATAAAAGATAACCATAATTTTACCAAAGAAGATAGAAAATATATGGAGATTGCCATAAAGCTTGCCGAGAGAGGAAGAGGAGATACCAACCCCAATCCTATGGTTGGAGCAATTATTGTAAAAGATGGAAAGATCATATCATCAGGCTATCATAGACAGGCAGGGCTTCACCATGCTGAAATAGAGGCAATAAATAATTCCAGCCAATCCCTGGAAAGCTCCACAATGTACGTAACTCTTGAACCGTGTACATTTCAGGGAAAAACACCACCTTGTGTTAATGAGATTGTAAAGCATAAACTAAAAGAAATAATTATTGGATGTATTGACCCCAATCCCAAAGTTAATGGCAGGGGAATAGAATTTTTAAAAAAAGCTGGAATAAAAGTAAAAAGCGGACTTCTAAAGAATAAAATAGAACAACAGAATGAAGTTTTTTTTAAACAAATCAAAACAGGAATTCCTTTTATTTGCTGTAAAATTGCTTCAAGTATTGACGGCAAATTAGCTGCAAAATCTTCTGATTCCAGATGGATAACATCGGAAAGATCAAGAATGCAGGTACAGGATCTCAGAAAAGAATACGGTTGTATATTGACCGGAATAAATACCGTCTTAAATGACAATCCATATCTTTTCCCCAGAAAAAACATTGAATACTCCTATAAAAACTATGGCAGTCAAAAATTCTTCAGAGTAATTCTTGACAGCAATCTTAGAATCAATTTAGATTCCAATATTGTAAAAACTTCCAACCTTGTAAAAACCATTGTTTTTATAGAAGATAAAAATAAATCCAAACTCACAGATAAAATTAAAAAACTGGAGGAAAATAATATTGATGTACTGCCAGTTAATAAAGATATCGTAGAATTCACTGGTCTGGATATCTTAAAAATACTCAAAATCTTATACAAAAAATATGAAATAACTTCCATACTTTTAGAATGCGGCCCGACTTTGATTACCGCTTTTTTAAAAAGAAATTTTATTGATAAGTTTATTTTTTATTTTGCACCAAAAATTATAGGAGGAGATAGTAATTATAGCATGTTTACAGGCCTTGGAATAAATAAAATAAAGGATTGTATAAACTTAAGATTCGAAAATATAAAAAAGATTGGCAGTGATATTATCATTACTGCTTATCCTTTAAAATGATAAAAAAATACCATCTGGAGCTTTTATGTTTACAGGACTTATAAAAGAAACCGGTAAAATAAAAAAGATAATAGATAAAGGCAGAGACAGGGAAATTGAAATTCAATGCCTTAAAATTTTAAGGGACTTATATATAGGTGACTCTATATCAGTAAATGGAATATGTCTTACAGCTAGAAGCCGGAGCAGTGAAAGTTTTACCTGTGACATCTCCTTCAGTACTTTAAATACAACTTCTTTAAAGTATCTTAATACCGGTGATATGGTTAACCTGGAAAACTCGCTAACCCCTCATGATAAACTTGGAGGACATTTCGTAAGTGGTCATGTGGATTGTACAGGTAAAATTTTAAAAATAGAGAGAATTGGCAGATCTTATTTGATTGAACTGGAACTGCCTTCTGATATTCGGGATTTTGTAGCGCTAAAGGGCTCTATAGCTATAGATGGGATCAGCCTTACCATATCTGAAGTTAAAGGTGAAAGCTTCAGCGTGGTTATCATTCCCTACACTTACGAAAATACAAATCTGTCCAGTAGGAAGCAAGGTGATATAGTTAATATCGAAGTCGATATGCTCGCCCGCTATATTGTAAATTTCCTGCAGGTTAGACAGATCGGCAATATAAATTCACAGGAATTAAAAGACAAAATACTTAAGGAGAAGCTGGAAAAACATGGATTCACAAAATAAAAAAAATAAAAGCCTCTTTTATTCCATTGAGGATACTATACATGACATAAGTCAGGGAAAAATAATAATTATTGTGGATGATAGGTCACTACATAATGAAGGAGTATTCTTCCAGGCTGCGGAAAAAGTAACTACTGCATCGGTAAATTTTTTCATAACATATGCCCGGGGCTTAATATTTTTACCCTGCGAGCAAAAAAGACTCGGCCAGTTAAAGATACCTATGATAAGTTATGAGAACGAAACCCCTTCCACCAGTGTGAGAGCCCTGGCTGTATCCATAGATGCAAAATCAATAAGCGGCAGTGGCATCTCTGCCAGTGATAGAGTAAAGACCATAAAAACTTTTATCAGTCCCGATACAAAGCCAGAAGATATATCCATACCTGGCCATATCTTCCCCCTTCGTTCCCATAATGGAGGTATTCTTACGAGGGCTGGTCATACAGAGGCAGCAGTAGACCTTGCAAAAATAGCAGGTTTATATCCTGCCGGGATTATTTGCGAGGTTATCGGTGAAGATAGCGAGGTAGCGCATCTTCCTGATCTAATAAAAATCTCAAAAAAATTTAACCTTAAAATAATAACTATTGAAGAACTTATAAGTTATAGAAAGAGAAAAGAAAAATTAATTGAAAAAGTTGCCGAAGTCAACCTCCCCACCAAATGGGGCGATTTCAAGGCCATTACCTACAGGTCTGTTACTGAACCTGGATCTCATATCGCTTTTGTAAAGGGAGAAGTTAGTGGTAAAAAGAATGTTCTTGTAAGGGTGCATTCACAATGTCTTACCGGAGATACCTTTGGCTCTATGAGGTGTGACTGTGGCGAGCAGCTGGACAGTGCATTCAAGAAGATAAATGAAGAATGCTCGGGAGTACTGCTTTATATGGCCCAGGAAGGGAGAGGAATAGGACTCTGTAATAAAATGAGAGCCTATGAACTTCAGGAAAAAGGTCTGGATACAGTTGAGGCAAACCTCCGGCTGGGTTTTGATGCCGACCTCAGGGATTATGGCATAGGAGCGCAGATACTTTCCGATCTCGGTCTTTCCACTATACATCTTATGACCAATAATCCAAAAAAAATAGTGGGCCTGGAAGGCTATGGGCTCAAGATAACCAAAAGAATACCCATAACCATACCACCCAATAAAAACAATGAAAAATACCTATCAACCAAAAAAAATAAATTAAATCATATGTTAGACTAAAAGATAGAAAGGGGGGAAATAATTTATCTTTCTGCTTAGCTTTATTTAGTTATATTAATAGATTTTAGAACAATAAATCTTACCGGTAAAATTTTATTATATTATTATATGAGGGGGAAGTCATGAAAAAATATGAAGGTAAACTTGATGCAAAAAAACTAAAAATCGGAATAGTGGTAAGCAGGTATAATGATTTTATAACTTCAAAACTGCTGGACGGAGCACTGGACTGCCTGCACAGACACCAATGTGAAGATGATAATATCAATATAGCATGGGTGCCGGGAGCATTTGAAATCCCATCAGCATTAAAGATAATGGCAGAGTCAAAAAAATATGATGCCATTATATGTCTGGGCGCAGTTATAAAAGGAGATTCATCGCACAATCAATATATTGCAAGCGAAACTATAAAAGGGGTAGCCAAGATCAGCCTGGACTTTAATATTCCGGTTGCTTTTGGAGTTATAACTCCCGACAGCCTAGAACAGGCTATTGAAAGAGCCGGGACCAAAAGAGGAAATAAGGGTTGGGAAGCAGCATTAAGCGCAATTGAGATGGCAAACCTGTTTTTAGAGCTAAAATCCTAAATCGAATCAGTTTATCCAGCAGAATTTTATATTCTATGAAAAACGACCTGATAAAAAAAATTAGAAGTGCTTATATCCCGATAAACACTTCTAATTTAATATTCCTATTAAATAGAATTTAATAGATTTTCTACTCTCTACTTATGAAAGTAGTTCATTGGCCAGATCAACAGCACTGGAAGCATCAGGAGCATAACCTGCTGCACCTATAGAGTCTGCATATTCCTGGGTAAGAGGTGCTCCGCCTACCATAACTTTTACACCAGCAGTTTCCTTGTCAGCTTTAAGTGTATCAATTACAGTTTTCATACCCGTCATTGTAGTGGTAAGAAGAGCTGATAGGCCTATTAGTTTAACACCATTCTTTTTTATTTCTTCTACAAACTTCTCTGAAGGAATATCAACTCCTAGATCAATAACAGTATATCCTCCACCTTCCAGCATCATACCTACAAGGTTTTTACCTATGTCGTGTAGATCTCCCTGTACTGTACCTATTATTACCTTACCTTTTGTATCTGCACCGGTTTCTGAAAGCAGTGGTTTTATAATGTCCATTGCAGCATGCATAGCTCTTGCGGCTATTAGTACCTCTGGTATGTAAAACTCGTTAGCCTTAAACTTTTTCCCCACCACATCCATACCAGGCATAAGCCCATCATTTAAAATTTCCACTGCGGATACTCCTTCACCAACTAGTTTCTGGGCAATTTCCTTGCTTTTTATATTATCACCTTTGATGATGGAGTCTGCCAGATCTTGATATTTTGCCATTGTACCTCCTTTCTGTCTTAATATAGGTCTTTACCTATCACAGTAAAGCATTTTAATATCATAACAGAATAAACAAAAAAATAAAGAATGAATTTTTGTTTACTCAACTTTTTTTATATTGTATACTTTTAAAACAATATAAAAAAATGTACTGTTAAGTGATTTCAGAGACTAATTTTTAACCTTTATGTCAATAAGCGCTAAAGAAAGCATAAATAAATTAAACAACGAAGTTAAAAACTGTAAAAAGTGCCTTGATTTAGTAAAAACCCGAAAACAACCTGTACCAGGGACTGGCGCACCTAAAGCAAATATAATGGTGATAGGTAATTATCCCCTGGCCAATGGTGCTGAAGAAAGAGGTATTCCCTTTACCGGCGATGATCAGGGTAAATTCATTAGAAAAATATTTGATGAAACTAAACTATCTCTGGTTAAAGATACCTATATCACCTACCTGGTTAAATGTACACCAAGGAGAACCACAAAAAAAGATAGCAGTTCTCCAGTAGAAGCTACTGAACCACTCAAAAAACATATAAATAACTGTATCTTATTCCTCACCAAGGAAATCTCTATAATTACCCCTCATATAATTGTCTCACTGGGACTTAATGTATCCAATATTATCCTGCAGAAATTCTTTTCCATTGAAAAAAAATATAGAAATATGGAAAAGATACATATGAGAATATTCGAAAATCCATCATTTAAGCTTGTTCCATTTTTTGACCCCCAGGATGTTATTATAAGCGGTACCATTACTGAAGAAAGATATAGAAGGGACTTTGAGTCTTTGTCTAAATTTTTAAAAATAGTTTAAGGATTTAATCTTCAACCAGATATATTTTCAGTTTTCTTTTACCATACCTGAAGCATTCTTCTAAAGATTCAAAGCATAGATCAATTCTGCTGCCCTTTATCCGCCCCCCGGTATCAGCGGCTAAAGCTTCGCCGTAGCCAGGTATATAAAGTTTTGTACCCAGAGGTATAACTCTTGGATCTACAGCAACTATTCCCTTTCGGGCTCTCAGCCCTATTGCTGTAATTCCATTTCCATTTATATCATTGCCTCCCAATCCAAAAGCATAGTATGCTGTGGCTACCATATCCCATTCTCCAACCAACACGAGCCCGGGAGGCTGAACTTGTGCTATCCTTTTTTTTATTTCACTTAAAAGACCCTGGATTTCCGCTTTTTCTCCCTTCACTTCTTCCAGAAGAACTTTATTTTCCTCCATACTTTTTAATAGCTGCTGCTCTTCAGCTTTAATTCTGGCTCCGGTTTCTTCAATCTCTTTCATTTTCTCCTCAGATTTCCGGGAAATTCTATCATATTCTTCCTTTTCAAAGCGGAGCTGTTCTATGATTTCAGCTTCCCTGCTCATAATATTTTTAAAAAGGTAAAGGTTGTTTACAACTTCATTTAAATCCCTGGCACTGATAATAATTTTTGCGACATCATCATTTCCATATTTATATGAAAAAATTACTTTTTCAGTCAGGATATCCTTTTTATTTTCAATACTTTCACTTAATTCCTTTCTGGCTTCATTAAGTTCCTCCAGTTGATTTTCCAATACTTCAAGTTCTCCATTCAACGATTCAATTTCATTTCTTTTATTTTCGATCTCTACCTCAGATACGAGTATTTTTTCCAGTAAGCTCTCCTCATCCTGACTGAGCCTGGCAATTGCATTACCCAATTCCTTTAAAGTAATTGCATCTGCCTTTTTTGGAGAAACCACCAGCAAAGAAACTAAAATTAAAACAACAGCTGCGGTGAGTACAGTTCTTTTCAACAAAGTTATCTTCGATGCCTTTAGTTTTTTTAAAATATTTTCCTTATACACTACTGTTAATTTATTTTTTTATTTTTACAAAATGTATAAAACAAATATTAAATTAGTACTTCAACTGTCTTATTAAGAAATAATTTTATTACATTTATCTATATTTTTATAGAATTAATTAATTTCACCATCTTTAAACAATATTATAAAAAAAAGATTACCCGAAAAAAAATATGTAAAAGACATAAGCCCTGTAGATACTGCTTATGATTCTTCTATAAAATACGATGAGGAATTCAGGCACAAATTGAAGCAAAGAATAAGCAGCTTTTTAAAAATGCCTACAAAGGGAAATAAACTCGAATAGATTTAATTCTGCTATTATCTGCTCTTTATTTTGGAAATCTATAATGACCGGTAATAATCTTTTCCTCCAGGATGTCCTTTTCAACTGTATATCCCGGGTCAATATAGTTATAAATCACCTTTGTGACTCCATCCCTTGTCGTATTATCTGAAATAATACCTACATTATCACTATAGCCGTTTCTATCCATATCAAAAAAAACCACATCTCCTGGGAGCCACGAGTTTAAGTTTTGCTCATCTGAAGCATTAAATAAAATATCCAAAACTTTTGCATTCCTTTTAAAAAAAATCTCTAAATTCTGGATTCTCCGGTAATCAATATTTGGATCACAAACAGCCTGATTCCAGATTTCTTTTAATGGATACTGGTCAAAATTGTCCTTTATATCTTCATATACCAGGTCTTTTAAACTAAAACCAGCTTCTAAAAAAGCTCTGGCTATAATGTCTGCGCAATCTGCCAGACCCTCAGGCGGGTCTCCGCCTTGATAATAATTAGTTTCGTCTTCCTCTAAAAAAATATTTTTTGCCGGGTTTCCAAGTTGTTTCTTTGCGCCAAGCATAATATCTTTCTGATCATTTATTCCATCTTCATCCGCATCACCTGTAATACCTGTATTATCCATATCTATTAATCTGAATCTATTTGGTAGTTCATCGGCAAGTGCAGTGGGTGACTGGTACTCTTTTTTAAAAGAAAACTCATTTACACTTATAATTACTGCTATTACTATAACCAGCACCAGTATAATAATTAAGAAATGCTTTATGTTAAATCTTTTTCTATATTTTTCCAAAGTACTAAAGAAGCTAAAAAATATCAATAGAAGTTATTTTAAAAATAAACTTGAGTTATTTTAAAATTTATAATTCCAATATCAATATTTAATATTTCCAGCAAACCCAATATTGCAGCAGCTAATATAACTAAGGTAAAAAAAGTAACATAAATATAGAAAAACTTGGGAAATATAATTTTTTCTACAACACCTGTAAGAGGCTTTCTAAAAAACTGGTCAATTATTCTAAACATATTGGCCATAAGAAATATAAAAGCAATCACTATTGCGAGCAGCAATATTATATTGGTAGTCCCTATTTTTAAGAAATTTGCACCATTGAAATACTTAATAAAGGGCTTAATATGATAAGCAAATCCGGCCCAGGATAGAAATATTATTATCAAATTTATACATATATAAATGTTGCTT